>Ga0100378_1004714_pt1 | contig 12628 bp, 9 predicted proteins | sample CryGeymeta201502_FD_81535 | JGI IMG/M metagenome (GOLD analysis project Ga0100378, IMG submission 81535) | Groundwater microbial communities from Crystal Geyser aquifers in Utah, USA - Crystal Geyser metaG 2015-02 | ecosystem: Environmental > Aquatic > Deep subsurface > Groundwater | place: USA...
CAACTTCCTAAGTAGGCATACAGATTGTTGCTGCAAGTGGAAGCACAAGTGTAGTTGTTGTAAAAGAAACCAGGCTGACAGGTCAAGCAGAGAGAGGGAAATCCTGCAGTCAAGCAGGTAGCACAGGGGGAAACACAGGCATAGCACCTAGCTGTTGTCTAGGAACCGTACCAGCCTGAAGGACAAACAGACATGCAGCTGCTGTTGGCCGAATATAAAAAATACCCATAAGAGCATGATAGGCAGGCAGACTGAGCTGTAGAAGCACAAGAAGAACAACCCGAAAAGCAAGACTGGCAGAGAGCCCCTCCTACTGGATCGCCAATAAAGGTACTAGAACAAGCTGTACAAGAAGAGATGGAATTTGCTGGAGAAGAACAGACCGAGCAGGCAATGTTACACGGCTAACAATTGGACGTTGTTCCAGAAATATAGCTAAGTAAGCCAATGAATACAATCCAGATGAGCAGGAGAGCACACACGAGGTGCAGGGAGCAGTAAAGCATGGCACTATATTCTATCTGATCCCAGTTGAGCATACACAGTAGGGACCCGACAGCACCATACCAGTATAGCAACTGGTACAGGAAGCTACATATCTCCATAGTTACTTGAATTTGTGCAAGTTTGACAGCTCTAGTCACATGCTTAAATTGTGATGTTGACCTCCCTCACTCCCCAAGCCCCATTACTTCCCAACAAATTGCTTATGAGTTCAACAGTCACCGTTGCGGCCGTGTGATTGACTGTCGCTGTTATGGTGGTGCTCACGTCATTGTAATTAGTGTTTATGCTATCGGGGATTGGAGAAGGGTTCCCGCAGATATCGGAGGTGCCTGGATTGGTACTGTTAAAGGTCAGAGTGGCAGATGTGGTGCCGTCTACCATCACGAAGAAAGTGTTGTTGGGCCATGAGTCAATTTTGTACACTTTGGCCTTGATGGTCAGGGAATTGTGAGGAATAAGATTTGTATAGGTCCGGGTCAGAGAACTTGGGTTTGTACTATCTCCAGTCAGTATGCCGTATCCTTCCTAATGAGAATAATACCTCCAAAGATCCTATCTGGTCCACAGGTGGAGAACAGAACAGCAGGGACAATTGATCCTCCCACTGCCCACGAGGTCAAATCGATGGTGGTGAACTGTTGGGTGTGAAACTCCTGCGATACGATGTAGGTGGATGCTTGAGATAGGTGAAGAAGAAAGCAGAGTATGAGTGCTATGATAGGGATAGATTGGCACATATTATTACTCATAATATCACTCTTAATGGCTGCGAGGCAGTCGACGGAAGTACAGGAGTCTATGCCGATGCTCAATGGGGGCTACCCTGTTCTGGTTGATCAGCAACTTCTCGTCACTGAACTGGCATGACTCCTCCCCGTTTGAAAGACCTGATTTGTCGGTCAGAGCTCGAGTCTTAATTTCCTCAAGCAGTCGACTGGCCCTCCGAACCATAACATTTTAAGTGCTGACGACCATTTTGCTACTGTCTCTACTCTGCTGGATCTAAAGAACTTTAGCTTTATGCCTAGGCCTATCTCTGTTTTACTGCTCATGGATCATTAGCTGCGTTTTGTTGGTTCTCTTATTATTTTTCTGACTGTTTTAGATAGCCTCCTTGAGTAAGTTTCTGTTCTTAAAGGTCAAGAAGGACCCCTTCTTCTGAAGTAATTATTCGGTATGAGGACTACTGTGGATGGATGGCAACTTGACCTCGTTCTCCTTGTTCTTGAGCCTCGACTTCTTCCTCACTGGCTGTGAAGGTTCTTTGCTCTGATAGAGATGCTAAAGATTGTGGAGATTGTTTTTGAGTTGCTGAATGATGTTGTGATGATCGTCATAGTCTTAATTGTCCCAGCCTGTAAATTTGTCGTAGAGGTCGAGGGCCGAATGTGGCTCTCCCTTTTTATACTTCATTCGTTAGACTTGTTATAATACTAATAACTGTATATACTATTTTAACACATTGACGATCAATAATCTAGGAAGGTATTCTCATCAGAATTCAATGGAGTTGTCTCTTGGGGTTTTGCCCCCTTTTCCCTGATTTTCTGAGGCTACATCATTTATTTGATTGGCTCATGTGTCATCGCCCGACTACTCATGCTTTACCTTGGGGACTCAAGATCTTCTTGACTGCTCATCGATATCCTGCTCCTCTCCTTCTCAAACAGCACCCTTATCTTAATGTCAATATTATCGAGCTCTCTTGTGACGTTGAATAACCCCACAAAGCTGATGATGTGGGAAATAACGATCAAGGAGGAAAAGATGGCCAGACTGGTCACAGCAGGCTAATCTATTGAAAAAGGGCATTTCCAGTTGTTGTGCTCGTACATCATCTAGAAGTAGTGCATACTGGGTATTATTTCAAGAATTGCCGACACAGACAGAGCTAAGTAGAGGCATACTCTGTGAGTGAATTTCGGAAGGAAAAATCCCTTCTTAAATTCCTTTAAAGCTTAGCTCTAGTCCTATTCCACGAGACCAGTGTACTCCCTCCTGATTAGCTTGAGCCCATATACAAAATCAATGAACATTGTAAAGGTCACCAGCCCAGCTATTCCGACTAATATGCTAAAGACGAAGCTTCTCCTCAGTCTGAAGTTGGTTTCCAGCCTGTGCTTTTTGTAGAGATACTAATCCTTGCACTCATAACGGAGGCTGAGGTCGTTGTTGGTGGTTCCAAAGACATAAAAGCCACTGTACTGAAAGATGATAAGGATGGTGAGCATAGCTGCTGAGAAGAAGATGATAAGGAGGAGGGAAATCAGCATGAGAGTTAAAATTTTGTTGTTTCTGCGTATCATTCTCAATATCAAAAAATATATCAATCAGCAGTTAACTTCTATTTCCGAACCATCAACTTTTGAGTTAGAACCCTCGTTCGATTCTGTTTAACCATCTCCGAAAAAGACCCCAGGGTGTTTTTGAACTGCATAATGCACCTGTCTGTGACCTCATTGCACCAAAAAACCAGGAATTACTTCCACACCTATTCATACAGATCCTGAAATAAATCCAAAACAGACTCTCTACCGTTTAAAATCCAATAGCAAGGAGCTATCAGCATGCTCTTTAAAAGCTCAGTTGACAGCAATGTCAGGTAGAGACCAGCTGAGGCCAACAAAAAGGCTGTTTCCCTAGTTTATGCTATACTGAAGGCGTTCCTTCCCTCAGACTTGCTGACCCAGCTATAGAGGTTAAACAGTCCAAGAAATCCTGCTCCCCTAAAGTCAGTAGCAGGATCTTTTCCCTGAAAGCCTATTTCGACCGATTGTGCAGTCTTTCTGGCCTCAAGCTTTCGATCTGGCCTTAACCGCATCCAGATGTTCATCAGCAATTCTTCGTGATGCTGGTTCTGGGAGTCGTAGGGCACCTTCCTGAGTCCTTCTATTTAATGAATGGCGTATTTCCAGCTGTGCAGTTCCTTTAACAAGCGTTTGACAATGTACTTACTCCTTTGGTCATCGATGTGTTTTATCTAACAGAGCTCTTCAGCAAAGCCGTCGCAGTAGGGCTGGTCCCATGAGGCATGTTTTTCCTTGAAGGTTGTCAGGGACTTTGACAACTCGATGGAGCAATCTGGATGTATGGGATGGTACCTAGTGCAGTGATGTCTCCTCGTTTGGCTATTCGCTATATCTCTGGCTGTCCTGAGATTTTGTGGTCGAGGTATTTGATAAACGTTCTTCCCAGAAGTCTTCAGAGGAATCATCAAAGATCTTAATGTATATTGAATGTAAGGATATTTAGTAAGTTAAAATAGAGGAAGGAGTTTATCATAAGGTAAAAAAAGTAGTCAGAGTTGATCATTCTATTAGACTTTTCATCCTCTAAACCACATATTCCTTGAGTGTGGCCCCAGCAAGTTCCTTCTAGCTGACCATCGTTATTGAACGGTAGGCCTTCATTATTGTCTTGACCTCCTCCTCGTCTACGCTGTTACCCTTTATTTCGTTTATTAGCTCAACTATGTAGTGCTGGTATGTGAAGTTGATCTGCTCATCCCGCATGAAATCCAGGCCCTCAACACCGGTCAGGAACCTTTATCTATCCTCAAACTCACTCTTATGCATGATCCTAATCATTCTTTCCTTTACAATAGACCTGAAACGATTCTCTGTTGTTCTGAGGAGCTCAGAAATGTTCTCAAATTATATTTTGATCTTTCCCTATAGCTTCCTGACCTGCTTTGCAAACATACCAGATATCTACTCCTTGTAGTGCTCCTTGACCCTCAAATAAGCCTTTGCCACATTCTGTTGACACCTGACAATCAGCAAGTACAGCATTTCCAGGTGACTTTGATTTCTGATGTCGATCAGATGCTTTTCTTCAAGAGGAATTATCAAATGGTTCAGAATAAATTAGGCCTTCTTGCACTGTAGATACTCCTCGTTCAAAATCATATAGTCTTCTTTCTCCTCCTTTATCGAACTTTTGGATGAACTGGATTCACTAAGGCTGGTGTTCGATTTCTTTAACTCATCAGGATCGGGTTCAACCATCCCAAGCTGAAGAAATTACTACTGATGGTGGGGATTAAAGCTATCTGGAAGCACCTCGTCCTTCCTGAAGAATACACTGTGAAGAAGGGCAGTTTATGAATCGATTCTTTTACGAGGATCCACTTCTATAGTTTTCTTCAGAAAATCCAATGCTTATAGGCTCACTTCTTGACTATCGAATTTCACCAGTTTTTTCTTCTCTTTCAGCTCAATGTAACTGTGGACCCTTTTGTAGTTGTCAGAAAGACTGTAGCTGCTGTCATAGTAAAGCATGAGGAAGAATATGACTCCAAGTGACCAGATGTCAGCCTTGATAGCATTAACCTTACCTTAAAGCCGCAGCCTTCTTTGTTGTCGACTTCGGGAGCCAGGATGCTTCTACCACCAGTCACAATAAGGTCCTTATTTTTTATTTGCTCCATCATTTACTTGGAAAACCCAAGGCCAACAATCTTAAAGATGCCCCTATGGATGTAAATATTGGCTGGCTTGAGGTCCCGATGGACAATGTTGTTTCTGTGCAGTTCCTATGTGTCTTTATCATTTACTGCCAGTCCGAAGAGTAACTGCTCAAGGATGATGGTGGCCTAATTCTCAGGGATCCTGCCTCTTTTTCTGATGTACTGCTCGAGCGTGGCTCCATTGCAGTACTCCATTACAAGGATCTTACTGGCTTCGTTGGTGAATGACTAGATGAGCTTGATGACGTATGCACTTCTGCATTTTTTCATGTTTTCCTCCTAATTGTTCAAGTACCTTCTTGCCTCTTCTGTGCTGCAGAAACTGGAAGCCACCTCCGATAGCTCGATAACTTTGAAGAGGACTACTTTTTTAATGTTCTAGTTGACAGCTTTAAAGTTTCTCGTCAGAGACCTTTTTCCCAGGTTTTTGAGGATGGTGTACTTGCCAAAGGTTGGCTAATATAATGAGTAATCTGGGCACTGGAGTAGGTGAGGAGTGATGGACTGTCCTGACTTGAAGATAGGCTCAAGTGGCAAGATTGTCATCGGTAACTTTATGATTATGTCTTTCTATATACATCCGAATGCTTTCTGGCATTTTATGCTACGTCAGTTCTGGCAAATCTGTATATGAAATGAAGTAGTATGATACTAAATGACGACAGACGATCACCAAACAACTCTGTACACTTCGTATTCAAGAACATTGAATATAATTTACGCTAATCCTGTGAATTTTTTTGTCGATCTCTCGTCCCCTCTCCTGAAAGTCATCTTCTCGTCATTGTAGCTATAGCCACTGTTAACGTAGCTTCCCTTTGCAGTGTTGCATTTGTCGCATATCCCAAGGTCATATCCATGTCCGAATACAATTCCGTCCTTTTGGTTGTTTAAAATTGCCTTCTAGGGCTCAATTACCCTTGCACAGCTCCTCGTCTTCAGTGATACAATGAAGCTTCTCTTATTGATGTCCTCAACCCAATTGCCAGTAGGCACACTGCTGAGCCTTAATGGAGTGTAGGCACCTATTATTGTGTTGTACTACGTCCTGACCAGCACGAGAGTATCCTTGATTTTATCGCAGTTCCTGTGAAACTATGAAGCCTTAAATTTGTGTTCGGATGCTCTAAAAATTCTTTGGAATTGTTTCCGATGACTCAAATTTTTCATAAGAAAAGCCTTTTCTTCCCCGTTCAAGTATAGAAAATATCTTTCCAGCCCTGACTGAACTGCTTCTCTCTGATTTTCGACTAAAGAGACGCTTTTTTTGTGGCTGACTCCTTCAAAATTATCTAGTCATCATAATCCTGATCTAGGGGGGTGACTTTTCTGTCAAAAGCTCTTTGATTGTTGCTTTACGATTCCTTCATGGCCTTTTTGTCCTTCATATTGGAATATTGTTCGATCAGTTTTACAGTATTCGCGTTAAGCTTTGTCGACAATGAGTCAATCTACTTTTTGTAATTTTCTTTTAGGTTGGCTTAATTCTTCAATTCATCTATGGCCATTGACTCTAAATGTCCGATAAGCCTTGTCACCACTTTCACCGACAGAGACCCTTTCCCCTGATGGTAGATCTTTTCCACATCCTTGATCATAGCTGAATCCAGGTAGCTAAACCTATACCTCGATATCAGCTCATCTCTTCTCCTCCTAAGTCTGGCGATAAAGTCTTCCTCTATCTAGAAAAGACTCATCAAGAATTATCTTTTACTGTTGGCCTGCCTTGACAGCAAGTCAGTTACGTATGTCAAATCCGCATTTTTACCACATTTATGAGCCCTCCGGCAAGACTAACAATTATCTTCTGAGCAAATGAGAGCATTTTAGGATTCACAGAAGGGTTGAATGCAACACCTTATAACTCTATTGCCTGACTAGCACTCCAGACGAGGTTCTCTGATGTCAAATTACCTGCTGAGTTAGTCCAGGCTTATTACGGGAGTTGGGGCTTATTTATACTTTTTTTAGGACTCTGGTGTTCTAGCTGTTGGTTGTTTGGGCTCTTAGCACTTGATTTTATCAGGGGTATTCAAATCAGGGGAGAACATATGAAAAATGAATCAAATATGATTGGGCGGATAGAATATATTTTTAGGGGCAATAGTTATCAGAGCTCAAAGCAGAATCGGATTAAAAAAAGCCCAGATTATTATGTTTTGCCGAACTATTATGTTCAGTAACGGCACCATTATTGATTGATATCCCATTAGGTCATAACTCAGAGTTATAATTATATATATCAACTCATGATTAGCCCCACCACTTAGAGTTCCCCCTCCAGTGGCCCTAACATGCTCTATGGCTTCCTTGACCCACAAACCAACGTCTTCTACGCTTTCGACTCCTAAATGGAATACCAACTTTTCTTGGATATGACGGCCCAGGCCTGCCAGGAGACCAGCACAAACTAGCTAAGGAGCGTTCCGACGGACGAATAGCTGCGGATGGATGCCGAGATGGCAACATAATAGATTTTGAGGGTTTTAGTGGACTAGGGTTTCAGGGGAGGAGATGAGGGCCATTCATGTTAGATGATGGAGTATGATTTCTGAATTCTTCATTTTTGCATCATTACAAGTAGAGGGAAGGAGAGCCAAGAAGGGGGCTAATTTTTATTGATTGCCAAAAAAGATTCCAGCAATAAAGATATTGTATAGGAAGGGAGAAAGATAGTCCAAAAATGGCTCAGTTTCAACCTCTATCCGCCTTCACTAAGCCCAAAAATTCTTTTGGCCTTCATAAATTACACTATCTTGCTTCAGCTTGCTTTTCATTACTTTTGTCACCTTTCGATAAACTGAAGACTACCAATAATCATCTTTAAAGAGAAGGTTCAGGGTACCTCCCTTGCTTCCCACAGGCAGTTTCTTCGCTGAAAGAACGTTTAAGTGCATTTTTATGTTTTCCTCAAAACTATATAATCAACAATACTTCATATGCTAAGTTTTAAGAGAAAAAGTTAAAAGCCATTGAATTTGGAAGGATAACCGATAATAGAATGGTGACGTGCTCATAAAGACGCATTTTTTTTTGGGAGACCTCTCAGGTCAGAAAGATGAAAGATCGAGTAGCTTTGTGACGGCTCATTCATTGCATATCTATCAATAATACACTATCACATCGAACAGTAAGTAAAGTTAGTCTGCTCTCTTAAATTCATGAGTTCTTCTCTTCTCGTCTACTCGTTGAAAATACTCAACTCTCTCAGGCTAGGCAACAACCTGAAATCATAGCGAATTACCCCCTACCTGTCAGCTTTCAGCTACTCTAATGAAGCAGGAATATTCCTGACCTCCCCCAACGACCAGTTGTCGTGAAGAGATAGCTCTCTCAGGGTCTTGTTCTCTCCAAAAGAGACGAGGGTTAGCTGGTTGTCGTTGAGATAGAGAGTGCTGAGCCGACAGTGAGGAGTCAGTTCGAAAGAGATAAGCTGATTGTTCTGAAGGTCAAGGTACTCCAAACTAGTGTTATGACCTAAATCGAAGGAGGTGAATCTATTTGAGGACAGGTACAGTTTTGTGATAGTTTTGTTCCTTCCGAAGTCAAAGCTAGTCAGCTTGTTGTATGAAAGATACAGCTTTTAAAGGTTGTTGTTGTTTTACAGAGAAAAATGGGTCAGCTTGTTGCCACTCAGCACCAGAGACTTCAGATTATGAAGCTTGGAAATGTCAAGTGATTCAAGAGCATTTCTCCATAGGCTAATGTGTGTCAGTGAAGGCGGAAGCTCTTCGTTATCGACTGTCCCTGCCAATTGATTCTAGTTTAGCTCCAGATACTTGAGATTGTTGCACTCGCTCATCCAGATGGGGAGAGCAGTCATACAAATTTGGTTGGCCGTGATCTGCTTAAGATTAGATACGTCCAAGTGTTTGTACTTCTTGTACTTGAGAGTCAGGCCAGAAGGCCTTTCATGGTCCTACAAAACGAGGACTTTACAGACCTTATCAATAAAAGACCATTCTTACCGGTTAGCCCTTATTATTTATGCCTTAAATTTTAGGGTTTTCACAGCGTTTTTTTCATGTCTAAATTATTTGAAATCCATCAGAAAGGCTGATATCCTTTTTTCAATATTGTCGAAAAGCTTTTAATCGATGTTGACCTTCTCCAACACATCCTAAGGTAGCTAAGAAAGTTGGTCATAGAGGTAGGTAAGGACAGGAGGAGGCTTACCCTCACTCACTCCTCTGTTGATAATTTTGGAGATGTCAATATAGTCCAGAGTGGAGTAGTCGAAGCCTGGGGAGTCGAAGATCCTTAGAACGTGGTTATCTATCTTTAACATGAAGGTCCTGTACTCTTTCGGCATGTATATGATCGCCTGGAGAGTAAACTCTCCCGAAGACCCAAAACAAACTGCACATTTCTATGACTTGAGATCAGTCAAAGGAATACAATCTTTTAGTTGGTGCTTGGACATGCTGTTGAGAGTTTTTCTATAATCAGACCTTAGATAATCCTCAGGAGGGTCTCTGTTGATGATGCAACGGTAGCAAAGTGTTCTGCAGTCCTTGCTTGCATATTTTTCAGGGTGTTCATTGGTGATAAGCTTCCCACAGTCAATGCATTCAAATATGCATGATTTGATGACCTCAGTCTGAGAGTACTCTTTGGAAAGCTTGGGCCTAATGATATCCCTTCTTCGTTTATTTTATTCGATGATCACTGGCTCCAACTTCAGGTGCTCTTCCTTGGCGAGGCTGATAGTTTGCTCCTTCTCCAGGTAATGCGTGTGTTTACATGCGGTGATCATGGGGTCCAGCTGAGATATCATGATGGAGCATTCTGCTATCGACCCAAATTTTCCCCTGGTGAGCTCATATAGAAAATGACTGAATATCTAACTATTTTTCTGCTTTCCTTTTTCCTCCTGAATGGAAAGTTGAAGCTCACACTGCACCTTTCCCATGAAGAGATAGTTGATTAGTATGTTGTTTGCTGGCTCATCCAGCTTGTTCTTGATCCTGACCAGCTTGAACTTGCCCCTCATCACTTCGCTATTGTCAAGGAGGTAAATAGTTTTCAGGACGCTGATGAAGCTGGCCTAGTTGCATTGCAGCTTGGACCTCATCAGATCACTAACCCTGAAGTGGACAAGATTGATGTTGTGGTACTTGTAGTTCTATGACATTATTTGCTCCCCAGCGGTCAGCAGGTGATGAATGAGCAAGTTTGTATAGTTGAGCATGAGGGAAGTCAGCACAGCATTTATTTTAGATGTGACCGTTCGAGTTTAGGTGTACCTGCTGACGCTGGAGACAAATGAACTGTCAGGCATTTTGCTGAGAATGTTTCCCATGTAGCCGTAACTGACCTTCATTATCTCATGAAATTTCTTCTTTATCTCCCCATACTCTTCCTTCAGCCTCTTGACTAACTTGGAAGCCCCCTACTCACACTTGTATCCACTTTGCTGCAGGTTCACCAACTCATCGTGTATGTTTTTGAACGAATAGAGCCTTCGCCTGACGTACTGCTCAGGATTGGTGAATATGTCCTCGAGATAGTCAGCCCACTTGGTGAGGATGCGGAGGATTGAGGAGTGTTTGGCTGTGAACTGCTGGTTGACAATATCTTGCTTGCTGAAGGTCTTTACGGATGGGGGGATCTTCTGCCCCAAGGCATAGGATTTGCTAGTCTTCATTTAGGCTATTCCTTCATCTGCATCCTCCCACATACGATCAAAATATCTCAACTCCTGCGTTTCCTCCAATTATGATGGTTCTGGCTCTTCTCGAGTTTCGTTGGTGAGGATGTCATCGAATTTGCTGCACAGTATCTTCCTGTTCATCCTCTTTTTTTCCTTACTCTCAGTCCTCCTAAATCCTTAGTGGTCAATCTTTCCCAGCATTCTCTGGTAGTGTTTTTGCTGGGATATCCAGAAAAGGTGCTAGCTGAACTCTGTGAATTTTTAAAATATGGTTCGAGCTCGGGCATCATCCGTGTTATCTTGACTTATCTTTATAGCGGCGTTGATGACCTTCATTATGAAGGTCGTGTAGTCTCCCTCCTTTTCGAACACTATCTTCTCACGGTTGTTATTGTCCTTCGACAGGGTCAAATGGTCTATTATTTTTATCTTGTTGCAGAAAATGAAGTCGTTTTATTCGTCATCGACCCTGTTGACCTCAGTGATAACCTCCCGCATTCGAGGAGTCCCCCCAGACGGAGGAGCCTGAGGGTAGTTATCTGAGAGGTTGATGAGGATGTTGTGCAGAATGTTGTCAATCTGAATGATCAGGTCCTCCTTCAGCTTATCAATCTATACCCTCTCTTTGAGCTCTTCATTCTCCCCTATCGTTTTGATAGTCTCCCTGTAAATGGCTTGTAGGTTGATCATTATGTTTTTCGAGGAAAAATTCTTGGCTTCCCGCTCAAGAAGCTCTTAATTGCATAGGAATTTGAAGCCAGCAGAGACCACGTTAGCGACAGCTTCGGCAAGGAAGTCCTTTATGCTTTTTTTGAGTTTGTTATAGAGCTATTGATCGCTGAGAGATTTGCTATCGGGAAGCCACTCCTGGGCATCAAGGTTGTATTGCAGGACAAACTAGTGCTCGAGAACCTGATCTCGTGCTTCCAGAAGGGGTCGATAGGATGATCCATATTTGAGCCTATACATGCTTTCGTGATTGCTGATGGTGAGTAGACGGGTGCTGATCTTAGCAATTAAATTTCCCTACCTCTCTTATCTTCTTATGATGTTCTTGCTGGCTTATAAAGCCTGCTACGGTCGGTTTTGCGCACAGCCCATCTCGATATATTATACTCCAGTTAGTACAGTTAATAAAGAAGTCCAACTGATGATAGCTCCAATTAAGACTTATCTACCCGAAAGAGTAATTTCAAGAGAGTGTTTCAGCTTCTTCCGATATATTTTTGGCTACTACTAAATATTGAATATAATGTAGACGACAAAGTAGAGAGTCAGATTGATTGCCCGATAGTACTATCAAAATGTGGCCAAGCTTAACCTGGACGACAGCAAAATCACAGTCAGCATCATGCAGTCCCTCTCCAACTAAGTCTACAAGGTCAGTCTCAATGGCAACAATGACATACTTATCAAGATGTACCAACGGGGACTGCCATAATTCTCAGACACTACTCTTGAGGCTCGGCTGGTGAAGTACCTCAGCGAATAACGCTTCTATCCTGAGGTGTTGTTTGAAACCGAGCAATACAGGATAGAGAGGTTCGTCAACTCTGTGAAGATAGCCCAGGACAACTTTAGCGAATCGGTGGTGCTTAGGATTGTCACTGTCCTTGCACAGTACTCCTGTAATTACAGGTAGTTTGTGATGGAGTACATCTCAGAGAATGATATCAGGCAGAAGTACAGCCTTAATGAACTGCAGGCTGTCTTTCAGAAGATCTACCTCCGGAAGAAGATATAATGCCCTGAATTGGTGGCTAGATGCGAGGAGTGGTTCGATAGGACCTTCAGAAACGAAAAAGCTATGAAGCATATGCTCACTTTATTGGCTGACACTGAAAGAGTGCTCTGCCATAATGATGTATACCTCGGGAACGTTCTTGTGGAGTAAAACTAAAATGTATTCCTTATCGACTTTGAGTTCACCCAGTTCAACTACGTGGGCTATGACCTGGGAAACTTCCTCAATGAGTGGGCCACCCACTACGGAACCAATA
>Ga0100378_1004718_pt1 | contig 12623 bp, 9 predicted proteins | sample CryGeymeta201502_FD_81535 | JGI IMG/M metagenome (GOLD analysis project Ga0100378, IMG submission 81535) | Groundwater microbial communities from Crystal Geyser aquifers in Utah, USA - Crystal Geyser metaG 2015-02 | ecosystem: Environmental > Aquatic > Deep subsurface > Groundwater | place: USA...
CGGCAATACAAATAAAATCTCCGCGGCAATTTTAATGGTCCCTATTAAACATAATGGTAACAACATCGGCATTTTATCAATACACAGTTATAAAACCAACGCTTATACAAATAGTGATTTGATAACTCTTGAAGCGCTGGCAGATCACTGTGCCGGAGCAATGGAACGCATACGCTTTGAAGAGGAGCTGAGAATATCGGAAGGAAAATTTAAAGATATATTTGAATATGCTAATATCGGAATTTTTCAGGTTGATCCGGATGGCAATATCATTACTGCCAATACAGCTTTCGCACAAATACTGGGATATGAGAGCAACAAAGAAATTAAACAAGTTAATCTTTTCAAAGATGTCTTTTTTGAAGAACTTGAACTTAATAAGATGCTTTTAGAACTTGACAAAAGCGTTAAGCAGGGTGAGTACGAGTTTTTATGGAGAATCAAAAGCGGGAAAGTTATTTGGGTTCAACTAACAACGCATGCAATAAAAGACTTGAAGGGAAAAGTATTGTACTTTGAAGGATTCGTTAATGAAATAACCGATAAAAAAGTTGCTGAAAGTAAATTGCTATCTTCGTTAAAGGAAAAAGAAATTTTATTGCAGGAAATTCATCACCGGGTTAAAAACAATCTGCAGGTAATAAGCAGCTTGCTAAATCTTCAAGCGCGCGCAATAGTGAATACTGAAGTAAAAGAATTATTAAGGGAAAGCCAGAATCGTGTTAAAACCATGGCTCTAATTCATGAAAAATTATACAAGTCGAAAGATTTTATGGTGATAAATTTTGCCGATTATTTAAAAAGTCTTGTCGATTACCTCGTGCGCAGTTACTCTATAAATACAAATCTTATTAGTGTTGTGTTGAAAGTGAATGATGTATCTTTTGGAATTGAGTCTGCAATACCATGCGGACTTATAGTTAACGAGCTTGTTTCCAATGCTTTAAAACATGCTTTCCCCGAAGGAAGAATGGGCGCCGTGCAAATAAGTCTTCTTAAAAGAAGAAAATATTATCATCTTAAAGTGTCCGATAATGGCGCCGGCTTACCGGAAAAATTGGACATTTATAACACTGAATCTTTGGGACTTCAACTTGTTAACACTTTGGCTGCACAATTAGGCGGCAAAATATCATCGTCAAGTAAAAAGGGCACATTATTTAATTTAAAATTCAAAGGTGATCTATGAGCATTACCGCGTCCGAAAAAATTTCTGTACTTATTGTTGAAGATGAACGGATTATCGCAATGGATATGTCTGAAAATCTAATTGACCTTGGTTATAAAATTGTTGGAATCGCCGCCACCGGACTTGAAGCAATTGATTTAGCTCTGCATTTTAAACCGGATGTGATCTTAATGGATATAAATCTTCCCGGTGAAATAGACGGAATAGAAGCAGCAGCAGAAATAAATAATATAATGGACGCTGCAATAATTTACTTAACGGCTTATGCTGATGATACAACTTTAGAACGCGCTAAACTTACATCACCTTATGGTTATCTGATAAAACCGTTTGAAGAAAGAGAGCTTCAGACAACCATCGAGATGACATATAATAAACACAAACTTGAAATTAAAGTAAAAGAAAATGAACGCTGGCTTCTTACAACATTAAAAAGTATTGGCGAATCTGTTATTGCCACAGATGATACCGGCAAAATTATTTTTCTAAATACGGCGGCGGAAAAACTATTGTCGTTGTCTAACGAATCAGTGGTTGATAAAAATGCACAAGATGTTATTTATATTCGTTCCGGAAACGATACCATAAATGTAACTCAATCTCTTCTTTTAAATTCACCTTTTAATCAACATGAACAAAAGAGCGTTGATTTTTTTATCGTAAACGCCGGTGGAGATGAAATCCCGGTGCTGCTTGATGTATCTCCGATTGTTGACGATAGAAAAAACATTTCGGGATTGGTAGTGGTGATAAGGGATATTACCGAGAAGAAAAATGCAGAGAAAAAAATATTAAGCAGCGAGCGCCGCTTATCGGCGTTGATAGATTCTGCAATGGATGCAGTAATTACTATTGACCGCAATTTTAATATCGTAATCTTTAACACCGCCGCCGAAAAAATATTTTTGTATAATGCCGCAGAAGTAATCGGAAAAAAATTAGCCCGCCTGATTCCGGAACGATTTAGAACTGAACACGATGCACTTATAAATAAATTCAAAAACGGGGCTCAAAATATTAGAGGTCCGCTTACTAATTTATATGCTTTGCGTAAAACCGGCGAGGAGTTTCCTATTGAAGCATCTATAGCTCATTTTAGCGTTGACCAAGAAGTTTACTATTCGGTGATATTAAGAGACGTAACCAAAATGAAGTTTGCAGAGCAGCGAATAAGAATGTTGTCAAGCGCTGTTGAACAAAGTTCGGCAAATATAATAGTAACGGACACAGAAGGCAAAATAGTTTATGTGAACCCAATGTTTGAAAAAATCTCCGGTTATTCTTTGAGTGAAGTAATCGGGAAACGACCGGACTTATTAGAAACCGAAAAGAACGATACAAGATTTACTCATGAATTATGGAACACAATAAATTCCGGCTTAGAGTGGCATGGAGAATATGAGAATAAAAGAAAAGACGGCTCTATTTATTGGGAAGAAACAACCATCTCACCGATTAAAGATGCTCTTGGAAAAACAACCAATTTTTTAAGCGTGAACGAAGACATAACAAAAAGAAAACTTCAGGAAGAACAACTTATACTTGCAAAAGAAAATGCTGAGCAGGCGAATAACCTAAAATCAGAATTTATTGCACAGATTTCTCACGAAATAAGGACGCCGCTTAATTCGATCCTTTCCTTTACAGGTTTAATTAGAGAAGAAGTAGAAGATAAAATTCCGCCGGAATTGGCTTCGTCATTTAAAATAATTGATACTAGCGCAAACAGACTTATCAGAACGATTGAACTGCTCTTAAATCTTTCCAAACTGCAAACCGGTAATTTTGAAGTTAAATTGGAAATGATCGATCTTAATAAAGATATACTTGACGATATTGTGCTCGAGTTTTATTCGAAAGCAAGGACCAAGGGTCTGGATATTACATACTCCGATGAATCGGAAAACGCATCAATAATCGGCGATCGATATATACTTGGGCAAATTTTTTCTAATCTCATCGAAAATGCAATAAAATATACTGCCAGCGGCGAAGTAAAAGTGTTACTTCAAAACATTAATAATCAAACAGCCGTATCTGTCATTGATACCGGAATAGGCATTTCGAAGGAATATATTTCAAATTTATTTACACCCTTCAGCCAGGAAGAGTTCGGCTATACACGCCGTTATGAGGGGACGGGATTGGGTTTGGCGCTGGTAAAAAAATATGTGGAAATATTAAATGCACAAATAGATGTAGAAAGCGAAAAAGACAAAGGAAGTACATTTAGAGTAATATTCAATACGGCTAATAATTTTAAGGTATAGAATTTTGTTTTAAAATTATACTTGAAACATTTTTCAATTCAATTCAATTCTAATGAAAGGAGTGTTTGCTTTCCGTCCATTAATTAAAAGTTTTCCTGTTTTACTTATAGTTATTAGAAACTTAATTCAGAAACAATACTGCCGTTCGTTCGTTAGCCAACGGACGAACGGTGAAAAGATAGAAAAGAAAAGGAGAGGCTTTAGTCAATACTTCCGCCCAATAAATCGAACGGAAATGAGCTCCAATGAAGAAATAATTTTATTCGCCAATATTTTTTGTTACTTCAATTCCAAGTTGTTCCATCCGGTAGCGAAGTTTTGAACGAGAAAGCCCGAGTAATTTTGCCGCTCGAACTTGATTTCCATTTGTAATTTTTAGCGTTTGAAGAATTAAAGTTTTGATTACCACATTGGCTTTCACACCGCCGGGCGGAATTTTAAACACAAATTTATCCGCTAATTCAACCGATTCTTTCGTCTGCTCTGCTATAAAACTGATATGACGTTCGCGGAATTCATCTTCTTCCATTAGTAGCATTGCACGCTCAATTACATTGCGTAATTCTCTTATGTTTCCTTTCCAATAATAATTTTTCAAAATCTCTAACGCTCCGGGCGAAATGCTCTTTACATCATGCCCAAATTTTTGAGCAAATTCCTGGATAAAAGAAAATGCAAGCAGCGGGATGTCTTCTTTTCTTTCCCGAAGAGGCGGCACGATAACTTTTGCCACGTTAAGTCTGTAATAGAGGTCTTCTCTAAAATTTCCTTTCTTTACTTCTTCTTCGAGGTTACGGTTTGTTGCAGCAAGAATTCTAACATTCACTGTGATTTCTTTTTCTCCTCCAAGACGATAAAACTTTCTCTCCTGCAGCACACGTAAAAGTTTTACCTGCATGTCCATTGATAGTTCGCCGATTTCATCAAGCAGAATTGTACCGCCGTTCGCAAGTTCAAATTTACCAAGTTTTGTTTTTTGCGCAGCTCCGGTAAATGCCCCGCGCTCGTGCCCGAACAACTCGCTTTCGGCAAGCTCTCTATGAATTGTTGCGCAGTTTATTTGTATAAAAGCCGCATTACGGCGGGGACTTTGCTGATGAATATACTTTGCAAATTCTTCCTTTCCGCTTCCACTTTCGCCCTCAATCAAAATTGTAGTGTCGGCGCTTTTTGCCAACCGTTCCACAGAAGAAATAAGATTTTGTATTTTTTTACTTTTCCCAAAAAATCCCGGGGTTATTTCGTTTTCTTTCAACATATCGTGAAGGCGTTTAACTTCTCTTTTCAAAGTCGAATTTTCAACGCACCTATCGAGTATGATTTTTAGCTGATCGAGATCAATCGGTTTTAATAAAAAATCATACGCCCCTGACTTCATTGCCGTGACGGCAATTTTTACATCCGAGTATCCTGTAATCATAATAACGGGAATAGTTGGGAATTTTTTTTGGAATTCTTTGAGCAGTTCCAAGCCGTTATGTGTAGTAAGATAAATGTCGAGAAGAATTACATCCGGCATAAATGATTCTATACGATTGGAAGCCTCGCCGCTTTCCATACAATAATCTGCTTCGTAACCGAGTTTTTGTAAAACTTTTTTTAATGATATGCAAACGAGGTTATCATCATCTATTATTAATATTCTTGTATCCATTTAATCAATCACCAATTCCGAATTAAATTTAATAAAAAACCTTGTTCCATCGCCCTCTTTACTTTCAAAATCAAGCTCCGAATTAAACTCCGCTAAAATCATTCTGCAAACACTTAACCCAAGACCCGTGCCCGCCGTTTTTTTTGTAAAAAAATCTTTGAATATTTTTTCTTTATCTTCTTCGTTTATACCTACGCCATCGTCTTCAACTTCCCAAATAATTCGGCGGTCTTTGTTAAGGTATGTTCTAACCATTACATTTCCTTTATTCTCGCACGCTTCAATTGCATTTGTTATTAAATTTATCATAACCTGTAGAAGATTACTTTTATTTATGCGAAGTTTAAGCGAACCGGAATAAAGAGTATGGTTGAGGTTAATATTCAGCCTGCTGGAATTTCCATGTACAATTTCAATTGCGCGCAATGTTACATCATTTAAAGAACAGTCGGAAGTTTTGTTACTTCCTTTGCGCGAAAAATCGAGAAGCATATCAATCAAATGTTGAATTCGCTGAACAGCTTCGGCACAACCCGCAACCGATTCAACCGCTTCTGCCGGAAGTTCATTTTGAATCATCTTCAGATAATCAAGATTTAATTTGATAGCCGAGAGTGGATTTCGAATTTCGTGCAAAAGACTGGCAGATAATTTACCAAGTATTTGCAGTTTGTTATTTTGAACTTCATCAGAAGACATGGCAGAAGAATAATGATTAATTATTTGTGTGGTTTAATTATAAAGATTTGAATGTAAATTAGCAACCTTCGTTTTACCAAAGGCTGCTAAAATTTAGGAGGGAAAAAACGGATTGGATTATTGGGGAAGCGTTTCTTTCAGAATAGCGTCGGCAACTTTTCCAATAACCTCTTCGGAATCGTAATATTTATTTGCAATTTTTGCTTTTATTGCATCAAGTTTCTTTAGATCAAGATCGTCGCTCTTTAAATGCAAAGCTTCACTTGAAAGTTCGAGCCGGTCCTTTGCTCTTGTATTTTCTTCGACATCCTTGCCTTTCTTTAACTGTGCAACATCCTTATTTAAGTAAGGGTTGTTAGAAAGGGGCTTTATTTCCAATTTATCACCTATAGTTTGCTAATTTTCGTTGATTCTGCATTTTCTGGAGCTGCATTAATATTTCTGCCTGCTCTCTTTCCTTAAACTTAATAATATTATCGAACTTTATTTTAATTAGTTTAGTCTTTTCGGAAAATTCCGGATTATATTTATACAACACCTCTAACGAATAATCGCAAAGCAGCATCTGCTTTATCGAATGAACTTCCTTCATCTCCAAAACTATACGCGGATAAAGTTCGTCAAAGTTATTTTCGTCCAGCATATTCAAACAAAGAATAACATCGTCGAGTAATAAAATAATATTTTTAACTATATCTTCAAGCATAATTATTGAAAGAAGTTTCCGCTTAATGAAGCTATTAAACTTTGGCTGGACATCATTGCCGCCAACTGTGCCTGTAATCGTTCGTATTTATTTCTGAGAACAAGAGCTCTTTTATCTATTCTTGATTGAACAGATGTAATTTTATCGCCGAGGTAGGACGCCCCGTCATCTGCAGAATCCTGAGCTTGTGCGATGTAACCTTCCACGCCAAGATATGGATTAACAAAATCATAAAGTTTATTAGCAATACCGTTGGTTGAGTTAAACATTTCTTCAACCTGGTCCATGTTATTTGTCAGTTTCTCGGTTAAAACTGTCGGTTCGGAAATACTTAGCCCATTTGATGTGGAGAACGATATTCCCAATTGTGTAAGGTAACTAAGATTTCCTGTTTGTATTCCTTCAATTTGCGTATAGGTTAGCGATGTTAACTCACTAATAATTTTTGCAGCGTTAGCATTGGAATAGAAGGCGCCCCGGTTACCAGAATTTACACTGCTGTTTTCTTTAGCATATTTATAAACATCGTTAAATTTTGTAATAAAATCTTCTATCTGCTTTTTAACTTCCGACACATCATTTTCCACGGAAACACTAACCGTTGTATCTGAAGCCTGCATTACCCCTTTCAAATCGAAAGTTACGCCAGGTGAAAGATCCTGAATTGAATTTGAATTCCGCTGAATGTTTAAGCCGTTAAAATCTATTTTTGAATTAAGCTGATTGTTTGCGGAAGTAATATCGGAATAAACAAAGCCGGCTGTATCGGGGTCCTGGTTTTGGTCATAAGCGGGACGTGAGGCGCCGAGATTTAAACCGATAGCCGATAGAGCCGTGCTTCCAATAACATCAGAAAGTTCTTTAATTCTATAATCTAAACCGGTAGTTTTTGAGTTGATTGATAACTGTGTGTTTGATCCGTCGGGATTGAAAGTTGACGAAGTGACAATTCCTGCGGCTCCTTTTTCTTTAGTAACGCTGACGCCAAGATCGGTTACCAGATCAAAACCACTCCCGTGAGAAATAGAAATATATTTTGACGTGTCATTAACAGTAAATTTGATTTTTACGTCGCCTGCGCTGGGCGAATCCGAAACTTTTTCGGCTGTTACTCCATCAATATTTTCGTTAACCCGACTTATTACTTCATCAATTAATTCTTCGTATGTACCGCCGCCGTTAACGGTAATAGATTCCTCCATTCCGTTAACATCAATTATAAATGTGCTTGTTCCTCCGCTATAAGATGCGCTTGCAGTTTTTGCGGACGAAGTAACCACCGCCTGATCGGCATTTATAGCATTCCGGATATTCTCCATCACTTCCTGATTAGTTTCAGTCCCATCGAAGGTGACTTCTATATTACTAACAAATTCACCATCAGCGCTGTCGCCGGTTAAAATTTTAAAACTATGTGTGCCTGTTATTCCATTTGCTGTTGAAGATAATAAATTAGTGGAGAGGGCAACATCATTTTTAGCTAACTGGTTAACCCTAATATCATATGCGCCGCTAGATGCGGTAGTTGAACCCGCAGCAGTTAAAAAATTTATATTTGATGAAAAAGCTTTTTTGTAAGCAAAACGGGAGTCGCCTCCGGTTAGTTTAAAATTAGTCAGCAGCGATTTGAAGGATGTTAGTTTCGAGCTTAGAGTACTATAAGCAGTAGAAAGATTAGAATACTTTGTCTTTCTTGTTTTTAAAGGGGTAACAAGTTTTCTATTTTCGCTGTCGATATACGAACTAATTAAATTATTAATTCCGGATGTTGTTAATGATTCTATTGCCATAGTTAAACCTAATAAGCGCTTAAAGCTTTAAGCCATGTGTCTCTGAGGTCGGTTAATATTCTATAAACAATTTCGTAATTCTTTTTTCTCATTTGTTCCTGGCAAAACTGATAGAGTTTTAATAAACCGGTTGCAACATCGGCAACTTCTTCACCCTCAAACCTAAGAGCATTGATAAGTTCCTGTAAGCTGCGTTAGTTTTCACAAGATTTTGCCTCTGGCAATTTACAATTGCAAAATCGTAAAGTTTAATAATCAACTGCTGGGGAGTTGCATCCATTATTTCTTTTACAAGATATTGATTGAGTCTTGCTTTATGATTATGCGCTGCTGCCTGATACATAATTTATTATCCCGTATTGATTAGTTTCGTTTAATAAGAAGATCCCTCCCGCTGCCGGGAGGGAAATAGAATAAGAATTATCTCTTATCTAAAGAGAGAAAGAATGCCTTGAGGAGCGGCGTTCATTTGAGCTAACATTGAAGTAGCTACCTGGCTGCCGATTTGTCCCTTTGTTGCATTCAACTGTTCTATTGCCATATCAGCGTCAAACAATCTGCTAACACTGGCTGTGGCATTAGAAATTGCAGCTGTCAAGTATTCATCCTTAACGTCTAATCTCTGAGAAAAATTACCGATACTGCCTAGAGCGTTCGATACCGCAGTTTCAATTGAGCTTACGCTAACAGAAGTAACTGTAGATGAAGAAGCGCCTGTAAGACTGGAAAGATCCAGAGTGCTCATTGTGCCGAAGTTAACTGAAGTAGTTTCTTCAACACCGGTTCTGAACGAGAATGCTGCGCTGTAGCTTGAACCTGATAGCAAAGCAGTATCATTAAATTTGGTGTTGCTGAAAATTGAGTCAATTTCGTTTCCGAGTGCGGCAACATCTGCTGCAAGAGAAGTTTTGTTCTTCGAAGGATCGATCGACTCTGCTACTTTTCCTTTGATCTGATTGATTAGATCGTTAATAGCGGAAAGAGCGGATTCTGCTGTTGAAAGCATATCCTTTGCGGAACCGATGTTACCCTGTGATGCTTGCATCAAAGTAACTTTTCCTTGAAGTTCTTTTCCAACTCTGTAACCCGAAGTATCGTCTGCTACTGAGTTAATTCTCTTTTGTGTAGCTAAACGAAGCTGTGCTTTTTCAGCCTGAGAATTTACTTTGGCTAAAGCGTTGTAGGCGTTAAGAGCGCCAATGTTGGTGTTGATTTTGAATAATGACATGTTATACCTCCATGTGTTTTTAAATTTACCGAGCTTCCTTGCCCGGTTGTTAATTGTTTTTTGAGAATCAAATCTCAATTACATTATCGGTAGACGTTTTGAAAAGTTTAGTGTTGAGAGTTAAGAAAATTATTAATTTCTTCTTTTATAACTTTAACCCGTGCTGTTATTGCGGGATTAAAGTTAAATTGATTTTCTATTTCTGTTATTATTCTAAATGCTTCTGTAATGTTATTAACTTTTAGATAAAGAGAGATTAAGAAAAAATAGGGGGCGGGGTTATTCGGTTCTATAGTGATTGATTTTTTAAGAAGCTGCTCTGCTTTGGTACGCTCATTTATGCTCTCATACCCGGCAGCAAGAGAATTTAATATGCGAATATTATTACTAAATTTTTTATGCATCGCATCCATAATTATCAATTTGTTTTGCTTATAATGCTTCAGCAGTCCCAGTACAAGTTCGATTTGCGAATCTACTTTTATGGTGTTTAGGTAAAGTGATAATTTATCATGTTGAATTTGATTGTCATTTATTAACCGGTTATAGAATTCAATTTCATCATTAATTTTATTTGCGGATAATTTTAATTCTGAATAATAAAAATTAAACGCCTCTCTATCGCCGCTTATTAAACAGATGTTTAATCCTTTATATAGAATTGATTCCTCATCTACCATAATTACCATATCCGTGGCTAAGTTGCTGCTTGTTAATTTCCTGTTAATTTCAAGAGCTTTTCTACAACTCAACTCCGCTTCTTTAAAATCTTTTAGACCCTGATAAACCTGCGAAAGAACGAGATAAGACAACGGTTGGTTCGAATCAGCATCTAAACTTTTGTTAATTAGTTTTAATGCCTCATCCCATTTCATTTTTTGAAGTTCGTAAGCCGCAAGGTAGCGATAGGATACAGATTTGTAAGCATTTAGTAATTGATAATCTTGAAGCGCAATTTTAAAGTAATAAACCGCATTTGCTTCATCACCCATTAAGGAATACGATTGCGCAATTTGAAATGCCGTGTAAGAATTTTTCTTCCTTTTATAATCATTCATCAGCAGATCGAGATTTCTTTTCGCTTTTAGTTTCAATTCTTCTGCGGAAATATTATACCCTAAATGAATAATTTCAATTTCGGACCTTACAAGTTCGTGCGATGATTTAAGAAGTGAAGGAATGATCTGTTCATGAACTGCGCCTTCAAATTTTACTAACGGATGCCTGGGGAAAAATCTAACGTAATCCATTCTTGAAGGACGATTTTTTATTTCATCGATACTGTTAACAATACAGCTATAAGCTTTCTTTTTACTGCCGGCGGCTAATTTTAGAAGCAATTCTTTGGAGCCGGAGTTTAATCGCTCGTCAGCGTCGAGGTATAAAATCCAATCGCCGGTGGAGTTTTTTAGCGCGAAATTTCTTGCGGCGGAAAAGTTGTTTGTCCATTTGAAGTCGAATGTTTTTGCACCAAACTCTTCTGCAATTTTTTTTGTGCTATCGGCAGAACCTGTATCAACAATAACCATTTCATCCACGACATTCCTAACAGAGGCGAGACAATCGGATAAAAATTTTTCCTCATCCTTAACAATCATGCTGAGTGTTATCATTTAGATTCCCGGGAAATTATTTCAGGTAAGTTAGTAATGTGTCCGCCGTATTTTCCCACGTATAATTTTTCATGAACTCGCCGGCTCTTTGCCCAATCTTCCTAATTGTATTTCTATTAAAATAAGCGAATTCAATATTGTAAATTAATTCGTCGAGATCAGGTTCTTCCCAATCAATTATGTTTTTTTGTTCAGCTTCTAATTGAAAAGGTTTAATGCTTTTAAGCAGCAGCGAATTATTTTCATTTAAAATATCTTTATGCCCGGTAGCGTAAGATGCGATAACCGGTTTACCGCATGCCATATATTCCATAAGCACAAGGTTTGTTCCGCCTTCGCATCTATTGGGGAAAATCCCAATATCTGTTTTGTAATATAACTCCCGCAGTTTTGTAATTGGAGTAATAGGCAGCGAGATAACTTTTGTTTTATCTATATCATTTAATTCAAGCAGGTGAGTTATGAAATCACTCCACGTATTGCCGGAGGCTTCATATTTAATATAATTTGATAAAGACATTGAAGCCACTAGATGAGGCCACATGTTGTACCATGTGTTAATTAAAATCATATCAGGATATTTCTTGTGAAGTATCTGAAATGCTTTTAAAGCAATATCCTGTCCTTTTCGAAGTTCAAATTTTCCGCCTGAGAAAATAACAAAAAGATTTTCATCATCCTTGCGCGGTAACGGGAAAAACAGCACGGGATCAATTCCTTGAATTAATGTGGCTGTGTTTTTAATTCCATACTGATTTAATTTATTAGTACACCACGAAGACCCGGTTAAAATCAAATCAAAGTTTTTGGAATTTGCAATTGTTTTTTCATTCGGCTCCATTTCAAAAAAGGTATAGCCAATGTTTTTTGTGCCCCGAACGTTTAAATGAGTATTGAAATTTAAGTCGCTTATTGCGTGGAAAACCGTGCCGCTAATAGTTTTGTATTCGGAAACACTCTCTTCAACAATATCTACAAAATCTATTTTGTGTTTTAATTCCTGCCGTAAATATTTGCTGCAAGTTCCCCATCCGAAATAATCGGTTTTTGTTAGCGCTAAATAAATTGAATTCTTTGTGGTCGTATTTTTAACTGCGTTATCAAGACATTCGACATCTTCAAATCCCGCAAGTTTTTTTAACTCAACCTTAATATTTTCAACTACGCTTTCCCAATCGCCAAGAAAAGGCTGCCTGAATAGCTTCATCGTATGATACCAGGGAGAATCATTCCGGTTAAGCATCCATCTCCAATCCGGCGCAAACGGCAGAAGCGCCCAAACGTTTTTGCCCATTGCCCCGGCAAGGTGTGCAACAGAAGTGTCAACCGAGATTACAAGATCGAGATTATCTACAATAGCAGCAGTATCGGAAAGGTTATTGATATAAGAATCAAGTATGTGAAAATTTTTATCTGAAAATTCTTTTGCATCCTCAAGTCCGCTCCCCTTTTGAAGAGCAAAATAATGTATGCC
>Ga0100378_1004723_pt1 | contig 12618 bp, 11 predicted proteins | sample CryGeymeta201502_FD_81535 | JGI IMG/M metagenome (GOLD analysis project Ga0100378, IMG submission 81535) | Groundwater microbial communities from Crystal Geyser aquifers in Utah, USA - Crystal Geyser metaG 2015-02 | ecosystem: Environmental > Aquatic > Deep subsurface > Groundwater | place: USA...
AATAATAGTAGTAATGGACATAGTAATAGCAATATTATTGCTGAAGGTGAAAATTTTAATTTTGGAGATATAAAACATAATTTCTTTAATGAAAAGTTTAAATTTACTTGCTCATTTAATGAAAATTTCGCAAAAAATAAGGAGTCTTCTTCTAGTATAAATAAAGATAAACTTTACGAAGAGTATGAAAATCTAATTAAATCAAATAATATTGATAATTACAAAAATAATAATAATTATTATTATTATAATAATAAAGTAAAGTTAGAAAAGATTGCTAACAATAATTACAATCAAATGAAAAATAATCCTTATAAAAATCACAATAATAAGAAAATTAATAATTATCACAATAATATACATAAAAACTTTCATAATAAAAATCATTTCAATCAACATCATATAAAAAATGAAAATAATAATGAAAATAAACATCAAATGAATGGAATGAAAGATACTTATATCAATAATAAACAAGACAAAAATACCAGAAATATTCCATTAATTAAAGAAGTTGAATTTATAAATATTAATGAAATCGATTTTGATAATGAAAATGAATATGATTTTCCGTTTGAAAATGATACTCATCACAATATTGTTGTAAAAGAGGAAGAGATACTTATCAAAAGTGAAATAAATATGAACAATCATAAGAATAATGATAAGATTAGTAATAATAGTAATGATAAGATTAATGATAAGAATAATGAAAAATTAATTTTAAAGCAAAAATTTAATATTGAACTTAAAAGAAAATCTGAAAAGAATAAGATTAGTAATATCAAAGACAATGTTATTGAATGTAAAAATGAAGTTATTAACAATAATAATGATTTAAAAGTATTTTTGAAAGATTGTTTTTCTGATCAAATTATTAAAAATAATATATTTGACAATTCAGAAGAAAGGCTTGATTTTCTCAAAGCATTTTCCAAGGTTCTAATAAAACAAAAAATGATTTACATTAATTTTTCCATATTAAATTTATACGGCTCTTCATTAATCCCTAATAGTAAACTATCTCAATCAACTCAAATAGCTCAAACACCAAATAAAGACAATCTAACAATTGATTGTATTTATCAAAGATATAATATTATAATTCCTTCTTTAACAGTCAAATTAAACGGAAGTGATATAGTTTACATTATTCCAGAAAATATATTCAAAATATGTTTTTAAGAATTAGTTATATTAATTACATCAATTATATCAATCAATATTATCAATATTACCAATATAATTAAAAAGTTATCTATTATATTAATAAATATACTAATTAAAGTTTATATTAAAAAATAAAATAAAATATTGTTCAATTAATTAAATTTTATAATCTTAAATAACTAAATACGAAACTTAACGAAATTTTCACAACTTAATGAAATATTTTATGCTCAGAAGGTTGATCAACAATTGTAGATTTTTCAGCTGCTTTATGTGATTTTGAAACTGGGGAAATTTTTTTGCCACTTGATAATGAAGATCTTCTTTGTTGTAATTGAATTATTGCTTCTGGGCTAGGTGGTTTAAAATCAAAATGAGTTTCTCCGACACTGTGATATTCAGGGAATTTAGCTTCTAATGATTCGAATAAGTCATTGATAATTTGACAACTTCCCCATAATTCTTCTTCAGATAAAGTTAATGGAGGTGATAATCTTTTATTAATTAATTATTTTACCTTAATACACTTTTTCCAGTTGGTTTACATAATAAACCTCTTTCCATTAACATAACACAAACTTCGTATACATTTACTGGAGCATCTTTGTGAAGTTCAACTCCGCACATTAAGCCTCTTCCTCTAATTTCTTTAATAAATCTATTAGTTCTGGTTTTGTGTAGTAAATATAATCCTAATTCGTCTCCTCTCTTTTGACAGTTTTTAAGCATAGCAAAGCCATTTTTAGTAATTTCATTAATAGCGCTATTTACTATTGTCATTGCTAATGGATTTCCACCATAGGTAGATCCGTGACTACCAGGTTGTAAAACATCCATAATTTCTTTATTAGCTAAAACAGCAGAAACTGGATAAATTCCACCAGATAAGGATTTACCTAGTAATACCATATCAGGTTTAATACTATAAATATCAGTTCTTAGTAAAGTTCCAGTTCTTCCAAAACCAGTTTGGATTTCGTCAGAAATCATGAGAACATTGTGTTTAGTACAGAGTTCTCTTACTTGTTTCATATAATCGTCTGAAGGAATTACTACTCCGTGTTCTCCTTGAATAGGTTCAAATAAAACAGCACAGTATTCGTTAGAACTTTCTAAAGTATCTTTTAAGACTTGAATGTTATTATATTCGATTATTTCGAATTTTTGATCTCCAAAAGGCCCAAAATGTGATGTTCTTGATGCATCATCAGAACCAGCTAAATGAATATTTATATAAAATTAATTACCACAAACTGTCATAGTTCTGCCATGGAAGTTTCCTTTAGCAAAAATAATTCTTGCATGGTTATCTTTAATTCCTTTTTTAGTATATCCCCATTTTCTTGCAATCTTAATTGCACTTTCTACAGCTTCAACTCCTATTATATTATAAAATAGCTTTTATTTACCTCCATTCATAAAAAGTACTTTATCATAATTAAATAATTTAGTAATATTTAAAGCAGCTGAATATAAGTATTGATTGTAAAATGCTCTACTGGTTAAATAAAGAATATTCATTTGTGAAGTAGCAGCTTTAATAATTTCTTGATTACCGTGACCTTGATTTACAGCTGAATAAGCACTTAAAAAGTCAATATAATTTCTTCCAGCCACATCTTGGACTATACATCCTTTGGCTTTGGAAAGAACAACAGGTAAAGGGGCATAATTATAACATAATACGTCTCTTTCTTTAATAACAAATTCTTTTGATTTGCTACACATATATTCTATTATTAATGTAAATTACTAATTTTACCTGAATTTATATAGTCTTTAAATGGATTTTCTGATTTCAAGTCACAGTGATGAATAACAATATTATCGTTATTAGCTAAACCTTTTCCTAGGTATTTTTGGGAGATTTCTTTAACAGCGAAAGTATTTACTTTAGATTTAGAAGAAGCTGATTTCTTTGTGCTAGATGTTTTTGGTTTAGTAGTAGTATTTAGTGCTGCTTTTACTTTTGGTTTTGATATTGTTTTAGTTGCTGTTTTAGTTTTTGGCTTATCTTCAGATTTCATTGCTTTAATTTCAGCTGATTTAGTTGGAGCTTTTGTATCTTTTTTTACATCTGTTTTATGAGCTGTTGGTTTAGCTGGAGTAATAATAGTTGCAATTTTCTTTGTTTGAGTATTTGGCATTGCTATCTTTGAATCTTTAATTTTTGCCTCAATTTTTTTTATTTGTGCTATATTAATGATTATAAATTTAAAACTTAGGCGTTTCACTTACAGAAATATTTTACGCTGTAGTTAGCGTAAAAATTAGAAGGTCTAAGACACGAAGATTTATTTAATACTTTTTTGAAAATGGAATTCATTTTTTGGTATATTTAATTAATAAAATTAAGATTTAATAAAGAGTATATAAGAATAATAATTATTAAAAAGGTAAAATAAAATATAATAATTACAAGATAAAACTCATAAAACTTAATAATTAATTATTTTATTTAATTTAAAAAATGGGTTTATCATGTTGCAAACAAGTTTCTAAGTAAATTATTAAATATAATAACATTTATCTAATCATTTAGCACAATCTTTAACGAGTTCGAAGTTCTAACAATAACAAAATGGGACGCAGAAAATATCGAGAAAAAGCTAAAGTATAATTATATTTAAAATCCATTAGGACAAAAATAGATTTTAGGAATATAATTCCAAAAAAGATTATATTAAACAATATTCCTCTTATGAATGATACCAGTCTTAAAAATTCAAATTCATACCATCATAAACAGCAGCCTGACAATGATTCTAATCAATTTACTGACAAGACTTTCCCTCCAAATGATAATTCAATTTTATTTATTGACTCTACAAAGAGTGTTTCATCTTGTATTGAAGTTGATGACACAAAACCATTAAAAGGCTTAATTTGGCACAGACCAACCCAAATTTTTAAAGACGCCAAATTCAAAATTTTCGACAAAATGGACCTTGAAGACATTCATCAAGGAGTATTAGGAAATTGCTACTTCTTATCATCATTATCCGCTATTGCTGAAAATCATGAAAGACTTGGAAAACTAGTTCTAAACAAAGAAGTTCCTAAAAATGGCTGCTATGCTATTAAAGTATACATCCAAGGAAAGGAGAAAACAGTTGTTATAGATGACCTATTCCCTGTTTTTAAAAATAGAAACTTTGCTATGGCATATTCAGGACCAGGGGAAATATGGGTACAGTTATTTGAGAAACTTTGGGCAAAGTTGAATTTATCTTATACAATGACTATTGCTGGTCTACCAAGTGAAGCATTATCTACTTTAACTGAAGCTCCTGTTATTACTTATATCCACAAGAAATATGAACCTAGTGAATTATGGGACATATTAAAAAAATGTGATGATGAAAACTACATTATTTGTACTACTACAAGTGGAAATGCAGGTCGCGAAGTAGGATTAGTTTCATCTCACGCATATACAGTTATTTCTGTTTATGATTTTGATGATAATAAACTTTTGAAAATAAGAAATCCATGGGGAGGAGGTTTTGAGTGGAATGGAGATTTCGGAGATAAAAGTAATAAATGGACGAAAGAAATTAAACAGAAAGTAAACTTCCAAGATGCTGATGATGGGATATTCTATATGACTTTCCAAGACTTCTTAAAATATTTTCCCTATACATTTGTTTGCAAGTACTATGATGGTTGGAGTTATAAATATAAGAAGATTATTCAAACTAATTCTGACAGAATGATTGCATTGAAATTTAAAGTAGATAAAAAAACTAAAGCTATTATTGGTCTCCATCAAAAGCAAGAACGATTCTACAATAAAGTCAAAAACTATAAGCCAGTATACTGTAAACTATTCTTGATTAAATACCATAACCATAATTATGAGTATATTTGTAGTAATGAAGGAAGTATTGACAAGATCTACTTAGATCTTGAAGAAACATTAGAACCTGGAGATTACTATGTCTTTGCAAGAGTTAATTGGACTTACTTTAATCAAGACACATGCAGTGTTATTTTTAGTATGTATACTGATAATAATGATGCTGATTTACTTCCAGTCGATAGACAATTTATTAAACCAGATTATATCACTAAAATTTTCGATTCATTTATTGCTAAAAAATGTACTTACAAAGATATTTCTGATAAAAAGGACGGACTAAAATATGTTATTTCTCTTAATGACACTGACACTGGATTTTTCTGGCTTAGTTTCAAGAATATGAACCCTAATGAAACTTGTAAGATTAGTTTTGCCTGTCAGTATAACAATAACGTCACATTACTCTCAAAGAATATCAACATCCAAAAACTAAACGGAAAAGACATATACAACATATGTGTCCCTCCAAATAGCTCCGAATTAGTAGTTTTTGAACAATTAGACAATGTATGGCTCTGCAAAATTTCTTTAAGTCCTTTAGAAATAGAATGGGATGGAGGTATGTACAACCCGGACTTTGATAAAAATTTCATTGTTCAAAATTCTGACAAGTTAGTTAACAAAGAGTATATTGTTGGCAATGAAGTTTATTATGGAACTATGATCAAAGAAAATGCTGCTTTTATAATAATTCAGAATGATAGTCCAAATGATTATATGATTAGAGTAAGTTTAACCAATATGGTAAACTGTTCGATTGTTTATCCTCTTTATATTACTTCAACAAACTTAAGAGTTCATTCAAAAAGTTTCGAGTTCATTAAACTTGTTTCAATGACTCAAGATAAGATTGATTTTAATTTTGTTTATTCCTACAAAAATTTGTCAAGAGATTTAAATGAAAGTAGTGTTGATATTAAAACACCAACTCATTCAGTTGATAAATAATTTGGCGAATTAAGGAATAACTTAAATATTTAAATATTATTTAATTTTTAAGAACATTAATTTCTTATATATTAATTTTTTATTATTTATAATTAAAATAAATAACTATTCAATAATATCAATTTATTCATTATAATTCTTAGTCATCCGGATGGAACTTTAATGCTTCTTCATAAATCATATTCTGTAAATTTTCTTTAGTTAACTCAACTTCGTCAAAAGTCCAATCAAATGGCTCTTCACATATTGGCTCTTCTTCAGGATTATGTAGTCCTTCAAAATATGGGTGAGAAATACATTGTTCAATTGTATATCTTTTGTTTGGATTAAAAACAAGCATTTTTGATAATAAATCTAAAGCAATCGGATTTTGTTTAGGGAACAAAGAAGAATAACTTTGCTTTGTCCTTTTAGCTAATTTTAATACAAATTCTTTTGCTTGATCATTAGTAACAAAGCTTAAATCATCCTTAGTTGGAGTTCCTACAATAGAAATAATCTTCTGAATTTGATCTAAGTAATGATCACCTGATAATATGTTATTTATTTTATTATACCTGGAAATAGTGGTTGTCTTCCTAATAGCTCAGCAAATATACAACCTACTGACCATATATCAACAGCTTTAGTATACTCAGAAGGGCATAAAATTACTTCAGGAGCTCTATACCATCTTGTAATTACATATCTATTTTATGTTAATATATTATTTTACTCTGTTAGTGGAGCATCTTCTTTATTTAGTTCATTTTTTTCTTTTTGCTTTTGTATTTCCTCTTCGTCATTATCTTCGTCTTTTATTCCTCCTCTACCAAGACCAAGATCACATATTTTTAAATCACAATTTTTATTTGCTAATATATTTGATGGTTTAAGATCTCTATGAATGACATTAGCAGAATGAATATATAGTAGACCTCTTAATAATTGATATACGAAATATTGAATATGTTCATCGGTTAATTCCTATAAAGTTAAAATTTATTAAATTATAATTTTACTTGTCTAGAGTAAATAACTCTGTGCAAGTCTGTCTCCATTAAATCTGTAACTATATAAATATCATTAAAGCCAGTTCTTGCTTCTGGTTTAGGAACATCCATTAGGGAAATAATATTTTCATGATCAAAAAATGAAAGAAGTTTAATTTCTCTAACTATTCTTTTTGCGTCTACTAAATCTTCGAAGGCGTTTGGAACTTTCTTGATTGCTACTTTGACATTAGCTTTTTTATCAACACAAGAGCAAACTACTCCGTAAGCCCCTAATCCAACTTGTTTGATTAATTCGTATTTCTCTTCGACTAAAAAAGAGGTTCCTGATATAACGAATGTTTTTAATTGCACTTTCTTTTCATTTTTCTTATCTTTTTCTTTTTTAGACATTGTTGTATTAGTAGAATTTAGTTTGCTTTTATTTAATTCTTTTTCAGATTTCATTTTGTCCATGATTACTTTATTAAAATTTAAATAAAAAATAAAATACTTAAAACATATTACTTTATAACTTTAATTTTAATACATAAAACTATTGGAGATAACATAAATTAAAATATATTAATAATTTATATAAAGATTATAATATTATTATTATTATTCCTTTTAATAGTATAAATTTACAAATACATATAAAATGGACGAAGACCAAGAAAAGTATCTAGACGACGCTATCAATGTAGTAAGACAACAAGGATTCCACATGAAAAAGAGCATAGAAAATAACCAATTAAGAACTTGTCTTAAAGAATCATCTACAATGCTTTCTGAATTAAGAACCTCACTTTTGTCACCCAGAAATTATTATACCTTGTACACTTTAATTTTTGACGAAATGCAATACCTTGAACAGTTTTTTAAGGAAGAATACCGAAGAGGAAGGAAAATATTACATCTCTACAACTCAGTACAACAAGCCTCTTCAATTATACCAAGACTATACCTTCTCATAACAGCCGGATCAGTCTATATTGAGTCAATGGAGACTTCTGCAAAGGATATCCTACTTGACTTACTTCAGATGATAAAGGGAGTTCAAAATCCTTTAAGAGGATTGTTTATTAGATATTTCCTATTGAAGATGGTTAAGGATAAATTACCAGATAAAGATACTCCCTACGAAGGTTCAGGTGGTACCTTAGACGACACAATTAAGTTTATTCTTCAAAACTTAGAAGAGATGAATAGATTATGGATAAGACTAAGTATGGGCTGTACTGGAAATGAAAAGCTAATTAGAGAAAAGGAAAGAAATGAATTAAAAGTCTTAGTAGGAGAAAATATAATCCGTTTATCTTCTTTAAATGGACTTTCATTAGAACTTTATAGAAATGAGGTATTACCCAAGGTTATAACAATTTTACTAGAATCAAAGGATACTCTTAGTCAACAATATTTAATGGAATGTATTATTCATGCCTTCCCAGATGATTACAATATTCAATGTATGGGAATTATTTTAGATAGTTGCACCAAGTTACTCCAGACTGTTGATATTAAATCCTTATTTATTAATCTTATGGAGAAATTAGCAAAATTCGTCGTTGATCCTGGCCAAGAAAACAATGAGACTCTTAAAGCCGCTGAGAGAATATTTGATTTATTAAAAGTTAACATCGATAAAATTATTTTAGAACAAAGCTCAGGTTTTGATCAAATTAAGTTATTAGAACTTCAAGTAGCTTTCCTCAAGTTTACCATAAAATGCTCAGATAACAAAATCGAAAGAGTTAATCATATTCTCACATCTTCACTAAACGTTATTTCAAACTCAAATTCTGTAAATAAAATTTCAAACGAGAGCATAAAGTTAATTTCTAAGCTCCTTACATTCCCATTAGAGACACTTTCACTAGCAATTTTTGAAATGAAGCAATATCCAAGCTTAATGGCTTATTTAGACTTTCATAACAGAAAAGTATTAGCTTTAAGAATTATTGAATCATTAGTTAATAGTACTTCAAGAGAAAAACTATGTTCATTAGATAAAATTAATACCTTAGTTGACTTTATCCAACCACTAATAGTTGACTCTAAAGACTCAGTTGAATCTGACCCTATTGATTTTGAATATGAACAACAGATAGTCGCTAAATTAGTCTTCCTTATTTACAACTTAGACCCTGTAGCAATATCAGATATATACAACTTCCTTAAAACTACATTTAGTAAGGGAGGTCCAAAGAGAATGAGATTTACCCTTCCTTCTTTAGTCAATGCTTATTTACTTTTACTTACTAAAGTCTCAATGGCATTTCAACATAAAATGAGCGTAGAAAAAGGAACAGATACCAAAACAGTTAATCCAAACTACCAAGAATTTATTACCGTTAATCTACCTTTTGGTTCTCAGGATGAGCTTGTCAAATTCCTTGTTAAAGGATATGACTCAATCATGGAAATGGTTAATTACTTAAACAGTCCCTATCCTGAAATTGCCCTCAAATTAAATTTAAACGCTATTCATTCATTAAATGATGTAAAATTAGACAGAGAAGTTTTTGAAGGACTAGCAGACAACTTCTCACAAAAGGCAATGCAAATTTATCAAGAAGAAATTGTAGAAAGTGATTTAAAATTACATAGTATGTTCTTAATTGTAGGAACACTTTGCTCTGTAACTATTTTAGGTAAGGACAACTTAATTAAGATGAGCACGAGTTTAGTCAACTACTCAACAAAAATGGTGAAAAGGTCAGACCAATGTATGGCTATTCTCAGCTGCTGCAATTTATACTGGAGTAATGAAGTGCTTAGAGACCCTCACAAAGTCTTAGAGTGTCTCAATAAAGCTAAGAAATTCGCTGAATTTGCAATGACTAATGCCCAAAATCTTATTCTTTTGGTTCATATCTTAAACAAATATATTTACTTTATTGAAAAAAATTCAGGAATAATAACTTCAACAATGATAAATGATCTTATGGAAACTTATTCAAACCACAATGAGACAATCAAAACAGAAAATTCAAATGTATCATTTTTAGCGGATATTGAAAAATATTATGCAAATACTATTACAGTAATAAAAGCCCGAAAGGAAACAGGAAAAGAAAAGATATTTTCTGAAGTTGAAATTTAGAGTATTGAATTTATCAATTTATTATTGTTATAACGAATTAATTTTAATTTTGATTAATATATATTTTTCAAATAATAAATAAAATTATATTTATTATAAATTATATAAAATTATAAGTTAATTATATATTATAAGTTATAATAAGCTTGAAATACCAAAAAACACATTAAATAATAGATAGTATTTGTAATTGTGAATTGATTTACTTTAAATTATTCAAATTATATTTAACATCATGATTATTTCTTTTTTTGTTTATTCTTTTTGCTTTTTCTTGCTGATGAAGCATTTTTTATAACTTTAATTTCTTCATTGAAAAAAGCTCTTAAAATTCTATAATATTATTATTGTTATTTCATTATATGATTTACCTAAATCTAACAACTTCTCCATTTAAACTTCCTCCATATGGTCTAGAAACACTTCTTTGTTTTCTTGATAATTTCATCCAACATTGTTTTGTTAAAACTGGAATACCATTCAAAGGGGTTTTAGTTTCCCCGCAAATAACAGGTGAAGTTTTTTTATCAGTATATTGGTAAGCTAATCTACCACCTGGAGTGTGAAATCTTCTGACATGGTTTGATCTTGTTCTGTATGTGTGCTTTCTTCTATATGTAAGTCTAGCTGCCATTATATATAAAAAATTAATTAAATAATTAGATATATATTATTAATATTGCTTTCAAAGTGATAATTATTGATGATTATTATATTAATTGTATATTATTACGTATATGTTATTACATTAATATTACATAATAATAAATGTTAACCTTATTATTTGTAATTTATTATTTTTCGAAATTTTGGGTGTTAACTTACTTGATATTATCTTATTCAGTTGCTGTTTTCTTATTCTTGAAATCTTCTAAATATTATTTTCCAAATATGAAACATATGGATAATCCTAATTTTCATACAGACTTTAAAGGCTTTAACAGAGTCGACGGAAATCACGTCACACTTGGAAGAATATTTTATGGTGTATTAAATTATTACTGGATAAGATTAGTATTATTTGCAATATCATTTATAGGGTTTTATTTATACTACAAGTAAGTTTGTTAAATATTTAAATTTTAGATTAAAGTATGGAAGTAGAGATATCGAAAAAGAACCAATAACTAAAGAAGACAGATCATATATTGACGGTGGAAAATTTTGGTCAAAGCTAATGAATTTAATACTCGGTGTTTGGACTTCTGAAAGAAAGATTGATTATATAAACATTTATAAGGAATATTTAGGACCAAATTATGTTGAAAATAAAGAAGAATTTACAACTATAGTAGGGAATCACATTTCTTGGAATGTAAATAATACAAAATAATATAAATAAATAAATCTAAATAACTTAGGATCCATTCTTCTATGCAATAAAATTTTACCCTGGGTTCGTCGCGAAGTCTTCTATAAAATCATTACCATTTTTTGGATATTTAGCAAGATATAATGAAACTCTTTTCGTTGATCGTGTTGATAAAAATAGTGCTCATTTAACTGTAAAATAAAAATAATTATCATACATATACATAACTTACATAACTTATATTATTTTAACTTAGCTTGAACAAATTGAAAAGAAACAAAAGAATATTCTAGAAGGTAAAGCATTCAGCAAATTGTGTATCTTCCCCGAAGCAACAAATACAAATGGACGTGGGATAATTCAATTTAAAAAGGGTACTTAATACAACTTAATACAATAATATAACTAAATCTAATTTATAGGAGCATTTGTTGCTTTAAGTCCAATTAAGCTTATGTTAACTTTTCCTGATACTAATGCATTCTCTATAGCTGTTGCTGCATTTAATGTAGGTATTCATTTATCTATCACAATGTGTAATTTATATACTAATGTTGAATATGCTGAACTTGGTGTGATTAAACCTACTGAATATCTTTTTGAAAATTACAAACATTTAGGAAAAGATAAAGCTGATATTTATAAAGAAGCTACTAGACATATGATGTCAAGACTAAGTGGATTTCCTTTAATTGAAACAAGTCAAACTGATAAACTCACATATATGACACAAATTAAAGGGAAGCTAATTAAAAATACTTAATTAAATATATTAATTTGAGTTTAAAGTTTAATATAATTTTTATTAACTTGCTTAAATTAATGTTATATAAATATATTGATTTGATAAGTATAATTGTGGGGATTGGGGATTGGGGATTGGGGATTGGGGATTGGGCCCAATCCCCAATCCCCAATCCCCATAAATAAAATTAATTCATTTAATAGTATTTATATTAAGACAATTTAACTAATCTTTATAAATTATGTTATTTTACAAATTATTTTATATAACTGTTAACTACATTTTATATTTTATATAATTGACTATAAAATTTTTAATTAGCATATAATTATTTTTATGAACACAATTACTTAAATAAATTAAATTAATATAAATCAAAACAAAATCAATTAGGTTTTTTAAGTAAGAATTAAAACTTTATATACACTTTGAAATTCAAACTTGCGAATATTATCATTATCACATAATTTACATTTCATTTTTCTTTGGTTACAATTTTCTTCA
>Ga0100378_1004724_pt1 | contig 12617 bp, 16 predicted proteins | sample CryGeymeta201502_FD_81535 | JGI IMG/M metagenome (GOLD analysis project Ga0100378, IMG submission 81535) | Groundwater microbial communities from Crystal Geyser aquifers in Utah, USA - Crystal Geyser metaG 2015-02 | ecosystem: Environmental > Aquatic > Deep subsurface > Groundwater | place: USA...
GAGCTAAAGCAGTCGATAGTAAGCGGGGTGGTCCTGACGATGATCCTCTACAACTGCAACAGTCTGTACTTCCTAATTCAGAACAAATACCGTGAGGAATTTGTCTAGTTGTAGGCCTCCACCCAGTTCGAACAAGCTATGTACTCTCTTCGCAAAAAATTCTTGGAATAAGTGCCTTTACTCATTGACAGCATTCGCCAAAGCCTGTTCGCATAATTAGATCGAATCGAACTCAGCAAGCAGTATGAAGTTGAAGATCTCGATAAACTCTTTTCAAGATTGGTTGACAAAATGTATGACAACAAGTATGATACCAGGAAGGATGGCAACTACAGTTGTATCAATCGAGTTCGGCCTAACGTCAAAAATATGTTTGTATCTTCTTATGAGTATGTAGAGGAGACCAGTAGCTGGTTCTCTAAAATTGGAGGCTCTATGCTGAAATTAGCAGGCGGTATGTTCTCAATAGCTAGTCTATTGCCCCAAGCTAGAGTAGAAATCACATCATAGCGATATCTCTTCTCTAAAGTAGCCTACCTACAGCCTCTCAAGAAAGCAGTCAGTTAGCTGGAGCAACCATCAGGAGTATCTTGGCCCAATAGTGAATCACGTTAGCTGTTCAACTTGCTCCTAGAAGAGATGCAGTTCATCATCACTTCTCTAAACTTAAGCACCCTTCTCAAGTCATACTCCAACTACAATCTCAAGATATTGCATAATCGACTCACTCTGCTTTATCAGGCCAAGAAGAAAACCTCCTTCAAATTCAGCGAATTGCTCCCTCTTCTTTATAAGGTCATACAGGAAGAGTTTCTGAAGGTCAACCAGTATGAACTCAGATAGAGATACCATAGTGAAAAGCTAAAAAAAGCATTTTTCATAATATCCCAAGATTCCAGCTAAATCCAGTAAGGCGAACAGGAATAACCTATCAGTCCCTAAGAGCACCTCCTCGAGTAGATTTAACTGAAAAATAGTTTCATATTTTTGGAGAAAGAGATGTAATTGAAAATATACAACGAAAGGAGCAGTTTTGTGATGCGGCCCAAAGGTTCCTCAGGAGAGAAGGATGCCGAAGAGATGAAGAGACTACTGGGCATGATGAGCTCCAATGAGATGTTCAATAACACTGAATAATGATTCCAATAACTTATGTGTCATCTAATCATATCGGCTATATTAAGCGTTTTATACATATGCTAAAAGACTTGGCAACCTTGCGGTCCTGGGATCTGCTCTACCGCCACCCATCGACAGGAAAAAGTATATTTTTGGGAGATGTGAGAGCGGCCCAGAATCTCAACTTCATCCACGCATAAAAAATAACAACCAGTATAGAGATATTTGATACAGTCATCACTGCAGCTCTAGGCATGGACCATCTTGACTACTCAGCCATCCGCATAAAACACATCGTCTATCCATTCCTCGACTGTCGAAAAGATAACCTTTTGAACTTTTTTGAGCAATTTTATTAGATCGTCGAAAAGCAAATAAAGACCGGGAACATCCTGATTCACTGCTACTCGGGAGTCTCCAGAGTAAATTCGGTAATTAAAGTAGTCTTCTGGCCTTCTTTTGGGATACCTTATGCGAAAAGAGAACTGGAACTATCAACAGGCTTTTTAGCTGATCAAAAAGCGCAGATCTCAAGTGTAGATCAACCTTGGCTTTCAAAGACAGTTAAAAATGTACTTTGTCGAGCTGAAAAATCAACGGTCACAAACACCTCGGAAAACTTGCCACAGCAGTATAACAAGAAGACCAATTAAGAGTATCAACTCCATTGAAAAAGTTGATCCCTTGAGTATAGGACCAGTCAAATATACTCCTCATGTCTCTTCACTCGAGCAGGTGACCAGCCCAAAAAAGCTGTTAGACTTCCATGTAAGGACAATAAGGATGCGATCTATTGATACCAAGATAAAATGTAAAAGGATGAATTTCAGCACAGTCGAGAGCGAAGGCGGGCAGTTGCCAAATTTCGAAGTGGTGAAATTGCATTTAAGCAGGCGAGTGTAGCTACCTCCTGCTCTAACAGATAGGAGATAAAAATGCTGATATTAAATTGATATAGTTAATAGATAATAATGACCGGGAGATCTCCTCCCAATATTCATAACCACCCACCTTCACTCCAGCAGGGCCTCCTTCATTCCTTCAACATTCTCCATTCCTATGATCAAGAGCGTATGGTCGAGCTGGGATCAATCAACAGTATTCTCTCCAAACCGAGGCCTTTCCTCAAAGAGCGAAAGTGCTAAAAATAGTCGGAATGGTTCTAGCAGTACTTCAACTTCCAGGAACAATCCACCGAAATGAATGAGCTCATTTAGTACTACCGCTATTATCGCAATTCTCCCATGATTGTTGATCTCAAATTCATGGAAGTTATGCTGGGATATTGGAGCCGCCGAAAAGCCCTCTACTACAAACAGGTCAAAAAAGAGCTACAGCTGTAGGATTAAGGAGACAGCTCCCTCACGCCTCAGCCCAACGCCTAATCGGAGCACAAGAGCAAACCTTCGGAAACACTGTTCTAACTACCTTCGCAACTGTAATCAGTTAGGAACACATTCCTGAATGATCCTGATGCAACCCTACGGCATCTGCTGACTGCTATGAACACTAAAAGTTTTAAGGAGGAAACCAGAGAGGCCAGTCAGGTGGGGGAGTTTCAGTAAAAATCTGCAAAATCGCATAAAAAAGGGCAACATATACGCACAAACCCTTCGCATTTGGGTAGTTGTTCTTCGATGAAGAAACAAAGAAGGAAAAATACTCATAAATCTCACTCGAATTAGACGCATCGATCTCCAAGTCGCTAAAAAAAGGTGAATACTTTTGTTGGCGTCAAAAAAGTCAATACAAAAGCCTCAGAAACGACACTAAATTACCAGCGAAGAAACAAACAGCCGAAGACCAAAAAGAATCGATGGTCTCACAATAAGTTTGAACACAAGTTGGAGTACAAGGTCTAACACAAGTTAGAACACAAGATTGAGCACAAGATTCCCAATCGGGAAAGCTCCACAGGAAAGAACAGATCATGCTAGAAAGAATCGAGCAAAAGGAAGGTAAAAAAGGTCAGTTCAGGCAAGTTGCGCTAGGTGGAAAGCACCAAGGTCAAAGCCGCCATCACCAAAGTTCGAGACAAGATAAAAGCTGAAAAAAACGTCATGATGAAAAAGTACTTCCTGGAGCGACAATCCTGCACTCGGTCGATATAGACAAAGCATATCTAGATGCGTCGGTCCAGAAAGTGAGTCCTCATTGAGTTGATATCAATTTTTTTTGTTATCGTCCTAAATAAAATATGGAATAAATTATATTCTTAAATGCAGGAAAAACAGAACACTCAAGAGCTGCGAGCCCTTCAGGTACTCCTCTCCATCGACGAGTCTCCAGAAAGACCAAAATACAAACAAAACATGACTGAACCATTCAACGATTCAGGAATGAAGAGATACGGCCATCGTGGTGGCAAAGAGAACCAGCCCAGAAGAGATGTGTTGCCTCCTTTAAACAATTCAAAAGAAGAGCTTAAACTTATTCTTCGCAAACTTGAATAATCCGAAACTCTTGTGAAGAACGAAAAAAGACCTAAAGTAGTGAGAAAGAACTAACATGGTAGTCACACAGTCGCCGTGAAAACCAACCGCCCAAGAGGACTCTCAGATTCTCCTCAAAAAAAGGAAGGCAGCAGGAGCATTTTGTAAATCAGCAGAGGAGATGACATTCGTACTCTGATGCGTCAGAACAACTACAGCACAAATGCCCTGAACCTGAAAACTCTCAATATTTTACAGCAAATTAACTCAAAAAATTATCGAGGAGTGGGTCCTCGCTCCACCCAAGGATAGAACAGAGGTACTAGGAGAAATGTACTTGCTTTTTTGAGGAAAGTTGCATGATTTTTTATTATTTGGAGTTAGTGAATCATATCATTGGCTGTTGGAGACCATCGGAGAAAAGGAAGAAGGTTAAACCTACACTCGTGAGTCGACCTCATCAGGGTTAACTCGACGTGATGGACTGCAAAAGTATGTCTGACTAAGGTGAGAGACAGAAGTGTTGATCTCGATAAACTCAGGCTCAGCAACTGGAACTTCCCTTTCTTCTTCATCTTCCTACTTTATCTCTTCCTGCTTTCGTTCCTCACCTAAGATAATCAAGCTATGATGGCTTGACTCCGGCCTTCCCTGAATATTCTCAACCACGTTCCTCAAATACATTAGCTCATTTTCCAAATTGGCGATCCTTTCCTCATACTGTTTGTCTCCTGGTGAAAGCTATCTGAGAATGCATGCTGACTCGAACAGTTGTCTGAAGTTTTGATTCGATTCTTTGTGCTTCTGGAAACTTGTTGGCACGTCGGTTGTTCCGAATACTTGCTAGAGTTGGGTGTTGAGATCGGGCAGAATTCGTGATTTAATTTAGGGCTCTTATACTTTTTTGGGCAGAATGAACACATTTTATTTCTGTCCCTCGAGTTAGCTGTTACCCATTTATAACTAAAAAAATAATAAAGTTTGTATATGTCACAATCATTGCTTCTTTATGTTGGCGGCCTCCCATAGCTTGTCAAACATCGCAAATACCTCCTGCTCGCTCTTGTACATGAAGCCTGCACTGTTCATCACTTTGTGTTTGAAATGACCGAAACTTGTTTTGTGGCCTCCTAACAACTCCCCCAAAGATTGTTGGCAAAAGGAACGGGGACTGACCATAAAGGGACCCCTTTTCATCTTCATCATTTTGGTGGTCACACCAAATGGACGAAGAGATAGGACATCGATTTTGTCCCTGTTTTACAGCTCGAGAATGCGAGAGTAGACATCAAGGACGAGTTTGACTGAACTGTAGACTCCCAGCCGACCAGTGAGGTAGTACCCAGTGCAGGAAGAAATATTGATAACAGCACTACGCTTGCCTCTAGCTCTGAGCCTTGGAATCAATATTCTGTTGATGGCAAAGACTGAGTTGAGATCGCAGTTGACATCATTAACCAATTCCTGAGGCTCGATGGTATGATAAGGCCCACTGGTAACGCTACCAGCATTGTTGATCACAATTCCAATATCGATATCCTGAAACATCTTGAAGTGATCCTCCAGTTGATCGATTTCTTTGAGATTAGCCAGGTCAGCTGTGAAGGATTCGATTCTGATGTTTTTGTAGATATTTTTTAGCTCCTTCACTTTCTTGTCCACGTTTTCAGCATTTCTGCCAACAAGCAGCAAGTTGAAGCCTAACTCAGCGAATACTTAAGCATAACCCCGACCGATGCCTTGTGTGAATCCGGTTATCAGCACAAAGCAATCTCCAAATCTTTCCTTGAGGTTATTAGACGACACTTTGCCCTGGTCGATCATATGTTTGGGAATCCAGGACCACTTTCCAATGAACTTTGCCACGGCGCAGGCAGTCTTCAAGGTGATCGTGGTCACACCCAGCAAAAAGAGGACCTTTTCTAGCACTTGGTCATCCTTCTCAAATATCAGCGATCGCAGGTAGTCGGCAGTATCGGCCAGCAGAGGGGCATGTGTGAGTAATTTGTTGAAAGTATAGACAATGGGGTTGTAATCGAGCAGGACTGTTTTAAGCATCACTATGATATTTTGTATTAATAGAGGTAGATTAAAGATAGAGGTTCATTGCAAATCTTTCAAGTACTTGTGCAGGTTGGCCTTAGGAACTGCTTCGATGTATTTAGGAACTATTTATAGACCTGTCCTCTTGACGTCTTCTCCATTCTGTCGACGCAGCTCATCTACATATTGGGGAGTTCTGGCCTACTACTACGGTAACTCGGGGATGTTGAGAAGCCTATTGCTCTTGAAATGCTTGCTCCTATCCAACGGAGGCCCTTTTGACGAAGAGACAGAGTTGTTAAAGACCTCTTTCAATGGCTCCTTATAGCCTCCTGCGCTATCTCTGCTCTAGAGTGGAGGCACACCTGCCCCTACTTTAAACAAATCGGCCGATGAATCCTTATAATTGAAGCTAAAGGGTTAGTTCGACTCTCTTTGGCTCCTTCCTAACTGATAGATAGCACTCGTTGTGTCTTTATAGTGGAAGCTATCTCTATCATGAGGAGGAGAGACGGAGGTTTTGAACTATGAAGTATGCACTCCTTTTCCATCCTTCACTATCCTACTTTCAATAAAGGACCTATCAAATATAGATTTTGTATTTTCCTCCTTTATGTAATTTTCGTTGCTGTACTTTGAGTCGGCCTTTTTGTTTACATAATTATAGCCACTGCTGGTCATAAAGGTCTCCATTTTGGTCGGTTACTCCCTAGAATAAAGCGCAGAAGAACTAGTCTTGCCCTTCAGCCCGGGCCCATCATTCAGCATTCCCAGGGACGACAGCAAAGGGTTGATAAGGTTGTTATTATGATCTATTCTTTTTTTGGATTAGTTTAGCTCTTAAATCACCCTTTCAGTGTACCTCCTGATGGGCAATTCCGAAGGCGTCACACTGTTCTTGATCGGTGAGTCTTAAGTCAGTCTGTTTACCTTGTACTTTTCTGCACGTCTGTTGGGACCAACACAACCTGCACATCCTCCCATGTTCTGTTTATTATTATGAATTATTACCAGCTCCCTATTATATTGGAATCATCACATGGAGGACGAGTAAATTGTACAATCTGTCAGCAGCACCCAGCACCCTTCTCAGCAACTCACTCGGTCGAAAGTAGGAATGTTCTCTCTGGTGGTCATGCTCTGCCTGGTCATTGGTATCTACAATTGGTTCACTCATTTGCAGACCTACCTCCAGCAACATACAATTGAAAGCTGGGATCATTATTAGATAACAAAAGTTTTGGAACTATCAAATGAGTTCAGCTTTGAAGAGGCCGTCTTGAGGTATAAATTTTACTTGATATTTGTTTGTGGATATGTCGAGCCCAATATTTTGTTGGCTCTGGCCATCCTCTTAACCTTCTCTATTCTGCTGTCAATCGTAAGTATATACCCATTCAGGAAAGATAAACAGCAACAACCGTCATTTTTTACGAATACAATGGAATCAGCATATATCTCCAATTACTCAGACTCGGTCTTGATCTTTTCCAGTATTTCATTACAGGTAGGTGCTTCTGCTTGAATTCTGGAGCTGCAGCTGTATGGTTTAACATGACAACAAAATACATATATCATCGACTACCTCAACTGATTAACCATCCAGGAAAACTTATCATCTTACTCTGTCTTTATCTGCTGGGAGCAGTGATGATCGTAATCAGGGGCAGAATCGATTTGCTGATTGCCGTGCTGATAGCTGTTGTTGAGCTAGCGCGGATGGGAGGTGGCACTGTCAAATTTCCCAAATTGGTCTACCACTAAAAATAATAATGGGCCGCAAAAATAAGTCTGAATAAATTGCGCATCTGGCAGCCATTCAAGTGGAATTAGTACCGAGACAACGAACTAATGTGCGTCGATAACCATCAATTTTACATTTCGAGGGAGGAAAGAATGGCAGGGAGCTGCTGATGATGTTTATATGATAAAATGAGGATAAGATTAGATCAAGTGTCCAGTTGCTAAAATATTGTTGGCTGTAAAGGTTGAGTTTTGTCTAAAGGGTCTGTTTACCGTTGAATGTTCCACTTTTTGTGCTATGTTGGACCCGCTTCTCCTTCTTCTGCTATCTTTGGCTTTTTCTCAGTTTGAGGAGGGCTGTTGGACTCTTCTGATTCTTTTTTCCTGAAATCCATCTGACTCACATCTACATGGGCCTATCCCAGCTCTTAAAATCTTTCGTTTAGCGGAGGCAAATCCTAAAATCCTAGTTCGAACGGTAACGGTTCCTCTGTGACATTTACTCTATTTTCGGCCTGCATAACAACATTTTTAATTGAATTTTTGGCTCCTTTGCCTTTTTTGGTTCTTCGCCGTCTGTGCTATATTTTGATGAAAAACGCAACATTGACTCCAAAGGACAAGTACAGTAATGTGAGTATTATAACTGCAGGTGATAGAGATTGACTGGAGGCAATCAAAGAAGTTCCCTGGACTGCCAGAACAACCATCGCAATAACCACAGCTATGCAATTGACAACAGCCCTCACAGCATGTTCTTTCCTGAGATAGTGTCCATTGACAGTGACCAAGGTTCCCCAAATCAAAGTTCCAATAATAAGAGCTACATTGGCTACGATGCCTACTTCCACCCCTCCGTTGAGTATCCCAAAAACCACAAATAGCAGATAAAGCATGAAATAGTGGTACTTGACCAAACAATTTCCCAACTATGCATGCTCCCCTTCCTTAGCTGACCTCAACAACCTTCTAAATGACAGATCCTGCAGATACTCTAGATTGTAGCTGGCTAGGTAAAAGAGAAAGACGACCACGGCACTGGTCAACATGGGAAGAAGGGACAGTAAAGAACTGGCGATTTGAGTGTTTGTTATAATAGAAATGGTAAAAGATGTAGCAGCTATTTTGCAAGTCAGCAGCACTAGACTCATTGACAGCTCCAAACAAATGTTGACCACTCCTCGCTTGACTTTAAACTGCACTGGCTCAGATAATACTTCCATTCTTGCGCTATTCATTTTGGAAGTTGAAGCTTGCTCCAACTCTAGTTATTTGTCTGTACTGATGGATGACCTAAACTTTACAGCTTCATATATGAACACCACTAAAATAGTTAGTACAGCTATCAGAGTCACTCCAGCTGTGATGTTGAGCGTGTTGAGGAGGGCAGCATTCAGTCCTATTGTCGTTAGTCTATCGTTGGCTGTGGCGATAAGACTGAGGTTAAAGCCAAAACTATACTTCCCAAAAAGGACAAGGCCAGAATATCCCTAGTAAATGTACTGGCTCTGCAACAAGCACTCATAGATAATTTGCAAGACTAAAAGCCACTAAACAGCAACCGCAGTCTGCCCGAACATCACTCCAATAATCACAAAAATCCACCCGAGAACAACAAGTCCCAGGAAGAAATAGCTCACAACTTGCAACCGAGTGATATCCCCATCTGCAAGGAAGGTGGTGAGCAGTTTGTTGTTGGGAGTAGTGAGAGTAGTTGAGGTTGAGGGCGTGCTGGAAAAATAAGAGGAGGTGGTTGACTGTGTGAAGCCCACAGAGACAGTAGATAGAGTGATATCTTGAGTGTAGCCGAAAGATACCGTTAAAATTTGGCTCGAACTGTCGTAACTGCTGCTAATGTCGATTATGTTACTGGTAGATAGCATCCGAGCAGAATTTTACAATCCCACAGCCGACGGACTTTCTATATAATTTTTCAACTCCTGTTGATTGACTCCATCGGCATTGATAGCAACACTTACATCTACTCTGTTCTCCATGGGCACCTTGTACACATATTCGACCGACAGTTGAACAGTTCCCGCGTAGGAGCATTCAGAAACAGGTACATTCGAGACGTTGTTTTGACAGTTGTGGTTGGGCTCAATCAGACAGAGGGAGGAACATCCGTCGTTGTTTATAGTATTGCCATCGTCACATTATTCGTCACTGGCCAAGAGTCCATCCCCACAAGTACCAGCATCTAGAATGCAACTACCACCAACTAAACTTAAATTAGCAGTCAAATTACAACTCAAACATCCACTACTGCTCCCATCTGCACAAGTCAAGCAACTGCCATCACAAGAAGCACACAGCACCGTTCCGTTATCGAAGTATCCATCTGTGCACAAGCAACTTCCATTGTCTAGAGATCTCAGCATAGCTGCCTAACACTGAATGCACGAGAGAGCATCAGCTTAGTTACTGCAATTTTGGCAGGAGTAATGACAGGCTATGCAGAAGTCGAAGGTCGTGTTAGTGAAGTAATAGTCAGGACAGGAAGCCAAACAGGTTTAATTTTAATAGAAATAGAAGGAGAAGTTGGCGGGGCATACCCGTGATCTCTCGTTCATGCCTACACTAGGAGTGGTGCTGCCCGAGAGTGAGCTAGAGTTGTAGTAGAAAAATGTAAAAGATGAAATGGTGATATCGTTCCCGATTGATCCAAATAGAGTGTTTCTGAAAAAATACTGAGTATTAAAGTCACTAATCGTGTCGGAGGTTGCATTCAGATCCTGACTGGCCGTCAATGGAGTAAAAAACAAATCCAAATATTGAGTGTAACTGTATTCGAGCAAGGTGGTTCGATTGACCATAATGGCGGTGATTGCCAGGGATTACAAGGCTATGCTGTCCCCCACAATCACAGTTAACTCGTAGCTATTTGTTGTGACAGCCACAGCAGAAATGTCAATGTTAATGAATCCGTTGGGTGTAAAGATGTAGCCCACAATCCACACTTGTAACAACATTTAACTGGCTCCTACACTGTCTGTCATGTAATTTTGAGGATTAGCCATGGCTGTAACTGTTGTTCTTGTACTGCCTTGACCTGGATCCCTTACTGACTCGCTCACTCCATCTGCATATTCATAATTGTACAGTCGATGTATTGAACCTCCATGTAGTAAATTCCGTCGTAGATGGGGCTGACTGCAAAGTAGATAAAATGCAATCCGAAGATGGTGATTCCAACAGTTGTCACTTAGAAGTTGAAGTTTAGAGTATTGATGCTCCCCATGGTGATGTTGTAGCCCATAGAGGAAGTGTTGTCAGAGGAGGAAGATGGAAAGGCAAAGACTAATTGAGCCAGTACAACTCGAGGTACTACACTGAAGTCTGTTTTATTGAAGTGTTGGTTATAGTTGAATGTGGTCGAGGGACCTTTAGCATCTGCTGGAGCAACGTCGAAGTTGATCGGTTTAGACTCCCCAGCATCGATATTATCATTTCTCTGCCAAGAAGGATCAACCTGCCCCTCAACTACCGCAATCATGATTATCAGCACTAAGGCCAGGAAGACAGCTTTTTTGATCATCCGACCGATAGTTATATTGTTAGTTCATATTCATAGATCAATTGGATAACAGTATATCATGATACAAATACGGGCATAGCAGTATGTAAATTAAGATCAGGACATGGCATAGGTGAAGAAACAATTCTTGCTGGCAACCGCACACATGTTCTTCTTAGGGTTAAAATCCACAGCCGTCGTCCTAGTTGTATAGTCCATACGAGATACCGTGCTCCCCTTCACCATGCTCCTCACCACCGTCGCCTTCTTGTAGCTCAACTCGTACTGACTGTTAATACTACTGCTGTTGGTCTCAAAAGGATCCACCATGTGGAAAGTGTTGTTGTATCCGCCTGAAAGGATCGAGGATGAATCAGGTGAACATGCCAACTGAAATTTGTCAAAAATGGACTCATTTTCCACCATCTCGCACAACTTAGATTTGATGGCATCGTTAAGCATCACAGTAAATATTGGTTTTTTTGGGGCAGCCACATCCCACAACTTAACAGTCAGACAATCCCTCGTCACAATGTGACTTCCTTTCTTGGCAAATTTGACATCCGAATAACTAGATAGCAACTCATAGATGTAATTTTTGTGAGGACTGATGTCTCCAAAGGAAGTGGCTGTCGATTGGATGTTGGAGGAAATTCTCAGATCGCCTATTTTAAGATTGCCCTTGCTCATCCCATAGACAAACAGACTATCGGAGGAAGGGTGGATATCGCTGCAGGTGATGATCTCTCCTTGCTCCTCGTTGTCGTTCTTCGGTGCATAATTGACCAGCATGTAAGGAATTTCTGGTTTTTCCAAGCTCCACATAAAGAGCTGACCTTCATCAGAGCTCATCATATATTCTTCATTGGATGTTACGGCGATGTTATTGATGGGAGAAATGTGTTTTTTAGGAAAGGCCTTCTGCAGTTAGGCTATATGACCGCTCTAGATTGTTTGAAGCTTGGGTATGGACAGTTCCTTTCCAGCTGATTTCACCACCTTTTTCTCACTTTTCTGGAAAAGCTTCCACAACTTGATGGAACGGGAGTTAGTTGTGGCTAGTTTAAGGTATTTTCCCTGAGGTTGGAGCCACTCCATCGAAATGATCTATTCTTCAACTTCCATGCTCCGAAGTGGGTCGAACTCCTTGTAGTGTGACTGGAACTCGGTGAAGTAATCAAATTGTGTTGGTCCCTTTTTTTGTTCCTTCCCCTAGAAGACAATGACTCTTCCAGCCTTATCTCCAACTGCCAGATAGTTGCCAGAGTCATCGAACTTGAGAGAGTTGATGATATCCTATTATAGGATTTTTTCATTAGGCCCTTTGTAGCCGAAGAGCTGTGCGAACTTATAGTTGCTACCTTTACTTTGATTTTTATCCATTCTTCTATTGGATATAAAGTTAGAATTTTAGATTATATTGTTTTTCATAGAATAGTCTTGCAATTAAGTAGATAAACTTTATATAGATTAATTCATCAAATGGTTTCTGAAATAGGCTCTCGATTGTTCTCAAGGTCCTGCTTCATTATAAAATGTGACAAGATTAACAGTCAATAACAGGCAGGGGGTCAGCATTCAGAATGACTAGAAACTGAAAGTAAGAAGGAAGGCACTTTACTTTGCTATTTTTGAACGAAAATCTATCGAAAGCAGACACTACTATCATGATGGTTATAATATAGATTTAATTTTATTCATGACCTCACACAATAACGTATCGCCTACCACATTCAGCTCTACAAACTCAGAAAACTATCACA
>Ga0100378_1004728_pt1 | contig 12612 bp, 11 predicted proteins | sample CryGeymeta201502_FD_81535 | JGI IMG/M metagenome (GOLD analysis project Ga0100378, IMG submission 81535) | Groundwater microbial communities from Crystal Geyser aquifers in Utah, USA - Crystal Geyser metaG 2015-02 | ecosystem: Environmental > Aquatic > Deep subsurface > Groundwater | place: USA...
TCACTTACATTTGGTTGGGTTCTGAGAGACTTGCACCGAAGTATAGAAGAAAATTAGACTACATGAAGACGACCTATAACTATCTCACAAACAAACATTGGGACGTGCTCGGATGGTAGTGGCAAAACTATACCTCCCTGAAGCCTGTTTAAAAATCGGACATATTAAGACTACTATTTGTCTACAATTACGGGGGATTTTATTCTGACTTCGACGTGGTTTGTGACTGGGAACGACTATTTAAAGACTTGCCATAAAAAGGGTGTTACTTTGCCGGACACGCGGACCAGCCTGTTTACCCAGACGGAATAAATAACTCCTTTATATATTGTACGGATAAGTAGGACAAGGGGATCAAATAGGTGTTGGATGCAATTAGGGAAAATGTATAGAATCGATAAAATCATAATGCAACCAGGAAAGGCACTGTTTAGGTAACAGGGCCAGTAGAGCTGAGAAGACATCCAACCTTAAAGGCACTGCCAAGATACTACAAGTATTGCTATCATGAAGGGGACGCCACTTGGAGGAAAAAATGCTGATTGTAGTTGTTAATTTCATATAGTAAACCAGCTCATATAGTAAACCCCCATAAATATCGTAAACCGCTTGTACTGTAAACCATGTCGTGTATGCTCAGACAGTGACTTGCAAAAACTTCATATATGTTAAAATTTCCATCTTTATTGATTATTTGGTTATCATGAGAATCGTGATATCTATGATTAGATTATACAATCCCGTCTATACTTTCAATCATGAACAAATTAAATGCCTTAAATATCTATAATAGAAAAGGTGAGTATGAAGTAAAAGTGATGAGATCATTCTTCCATGTCAATGAGGGACTGGATCTCCTCAGGAGCATACAGGGCTGTCTTTCCTCCCTTTGCCTGCTGGTTGGCCTCGTCGACGATGAAGCACTGCATGATTGTGTCCATCGCAATACTGTAAACAGACATGAAGAGCATTCCCACTGCGAAGGAAATCACGAACACGAGCTGAATAGTCAAAAAGGTACGATGAGAAGGTATATGGGTTCAAGTATGTTCTGCTGAATGCTGCTGACGTAGGTGATCAGAATGTAGAAGCCGACAGTTGTGGTGGCGGATATCATGAGCTTTCCGAGGAACATGATGATCCATCCAACTCCGTTGACCACCATGTACCTCAAAGGATTGGCCCACACAATCTCAAAGCCATCCTTCGCGGCTGAGCAAAAACTTTTACCTCGTAAAGCTATTTGGATGTAGGCTGTTTTGTTGATAAACTCGACAATCCTTTCGACACATTGAAGGCAGCACCGCAGGCAGTTGATGACGTACTCGAAACATTTATTGTTCCCAACTCCACTTGACTCAGCCTGCTTCTTGACTGCTTCTACTAACAGCTGCAGGAACTGGACGATTGCCAAGATGAGGGACCCAAAGGCCAGGCTGCCGAAATGATACCTGAAAACCATTTTGTAGCTTCGGAAGATTGGATAGTTAGTTTCATCCTGGTTGGGCCCATGAGAGTAGTACCAAATACAGCAAGCACTGGCAACGACGAAGATTCCTGCTGCCTGAATGAAGGCATTACACCAGAGGGTTCCAAAAACGAAGACGTAGAATTGGATGAGGGCAGTGTCAGTGAGGTCGTTGATACTGGTGAAAACATCTCCTGATGTATAGGTAAAGGTGGCTGCTGAGATCAGATAGAGAAGGGCCACCAGACATACTGCCCACATGCCGAGGTTGACGATCGTCTGAATTATTGGGACCAGAACTATCCCGCAAGTGTGCGAGACAAACTGCCCGGCTGTTTTACAGACAGCCACTGCTATTCTGATTCTGCTGCAGCAACAGAAGAGCATAAGAAGGAAGAAGCCACTCAGTCCGAAGGAAGTGTATCCCAGGATTTAGTATGTTGTAGTTGACCCTCCGCTGATTGTCGGAATGCTAAGCCAGGAGTATGAGGATGTAGAGATGACTCCGGCATTATAGAGGAAGATGACTCCTCCAATGGCAAAACAGACAATGATGCCGATTGAGGAAGCCCAGACAATGAGCCCCGCCAGACACTTGAGAGTGTACATGAAGATGAAAGAAATGACAACTGCAAAGCCAAGAGCACAAAGAATCCATTGCCAGTTCTACTTTAGATTATAAGTACATTCTCAATATCAGTAATGAACGAGCTCAGCCCACTGCTTGACAGGTAGGTGCTGAAGGTGGATACATAGCTGGAGAATGCTCCACTGAAGACAGTTGTGCTGGGGACACACACTCTGCTAATGAGAGAAGATGTGTCGTACCCTATGATCTCTGTCGTTGAGGATGGATTGGCACTGTAGCTGCCGGAAGAGTCAATGGTCACAACGTATGTGCAAGAGGCCTGCCCGTAGCACTCGATTGTTGTTAGGGAACCGGAGTTGTCAAAGTAAGGGCATGCCTTCACACAGTACCTGTTGGACAGGTCAAGAGTGGTCGGATTATAGAAGTAGGCGTAGGGGTAGAGCTCTGCTACTCCTCCCGGTTATCCACAGGCATTTCCTGATGAGTCAGTGGCCCTGTAGGGCTTGCTTGGATTTCCATTGATGTATCCGTAGACACTCATATACCCCATGGCTCCAATCATGGCCATAAAGAGGAGGCAGCAAATGATATCCCGGCACTATCTGTTGGCCTAGCTGAGGGGCCCATTTTCCACGTCGCTATAACCTGTGAGTTTTTGCTTCTCTTCGCTATCACCAGCCATATTCTATGAAAATTTAAATAGAAGAGAATCGCTGCCTAAATAAATACCACCCATTTAAATTATTCTAATAGGACAGTAAAGCGTTATACAAGAACCACCGCTTCCCTTGTCAAAACCTTTTCCTTACAGCCTCCTCTCAACAACTGTTCACTACAGACCCCGTTTCCCACTAATAATGAACCGATTAATTCTTTTTTATTTTTATGAAGAAAGGAAAAACAGGCAACATCAAGGGGCCAGGCTTTGCAGACGCTATGTTCTCCATCAAAGACATGCAGATGGACTATGCTAGCTTCAATCAATAATCAAGCACTGGAACCGCTCCTCCAGTGGTGCCCCCTGTGCCTCAGAAGAATCCTCTAGCCAACAAACTGAAACCTAAAGTTGATGTTCCGAGTAAACCTCTCCCTGTTAACAAGCAAAAAGCAATTCAGCAGCCTTCTACTCTTTCGAAGGAGCAGTTCAAGATATGTCCTGGAAAATAATTCTAAAACCTTGTCACTTTTCTTCCTCTCAAGGCCCATGTCTGTACAGAGAAGGTTTTCTAGCTCACTGCTTTCAATAAAAAATCGAGCTGGGAGTACCACGTTTTTGGAGAAGGAAGCCCAGCAGACACAATAGTCGATAAGCCTGAAGTAAGTTTGTCCTTTAAAGCTGAGGACATAAAGCAAGGGGCGTTGGGCAACTGCTACTTTGTGGCCTCCTTGGCTGCCTTGGCCCACCAGATTGAAGTTGTGAGGGCAAGAGTCCCCAGTTTCAAGGAATACGGCTCAAAGAGCAAAAGCTACAGAGTGAACCTTTTCGAGAGTGGGAAGTGCATCGATATAGTTGTGGACAACTTGTTCCAGAAATCCTTTTGCAAGCCTGTTGGAAACGACATCAGTCCCCTTATTCTCTAAAAGGCATACGCCCAGTCATATGGCAACTATGAGGTCCTGAAGATCGGACACGCCAACGACGCCCTCAGGGATCTTACTGGAGCCCCATCCGCATACCTGGACCTCAAGGACAGACAGGAACTAAGAAAGGGTATAAAGTCAGCTTTTCTCAACAGATACGGATTGGTCATTGCATCAAAGACCCAAGTGGCTGATCAGGGCATATCTCCGATGCATTCCTACAACATCCTCAACTACGACCTCATTGAAGATAAGCTCTACTTGAACCTAAGAGATCCAAGAGGATACACCAAGGCACAGTTTGATGTGCCTTATCAGCTGGCCAACCAGCCAGAGCTGGGATCTTTTTGGGTCAACTAGGCCACTCTTGAGAAAAACTTCGAAGTCATTTCTGTTTGCAAAGTTAGAAGGAATTTTTCATACTTCTACAAGACCTTTGGGCACAAAGAGCTGAGCAGCAACAGAGGTGGAATATTGATTTCTATCAACAAGCCTGGAAAGATCTATGCGACCATTCATCAAAAGCACAAAAAATTCTTCGATCACAAATTTTCATACGACATAATTCGGATCCTGATAGCTGAGGTGTCGACTTCCAAGGGAGGCTTCAAGATAGTGCGCTCTATGGCATCTGACTTCAACTCGAAGCAAGCCTGCTTCCTCTAGGTTGATCTAGAGGCAAAACAGTATTTGATACTCGGATAAATCGGAGGAAAGAAAGGGAAGCACCTCTACCCTCAGTAAATATTCACTCTTTCTCTTTACAGCGAGTCCTAAGACATCAATTTTGAGCAAATTTCAGGAAACTTGGACCTCAGGCCTTTTTTGATAGCCTTCATCAAGGACAGAGAAGAAGAATACCTGCAAAGTTCAACACCCCAAGGACTATTAAGATATCAGGGAGCCCTATTTGGATACGTGTGCATGTACTATGAAAATCGGGGGACAAAGAAGGTATTGGAGGAGCTGGAGTACACAGCAAAGAACGTTGAGGTCGGTTAGAAGAAGGTGCAACTCGGTCCCCACTCGAATAAGCTGATTCTCCATCCGATTGGGGCAGATAACAACTGCTCTTACAAGTGGAGTATGAAGTCCAAAACAGTATTTTCCTCTTGATGCTTCTCAACTTCTATAATTCATGCTACCATCATATATTAGGCTCATTCTCGATCTGTGGATGGCGTTGCATCTATTAATTATAGTAACTTATAAGCACTGATGTACAAAATCGGGGTCAGGCTGATGGGAAGGCCTGGGCTAAGCACCTCAAAGGTCAAGGAAATTGTTCTGGAAGTGTAGGCAAAGACAAAGGTGAAAAACGTCTTCGAGTACCTCATAGAGCTAGATAAGATAAGAAGCAGTAACGTATACATAACCCTTTAGAAGAACGGGAGAGGAGTGTCCGAGGACTCAACTGTTTCCCAGATACTCAAGCACGTTCGACCATAAAATGGGGTAATCAAACTGTTTCTGTACGAGGGAGACGAGCACAGTCGCTAGATGCTGGAGCTTAAACGATCCAGGCATGAGATCACCAGCAGCAGTAAGGTCAACCCATAGAAGTCAAAGACAACAATAAGAGAAGCCTAACCTTAATCAAGCAGCCTCTGCTGTTGCTGAATCTCTTATTTATTTTCATGAATTTTAATCTAGCAAACTTATCACTGGCATTTGGCTCTTCTTCCTCAGGTTGTCTAGTTTGAGGGATGATTCAACGAGTCCCCTCTGTTACTCCTTCCACTGCTCTAGCATCTCGATCGAATCTATTATCTTTGCCTCTACTTCCTTGGGATGTGGTGAATTCTACGTGCTCATCCATTCGAATAACTCCTGGTCCTCTTCCAGCATCGGGATGTAACTCATCGCTCTCACAGCTGCCTTCAGAAGGTCACCCATCTTTTTGTCTAGCTTGTTCTCCTCTTTTATGATATATTTCCTCATATTATAATTCTCTCTTTTCAACTATCTCAGACGAGCCTTCCTTTTGGCAGCTGCTGTCCTGGTGACTCTTTTGCTCTTTTTAGAGGTACAATCTCCACTGTAAGGGAGAAAACTGTCTTTGGGAGCAGCTGGATGGCACTCGAATATTTAGGCTTCATTCCATCTGAAATGCCACCTTTCGGCAATAATATTGACTATTCGTTAAAACATACCCTCATCTTATTCCTTTAAGATCTCAATGACAGAAAGGCACCCATAATCATTTGCTTTTTACAGGTAAGTTCTGACCTCGTCCTCAATGGCCCTCCTGTTGGCTGTTTTGAGTCTTTTATGGAAGAGGTGCTGGTATACATGAGCGAGTAGTTGGGGAGTGAGTATATGGAAATCATGATAGGTGAAGCTGTCTTTGTTGTGTTTTAGATAGTAGAGATCCTGGTCTGTCAGCTATACTTTATGGAGTGTATCGTCTTCCTCGCCTATATTCCTAATGTACCCTTCTCCCAAGTTGGAAACTTTCCTGCTCCTCAAATTATTTTCCACCTTCACGACTGGCTGTTTCAACTCTTGTTGATAATACTTATCACCCTCCCACTCTTCTGAGTGTCCTTCTAACACTGTCAGCCCATCTGAAGAGACATCCTATTCACTAGTGAAATTGCTGGAATTACTTTAGCTTACCAACACAGCACCATCAGCTGAATGCTATACAGGAGGTGAGGAGGTGTCTGTGCGGAAAAGAGAATTATTGGCTTTCATGGCAATTTGGATGCTAGTTATAAATTCAAAGATGTGACTGCCGGTGTTGATAATTATAGCAGGAGTAGATAAGATGAAAAAAGAGGAGGAACAGATGAGGAAGTTTATCGAGGAGACTTTCAGCTCCCAGCAAAAAGCAAATACAGCAAATAAGGCATAGCGTAAAGGCCGAAAGGGCAAGCACGGCAAGACTGAGCTGAGAGCAAGAGCCAAGATACCACAGGATGAAGTAGTCAGAAGCAACATCCAGCAGTTGGTCTAGTACAAGTCCAAGAACACCCTCAAGAGCAGTGTGGTCCAGGCCCTTCAGCAAAGATGATGCTTTATGCTCGCCCTCTCACAGCAAGACACTTTATTGAATTAATTAATATCAAATATTCCAATGGTCAAATCGACACCCCTCCTCAGGAAGAGAATCGTCAAGAAGAGAACTCTCAAGTTCACCCGCTTCCAGTCCGACCTCTATGGAGGCAGACTGGCTGAAAGCTGGAGAAGACCCAGAGGTACTCTCCTGTCTCAACATAGGCATTGACAACAGAATGCGCAGACGTTTCAGAGGCAACAAAAAAATGCCAAAAATCGGATACGGATCAGATCGCAAGACCAGATACTACCTACCCAACGGCCTGAAAAAATTCGTGGTCCGCAGTATTAGCGACTTAGACGTTCTTCTGATGAACAACAGAACCTTCTGTGCCGAGATCGCCCACAACGTCAGCTCAAGAGTAAGCAGTATTTGATTCAGAAAAGAGCTGAGATCGTGAAGAGAGCCCAGCAGATCAGAGTCAAGGTGACCAACGCTCGGGGCAAGGTCAGAACCGAGGAGAAGAAGCAGGAAGCCTGATAGCCACTTGATTGTCTGCTCCATGAAGCTCCAATTAGCACTATTGAATCAGGTCCCTCAGCTGACCGATTTATAAATATGCATCAATAGCCATTAAGCCATCGACGTGGAGGCTCTCCATCCCAAAGCTAGCAACGCCTGTCAACAGCAACAGAATGAAGAAAAGTCACTCTCTAGAAGCTTAATACACAAGGAATGAGGCTAAAGGACCAGTTTTATTTTTGTTGACAAAACAGCAGGCAGAGGTGCTGACTCGCCTCTTTCTTCCCAAATCTTATAGTTGTGTGCTGGTGTCCAAGGGCAGGAAAAATGTCAAAGGATATTATTATTTTCAAAACCAAAGAGAAAGGGCACAATCAGGAAGCAATGAGAATGTTGGCACAAACAAAAGAGCAAACAAAAAAGTCACCTTTGTTTAGAATCCGGTGGAGCATCCCTCTCTCCAGTCCAGACAGTCATCTTTTCAGTTTGAGTCTTCACTATAGGCTGTACAGAATAGCGAGAATCTTATGTTGGGCTAGGAAAGAGTGTAGGAGGGTCCACTGACTGAAGAAGAGGCTGTCCAGAACGCATTGGCCTCTTTCTTCAGCCATTATCTCTTCTAAGGAATAAAAAATGCCAATACTTCCCCCAAAATGGATCTACTCGTTGAGCTATTACAGTCCAAGCAATCAAAAAGAGCCAGTCTTTCCCTCCTCGAGCACGACTTAAAACGTCTCTTTTCAGCCTATTTCAGAACAAGGGATTCGGCTAGCATAAAGAAGAAGGTGAGGGAGCTACAAAAATAGCTGATTACTTACATTCGCCTGCATCAGAACAGGTTCAGCCCTGCATTATTTCATGGCCAACAGACAGACACTCTCTCCATGAGCATCCAAAATATATCGCCAAACATGTCTCTTTCTCAGAGAAGTAGTTCGAGGAGTCAAAGCTTGAAAAATCCTGTTCGTAAACCACGATACACTTCTAGAGGAAGGCTCATAAAGAATGCCGTGTCATATGCCGATGAGCCGGAGTTGGGACTCAAGGAGAGAAAGAGGATAGGGAAGGATATGCTTCGGATGCCCAAGGACAAGCTCTAGGAGTTTGCCCTTCGGTTTTGTCCTCCGAAGGGGCAGAGAAGAAAAAAGAGGGTATCCAAATTCACCTTCGACCTGCTGAAAATGAAGAAAGAAGACCTTGAAGAGATGCAGCTCTACCTTAAGAATCTCGGTGAGAAGGGGTTGCTGAAGGAGCCTGCAGAAAGTGACTCCAGTGATTAATAGTTTTTGATAGACTCGGATTGATATTAATGCTTATCCTTTAAATCATTTTTGGCCATCGATTGTCCTTTCTCTATGCAAATTCACTAAACTGTGCAAACTCCTTATAACTTTCTTTCTCACTGACTCTTATTCAATGTCGATAGCTCTAAAATTGAAGGGAGGTCGAAAAGAGTGGAGAATATCGACCGTAGGAACAGGCACCAGCCACAGTATCTGTCTTAATTGGCCCCTCAAGGAGCATATCAACCTCACATTCACCGACTACTGCAGCACGAGAACAAAAAAAAAACTATCCAAAGTACAGAGGGCTGGCATTCAAAAGTGCCCCGTTCTCTCTTCTAATTCACCCGTCTAATTACATTAAACCTCGAGGATTATTGTTAGCTCAGTGAGTATCGATATGGATAGAAGAAAGACAGGCCGCTTTAAGACTTAGAACTCACTTCCTGACAGGACAGTTCCCACTCCTTCGAGAGGAACCAGAGACTGGCTTAGCAAAAAAATCATGGAAATTTAACTGTACGAGCCTGAACATAAATGGCTGTAGGCAACCGGAAGGAAAGCACAAATATCCAAGCACTCAAGACGTGATCTTGTCTCTGCCGGTCCAATAAAGAATCCAAAGATGGCTTATTTGGGATGTAACAAGGAGAGCAGAGATGGAAAGAGACTGAGGTCATAGAACAACAGCATGCTGAGGGGAAGGTATAGAACATTTTCGAGAACTTCAGAGGCGAACCCTGAGCGAAGAGGAGGAGAAGTATCAGAGCAGGACACAGATCGACTGGAGGGATGGAAAGTATAGGAGAGATAGATTGATATATGAAGTTGTGAAGTATGCTAATGGAGCAACCAGGCCTTTTGAATCTCATCTGTTTAGCTTACTCTGTTCCACCTGCCCTGCTCAATTTATATCCTGTATCTGAAGGAATTGTTGTAGTTGTTATAGTATGCGGCTGATAGGCAGCAAGCATTATTGAGATCATTGACTGCTTTTGGAGGGAGACTGACCTGTTTGCCTATTCAGCCATAAACAGTAAGACACTAGCTCGACTGCGGACACCCTACCTTAACCTACAATTACTCGTTCCTCTAGCTCAGCAACATAGAAGCCAGCTAATCCTCATACTCGAAGCCTGCTTGATTGACCAGGGAACCCCAGTCTTTCCGAGGCACTATAATGCTGTCTAAGTAGTGGTACCTTTGGGCATACTTTGCCGAGTTGTGGGTCGAAATAGGGAGGTACATTGAGGGGGAGAAGGTGCAGGACCTGATAATTTCCTCTCTCAGTCTTAGGTACATTCTGATAGCCCTTTTGGAGGCAGTATAGAGGTAGAAGACAAGGTTGAACTCGGGACTATTGAATCTCAGGCTTTATATTTTGGAGAGCGTATGGCTGAGGTGGTCGATGTCAACTGTTAGTCTTAGGTACTCTCTGAAATCTTTGATTTAGCTGAGGAGGAATCCTTTGAAGGAGTCGACAACTGACCGGTGGAGGTTATCGGTGTTATTGAATTTTTGCTTATGATTGAAGGCCGGCGTTTTTCGAAGAGAGGCCTCTTATTTTGTGTGCTAGTCGATGGGTGGCTCGTAGTGATGCAACTGTGGAGTGTACGAACCAATCAGGTGCTGGAGAGGGTCCTGGGACTGCTTGAACTTTTATTGGAGGGAGAGGAAGGTCAGATTCTGGACATCCTGGATGAACGCTCTGTACTCCTCAACAAGTAGCTCCTGCATTGAGTAATAGCTAGTTATATAATCACTATAATTAGAAGAGATAATGAAGTACCTGCTTCCCTATCTGCACCAACTCATCGCTTCCTCCTTTATAAGCATCCTCCTCTTGGTGGCAGCAAATGGACAGTGCAACAATAATGCCTCTGTCTCTCTGCCCGCTCAGTACGCCAACTTCACCTCAGCCAGCCCAGTCACTCTGGCATAGTAGTCAACAATCAAATCCCTCTATTCTTCTCTGGGCAGCATTAACTCATACTCTATCTCCCTGTCCTCCTCTTTGTTAATCCACACCAACATGTAGCCCTCCTGCAACAAAACACAGACCACCCTATAATCCTTCAATGCTCTCTTTGATCTCTGGCTCTGCTTCGACCAGCTATACCTCATGTAGTGTAACTAGCAATGGGAACTCGTCATCCAGTGTGGAACCTTCCTGTAATTCCATAAACCCTTCAACCCTTAGATCCTTCTTAAGATTGACCTGGCTCAGGCCCTATGGCTGACCGATAGCTATAATAACAGTCTCACCAACGCAGTCCTCAAAACCCTCTGTTCCGGCCTCTACCACATCTGGCTGGTCTACTACTCTAGATCCAGCCAATAGATAAGGGCCGTAAAGACTTTATACATCGCATATCCTGGCTGCTCCTGCTGATACCCATTCAGTCAATCCGTCCCTGACAGCACAGTCGGTCGCCCTGATATCAACAGCTGCAAGAAAGCATGCAATAAAGAAACACGTCAGACCTTCTTGATATTCTGGACGAATCCTGTGTAGTTCTTGAAACAACATTACTCCCCGAAATTGGCAGGGCTCGGTGGAAGTGGAGAAGACAGTCGATACTTCAAGCTCTCATTGAGTCCAAAGTCAGCACCGAAACCTGCCTGGACGCCCTCCTTCTCGTCCTTCTCGTCCTACTCCGACTCTTCCTTCAAAAAGCCTTTCTCTCCCAACCACTGGTAGGTCTCTCCGTTGTCTCCCAATCCGAATATATTCTGGCTGTTGATCATAAAATCCCCTGGTTCGTAACTGCCCTTTCTGCTCTTGAATGATCTAAAGGAGTTATTTGAGCTTGACCTGGTCACTCTAATTGCAGATCCTTCCTCAACCTTCAAACTGGCTTTTTACCTGGCTTATTTTTATTATTTTTCCTTAGCCATCTTTTCTTTTTACAACTCTTTCTTGATGTCATTGATGATCAACTGTACGACCTTGTCTTCATCCTCTTAACTGACCTCGTGCTGCTTTTTTTTGAGGAGAGAGTGGAACCTATTCTTTATCATGTGCTAGCTTTTGCTCCCGTGGAGAAGGGCGATAGCCTTTGACCATTTTCGACCGTTGGAGAGCACCTCTTCGAGCATGATGAGGTCCTCCTAATTTGTCCAGTGCTTGTTGATGCTGGGATCGACGTGGTTGAACCATCTTTCTCTGCAGTTTTTACCGGACTTGAAGGTGTTTTGTTTTCCCTTCAAGAATAACTACCTTGAGACCTGGCTCCACATTCCGACTGTCTCAAACTGTTTGTCCCTAGCTGTTGACATCCTTACACTGCGAGTATTTTGTACAATATTTCATCTTCCTCCTTGTTCCATGTGGGTCTTTTGTGCTGCTTGAGGACGCTGAAGCAGTGATACCTGACCAGAGGGACCGACTTGAAGGTGGTCAACTGAGACAGATTGTGGCAGTCCTGATCGGTCTATTTTCAGAGAAAGAGTACCAGATCTGGAACGGTCGTTTTGTGGAGATACAGGTAGCACAGCAACACCCAGTTGAATAGCTTCTTCTCGGGCTAGGACCACTCCCCAGCCTCTTCGGGTGCCTACTTGACCTTGGCTGCGAGGTATTATTGCTGATGTTTGACGGCTTTGGGGGTTGTTTTGAGGAGCTCCTTGCATTTGATGTCGAAATGTTTCATTTGCTGGTTGATAGCCTTCCTGTAGAGGGAGTCGGTTCCCATCTTATCCAAAAACCTCTCCAAACTGATTTCCCCTTCCATTGATTATCTATTATGTTATAGCACACATGCCCATCAAATGACCATCAAATGACCTATCACTGTCCTTATCTGGTGCCATACATTCAGGGTTGCCTGTGAAGGCCGGTACAGATTTGCATGCCAGATCTGGCAAATCAGTCACTTTGTTGTTGATAATGTCATTATCGACAGATGCCAACAATCAGTTGATTTCCAGTGTTGGCTATCTCGGTCGATTCGAATATTCCTTACTCATATTCGCCCCTTACTCACTAAAATCTCAAACTACTTCTGCTTACTTCCAGTTGACCTTGGCTCATCCGTTTTTTTCCTCATCTGCCCCCCCTCTTCCTCCATGTTTCTACTTATTATTATCTACTTCCTTGAACCATTTTCTTGGCTTTGATTGTGAGGCAAGTGTCGATGGTGATGCCTATAATAACAATAAATGCAGA
>Ga0100378_1004731_pt1 | contig 12610 bp, 12 predicted proteins | sample CryGeymeta201502_FD_81535 | JGI IMG/M metagenome (GOLD analysis project Ga0100378, IMG submission 81535) | Groundwater microbial communities from Crystal Geyser aquifers in Utah, USA - Crystal Geyser metaG 2015-02 | ecosystem: Environmental > Aquatic > Deep subsurface > Groundwater | place: USA...
CTTGTCTAATAGGAGTTATTAAAGAAAAAAATTCAAATTTAAATTAATGATATAACGGCTTGACCTCAGGCCTATTGAACAGGAGCTCAACCTTGCCAAATAAGAACTTCTGCCACATTTCGAAAGCTTAGCATAACTATCCTTTGAGCAACTCTCCAATCCTGAGTCAGGATAAATTATTCACGGCATGCTGAACGAACTGTCAAATCCGATGATCGGAATTCCCCTACTCCGGTATTCTTTTAGCTATCCAGTCACAATCTAGCTCATGTTGACTTCCCATACAACGCTCAATACGAAATGCTATTCCAAAAAGCATAAATGTTCTACTTTCAGTCAATCCTCCATGACATCAATCGCATAAAGAACAATGAATACCTTGTTGAGATCAGCAAAGAGTAAATCAGACAATCTGTTGACTAAGTCAACTGGAAAATCAACGTCGAACGCTAATCGATAATGAATGAATCTCAATAAGTAGGAGAAAATATTTAGCTCATGAAATTCTTTGAAGGAGTGAGGAACTATCAAAACATGAATGAAAAGATCAAGAAAGAGTGCCTGTAAAAACTCAAATAAAAATCAAGATCAATATAATTATAATTGACACTCAAGAGAGGATTTCTTGCATCAAGGATCGATGAAATATCAAATAGGCTCAGACTGAGCAATTTGTCAGAACTGTTTAGAATTGAAAAGGAACAAAAAATGCATGAAAAATTGGGTACAGCTCTTCAAAAAGTTTATCTGAGAAAAAACAAGGAAGTCTTGTTAACTTTGATGGAAAAAAGTGAAGCTACTAAGGCAGTCGGACAACATTTTGTTTCTATGATTGGACAATACCACAAAAGAGCAACTCTCCAAGGTATCAAAAGCATTGCCAGAACAATGAGTCAAAAAAGACGTGACATATAAAGACTTATCGCTGGCATTAATTCGATCAGGAGGAGAACCGAACTTCTATTACAAACATCTGCCTTGAAACATATGAACTTTAAACAAGTTTTTAAGGCTTCTAGCTTGACGGAAGGAGTTCAAATTCTTCATTCGATTTGCAAGAAAATATCAGTCAAGAAGATGATTCAAAATTTTAACATTCCTGCCAAAGTCATGGATCGAGTGTTTTCTCAAATTCAAGAAAGGAAATATCAAGAGGTGTTTGATTTAATAAAATCTAAGGATATTGAGGTTAGACTACACAGACCAAATGTCAGCAACAAGGTCAAAGCAACTTTCCTCGTCAGCCTCGATAAACATTAAAAAGAGCCTATTACTCTGAAGAAAACCTTCAGTAGATGGTACGTCAACACCCATGAATAGAGATTTTCCAAGAAGGTCTACAACATTTGGTTGGAGGGTAATATCAGCAAATTTACCTTCTTTATGAGATTAAAAAACCTTTGTGATATTTCTCATAAACAAATGGTTGGAAAAGAGATGAAGCATTTCCTTCGCACTATTTGTGATAAATACGACAAATATGAAGAACATCAGGTGAAGCATAAACTTATTCAATGGCTTGACAACACTAGAAGATTAAGAAAAATAGAAAGTATGTTTACTCTCTTGACAGACATCACAAATCAAACTCACTAGACATTCAAGTCATACTCAGTTGACAAAATTATTTCATATTGCAAGAAAAGAAACATCGTCAGAAATTACTTGAATATATATATCAAGAATTTTATTGGAAGAAGAATCACAGCTTTTAACAGTTGGAGTAAAGTCAACAACATCAAAAAATCATGGGGTCGACAGAAATTGAGATCACTTTTGTTGAAAGTTACTGACTAAACTCGAGATGGAATCAAATAAACATTGAGCATAATGAAGACTGATTGGCAATTAGGCAAAGAGAAGAAACTTCAAGTCTGCCGCAAAACCACAAACACTGATATCATTTTTATGTCAGGCTTTTTCCATGCTTGGAGGTTCAACGAAAGTAACGACAAACTTGAAGAAACAATAGCAAATAATAAGGCAAAATAGGACAAACACAAATCTTTAACAAGGATCGCTTCACTTAATTCAAAGAATACAACTGCTCAACTGAAAAATGTAATCCATCGGTTCAGACAGTACAAAGCTCAAAAAGCCAGAAGAATAGCAGGAATACAAAATAAATTCATGAGGGTGATCAACGACAACAATGAGAATCTTTTGAAATAAACACTCAGCAGGTTTGTTGATAATTTGAATGAAGGAATCCACAAAAAGTAACAACTTGTTGTCAAGTTAGTCCATGCCAACTTTGTCAAAGAAAAACTCACTATGTCTATGATCAGAAACAAGGCCCAACATATGACAGATATGCTGAGAATTGAGCGTTGCACCAGAATCCATGAACTTCTTCAAAATACCATTAAAGACAATTTGATGATCTTCAAGAAAGAGAATTTTGTTGGAAAAGTACTTCAAAAAATTGTGACAAACAGAACTAATAATGTTCAATCTGCAATTAATCAATGGAAAACGATGCCTCTGAGAATGCGCTGGAATTTGAGACAAAAAATTATTAAGATGAGCTAATCTATCAGAAATCTTCAAAATGAAAGACTGAGTGTATGCAACAATGCATTTAAAAAATCTATAGTTGAGGGAACAGCCAGCAAAAAGAAAGGAGTTTACATTATGGCTTGCAAGTTCGAAAGAACTATCAAAAGATATTTTGAAAGATACCATACGAATTCAATAAAACTCAAAGAGACTCATAAACTAAAAGTTGTTGTTCGAGCTTTTGAGACCATTAGAAGTCAAGCAAATTAAAATTTAAGTGTTGTTATGAGAACCGCTCCTGAATGGCCTCAAAAATAACGATATTTCCATAAACTTGGGGAGCATCTCAACAAACGTATCAAAAATTATTTGCTGACCTGGCAGAAGAATACTGAAACTTTGAAAACATACGAAGCTGTCCTGAATGAAAAGAAGAAAAGAGTACTAATGGCAACTCAAAAATTGCTAGTTCAACAATAGACGACAAATACAAGAACGACCATCGCAATTTTTGACAAGAACAGAAGAATCCACAATCTCCAGATCAATTTCCTGAAGAAATTATGTGATGGAAAAATAGGCAAAATGATGGGAGTTTTTACTATATGGAAAGGTATGCCCACAGCTAAGAACAAAGTTCGAATCATGAATGCAACTCAGTTTGGAGCAAACCTCGTCGAAATGATGAAAAGAAATGTCAAGTAGACTCTTCAAGTGTTTATGAACTGCAAACGAAAAGGACAGGAAAGGAAATATCAGGGAATCAACAGACTTGTCGCTATCAAATGCGGTGATATTGGAGGCTATTTCCACAAATGGCTGTACAATAAGAGACTTATGGTGCTGAATCGGAGAAATAAGGCTGTTGAAACTCTGTTTAAGAACATCCAGTAACATAACAGAGATGCTTATCGACTCTTTTTTGTTGGTGAGTAGACAAAGGATAAATTAAAGGCCCTTTAGATAATCGAATACTACTGGGGAAATCAAAAAAGATACTGCATCAAAAAATGGCAACAGAATACAAACAACCTGAAAATGAGAGACATTTCAAGAAGGCACCTCTTACTCAATTTGATAAATATCAAACAACGTCATCAAAACAAAGAAATCTCTGAAAATGTGATATCCAAATTCAAAGTGGAAAGAGATATCAATAAGAAAGATAAATACCACAACAGAGTACGAGCCCTTGTCAAAACACTCTAAAATCAGGGCTCTTTTAGAAGAACAATGCTGAATTAGACTGTTGACAAACTTAAATACAACCACTATCGTGGCAACTTCCAAAAAAATCAAGCCTTCCATAAATTCCTTCGAGAAAAGATTGGAAATGTTTATCAATGCCTTTCAATCTGGAATAACCTTGCCATGAAAGCTAAGGCAATTCACAAAGAAAGGATTGTTTCTCGAAACTTCGATTCTATTCATGAAACTGTCAGAAGCAACTTCAAGTTGATCTTTACAAGAGGACGAGAATTAATGATCATGAAGAACACCCTTGATAAAATTTTTGTGGCAAAAGAAATTCAATTCAAAGCTTATTTCAATATGTGGCGTCAAAGAGTCAAAGAGTTGAAAATTTTAGGAGAAATGGACAAACAGTCAAAAGCGGCCATCTTAGAAAGAATTAGCAAAATTGTTGGAGCGACTTCAACTGCTGCTGTTGCTGATACAATCAAGAAATTCCATATGAACTTCAAAATTCAAAAAGTTCAGAGAAAGTTTATGGAAAGATTAATGCAGACAAAAAGTGGAAAAGTCATCCATGTTTTCAATACTTGGAAGACTATCCCTTACAATCAAAAGTTGGGAAAATTCAAAAAATATCAAAGATTTTTCTTCGACCTTGAGAACTTCTATAAAGGAAGACTCAAAGAGGCCCATGGCAAATTTACTGACATCCAGGACGATGGTAATCTCATGAAGAAACAATCCATTCTCAAACTTTTTGAAATGACTTCCCTCGGTATCCGCAGATTCTATAATCGATGGACTAGATTCACAAAAGAAAAACATACTCTTTTGCAGGTAAACAGAACCATGCATGCTTTTGAATCAGTTGAAGGTGCCATAGCCAACCAATACATGATTATCTTCCAGGACTAGAGAGCCTACAGAATCAAAATTGCAGCTATAAACAAGTTGATCGAGGCATCTAGAGGAACAACACAAAACTACTTCACGATTTGGAGATAAAATGCCAGATAGATGAAAATGATGATGAGCATGGATCAAGAGAAAAAGAAAATGGCTCTGAATATGTTTAATCGAGCTATGGGTAACTCTGCAACAGGTCAGATCATCAACATCATTGCCAGGTTCCAGAAAAATGCTTCCATGGTCAGAATTTCTCGCAATTTTTTCAACAGACTCATGCACACCAAGACAGGAAAAATCATGAAATTTTTTGAAACTTTGAAGACTGTTCCAGATGCCAAACTAAATCAGAGGAAAAAAAGAGGAATCATATTCGAAAGTAGACTTCATAACTTTGTTCAAAAGAGGCTTCGGTACGCAATGATCCCCTTCAAGGATAGCAGTTACGATGCAAATATCAAAAAGAAATATTGCCTCGATCGACTCATGAGGGCCTGCATGGGAGAAAACAAAAAGAAGTTCCTAATCTGGAGAAATGTTGTGAGGGAGGGTAAAATTCTAAAGCATACCTCTCTCTGTGAGGATATTTTTGCAAATGTTGAGAACATATTCAGAAACAATTTTTTGATTATCAACAAAGATACAAAGGCAGAAGTTCAGAAGAAAAAGAATCTTTGCAGAAAACTTGTCAGTAATGCTAGTTTTGTTCAGGCCCATGCTTACATGGTTTGGAAATAAGCATATCACGTCGACGATATCAAGATCAAGGATAAACAAAATAGCACTCACTCTCATCTGAGAAATCTATTTGAAGTACACAAGGAACATCAGAATAAGCAAGTGATTCAAGTTGTTAACGTCTTCAGAAAATTGCTTGAAAATGCCAGAATGAAACAATCTCACAAACTCAAGGACAAAAATAATCAAAAAGGCCTGTAATTTTTTAATGCTCTCAAGACGAGATAACTCAACAACAAAAACAGTCTCATTGTTGCTTTAAAATCCACTAAAGCTGAATACGAGTTGGTCCAAAAATCAAAACTTCTATAATCTGCCTTCGAAGTAATCAACTCTGCAGTTCGTGGCAGTATGGATAACCTATTCAAAAAGAAACAAAATAATACATTTTTAGAGGTCGTTTTTACTCGACTATTCAATAATCAATGGAACAACATGAGAAAAAGTCTAACAATCTGGCAGAAAAAAAGCAGCCAGATGCATCATGAAGATATTTAAAAATATACCCGAAAAAGATTAGCTTTGATTTCTCTCTCAAATCTGAAGAGATAGGACATAAATATTAAGGCTGTTCATGCGATTAATAAGTTCATATAGTTAGTCAAATCCAAATAGATCAAGAGAGGTTATTGTTTGAAAATGCTGAAAAGAAAGTTAGACAATTACAAAAAATCATATGAGCAGTGGAAAGCTTTACCTTATCAACAAGCCAAAAAAAGAAAAGCCATTGCCACACTTTTTGAGTCAAAATTAACCAAGCTTAAACTTGATCGCCTAAAATAAATTCAAAAAATCCTCAAAGAGGATCGATAAATAGGAAAAGACAAAAAATATCAGGCTGTGAGAAATATCGTCAGATGCAGGTTGACTGACATGAACACATGCTTCTTCAAATGGAGAAAAAATAACAATGAGCAAAAGGTCAAATCAAAGATCGTCTCTCTTGACAAATTTTTCAGCACTGTCCATGAGAGTGTCAAGGACAATTTGTGCATATTTGAATAATCCAAAATCAGCGATCACAGAAAGGTTCAAGCCATGAACAAACTCTTCACAAACAATGTAAGGAGGCTGAAGGGTTATTTTGACAAATGGAGAGCCACAAACAGAAAGATCAAACTGAACCAGCTTGATAGATACATGAAAGGTTTCAATCCTGAAGATTTCAATAACAAACTAATTCGAGCAGCTTTCATGCAAATTCAGAAGAAAAACTAACTGTAATCAATGAAAGGTTTTGTCAATTCTTTGTGGAAATGGAAAATGTCCAATATGCAAGCAACTTATTATTCCAAATTTATCAAAATTTTCAGAGAAAGTTAAGAAATGGTGAGGTTTTCTAACTTGCTCAATAAAAAACATTATGAAAATGTTCATCATGCTTTCAGAAATATTTTAGCTGAAGGACACGAGCGCACTAATCGCAAGAGATAAATTGTTGAAAAATATTTGACCAAAAGAATGAGGGGGTATTTCATGGTCCTCAGAAATTCAACAGCTACAACTGAAATAAATATTTGGAAATCGAAGTATACCAACAGTATTAAAGCAAAAATTATCTATGACATTTTGGGAACTCTTATCCTGAGATTCAAGTTTAGCTCCATGGACAATCTGAAGGCTCATCACGATTATGCTTCTAGAATTGATTTATTTACTGAGAAGATTCAACGCTTCCATCAACTTCAGACTGAAGACGCCTTCAATAAAATTAGGTTAAGTGCTCCCAATAAATTTTTAAATTTGCTGGCAAATCTGGAAGAAAAATCCTTGAACAGAACATTACGAGAGAACTTCACTCTCCTTAATAACATTAAAAAATTGTCAAAACTTGAAGATATCATAGGTAGAACTCTGGAAAGAAGTCAAATTTACAATGGATTTGATCGAATCAGACAGAGAAAAGAAAAAGTTATCAGGGCTAGGCTTGCCATAACACTACTTGAAACTCTACTGGCTCAAAGGAAAAATTTGGATAAAAGACAAGTTGTTCAAAAGTTCTCGAAAAATAGATCAAAACACATCGGAGCTGAGAAACTTACAGCATGGAATGCTAGCCTATACAAGTCAAAGGCCAGTGTCTTCTTCCAGAAAGGATCAGCCATGATCAACATGAATAAGCTTCTGCTGAGATTCAAGAGAGGTCTAGCCATTCAGAAGATCATTGAAAAGCAAAATAGCCAGCTTTTGAAGACCTACCTGAACAGGATGCGAAAGAAATAGAACAAATGGATGGAGCTGGCAATACAAAAATTCGCAACAAGAGCATCAATTCGCAGTTCACCAGCCATCAGTTTTTGGCGTTTGAAGACCTACGTCATGAATACTTGATCAATTAATGCAATATTGAGTTTAACATGTCAAAATATTAAATTTTGAATTGTTCATTATTAGCTAGTTATATATGGCTAATTATTGATAATTAATAATAGAATATCAGAGTTGCTCGACTAAGTAGCAAACTTTGGCTATAATCTTTACAAAGATGCTATCGTTGCAATAGATATGCTTCAACTATTTAATATTGGTGAGGACTTTGGGTTTGTTTTTCATCAGGGTGCTCTTTCCTGGAACTATTATTTTTTCAAGCTCAACCAAGTACTGATGCAATTGCTAAAATTCAGGACTTTTTATCTTCTCGATCACCAGTTTGATTCTGTATAGACACTAAATAGTATAATTTTCAGAATAGGGACTGTATAGTTCAGGCTCCTCTCTCCTTTTTTTTTCGCAGATGACAATATGTGCTTCAGGGTGGTCATTATGAACTGTATCACAAAACTCACAAAACTCATACTAAAGAATTTATTCCTTCTCGAAATACACCTTCTCTTCCTTTTCTTTGCCAAATTTGTAGTCAATAAGTTAATCAAATCCATCGTGAATTTCCTCATCTTCGTCCTCAAACTCAGCTATTCTATTTTTTGCTTTAATCTTATTGACGACTGACTGCTTTGTCATCTTGGTGTATTTTGTGTGAACTTACTCCATCTTGTCCTCATAGTCTAGTCGAGCCAAAGGATTGATATACCGAATCATCATTAGTGTCTTTCGCTTCTGAGCAATTGTTATTGATCTTTTTGAGTAAGCCACCGACCCTCTAGCTCGGCCTGTTTCAGTGGCTGCAGGAAGCATGCTTTTTCTTTCGTTACGCTCTTATGGCTCAGAGCCTGAACTTTCCTAATTTTTGTAAGGATGATTGACGATATTCCTAGGCCGCTGCTCGGTGGTCATAACCGCGCTAACACTAGGTTTTGCAGATGGAGGCATGGCAGGACCTTCTGATTGCCGTTGGGCTACTGATGACCTCATTTTATATATCAATCACCACAGAATTTAACTATAGTTACAGTACAGACTATCATGCACTATTATACACCTCATCTCCTTTATTTTCCTTTGTTTGGCAATTTGTAACCGTTCTGAGCGAACATTTTCAATGCATAGGCATTTTCATAGTAGTAACGTCTTTCTGATTTTTTCAAAGGTTCGATGAATTGCTACTTAAGAATTGCAAACATCTTCTTCCATCTTAATTTTCCTGGACTGTAGCCTACTATTTTGTTACCCTCTTTCTTCAAAGCTTGGGTTAGCCCACAGACCCATGATTCCAGTTCTTGATAGTTTTTGCAGTAAAAATCGAGGGACCTTTTCTGAAGCAGAAGACTGAAGCATTGAGAATAACTCAACATCTTGTTCCATGACTAGTTCAAGTTGGGGCTCACTCGCCCATAGACAATGCTTCTGACATCTTTAAGTGGATAAATTTGGCAGCTTTCTTCTATTTTTTCTGGGTCTTTGCCCCACTTGATGAAATGATTGGTGATCTTCACAAATTTGAACTCTCCTCCCTCACTATTGAAGTTTCTTTTGTTTAAAAAACTTCCATACTCGCATAACCGGAGCATCTAAGTTATATAATTCTTACCTTCAGCATTTTTTTATGATAAGAGTGAATGAACTGTTCTTCGAAAATTTTCTTCCGATTCGAATCTTTACTAACCTTTGAAGAGACAATGGATATCCCCAGAGGAAGAATGTTTTATTTGTCTTCTTTTAGCTTAGTAAAGCTTCGACTTCGATCAAGTTTGAGTGTCTATTTTTTGGCTCGACTGTCAGATCCAGTCATAGAGTTTCTCGATGCACAATCTGTTAAAGTTCCATGTTTTGCCATTTTTTCGAAACAGCTTTTCTGGATGATTGTTACCTTCGATTTCATTACTTTCGGGATGAATTGAAGGCTTTTCTGAGCACGATCATAATATTTGTAAAAATAGTTGTTTTTTAGCAAGCTCCTAATAACAAGAGGATTAGTTTCATTTTGCATGTCTGCAAGCATTTGTCCCACTTGCTATTTACCCGTAGCATCCAGTTATCTTGTCTTTTGCAATTATTTTTTAACTAAACTGACTGCAAACATCCACTCAACAATAATCTCCTGATCGCTAACTTTTCTTTATTTTGATATATCAAGGCTCGATTGATGAGACTCAGGTAGCAAGTGTGCCTTGAATGTCATAAATTGCTCCATGATGGCTTGAATCACTTGATAAGGTTCATAGTTGAGAAAATCTATTGTTTATCCAAAATGCCCCATCATCACGAGTTTAGCTAGTTCCTTTTCATAATGAGCCTTGTTGCTTGGATTTTTCGTGAAGTAGATCAGAGACCTCAAAGAAAAAAGAGCCAAATCAAACCGATCAAGTTTTTTGAATTATTCGAAACACAAAGTTTGTATTTTTTCCTGACACTAGCAACCACATAGCTAACTGTTGAATGCCAACAAACTAACACAGTAAATTTATTCAGCTCTCATTCCATTCAAGTCAATAATTTCAATTTCTTCTCCAAATTATTCCAAATTAGTTACTCTAAAAAACAGATAGATGCAAAATTTGATCAATCCATCTCTCGCCTCAATATTTTTTTATTTTTGAATGATTTCCATGATAGCTTCGAAGTATTGTAATGTTTTTGTGTAATTGCCTTCCATTAGTTCGAACATTGTCATATTAGCATACATTCTTAACATCACCAAATTGTTTGTGTTGTGCTTTGACAAGTCTAAACCAGAAAGTAGCTATATGGCTTACTCGTAGTGACCAAGTGATTGTTCAATCACAGCCATTGTGCATTTTATATTGATTTTGAGTTCCTACCCGACAGTGCTTTTGAATGCTTGCTGGTAATAGTGCAAAGATTGCTTAAGTTCTCCTTGTTAAAATTGTTGATGAGCCTGCTGTAGGACCATGTTGGTGGCCATAACTGTCTGGTTCATAGTTTGAATATAACAGTAAACTTTTAACAGTCAATTCTCAATGCTGAATTAAATAAACCAAAAAAGATGAAGGAAAGTTAGTTTATTAGAAATACATCTATTCCTGATGATTTGCTTTGGATATCAACTTAATAATAAAATCAATGAGAAAGTAGTAGACTGTAGTACTTGACAAAATCGAAACCTTGGAAAAGAATCAACTATATCTCATGGAATAACCTTAAACGATACAACAAAAGTTCCTGCATCTGTTCGCCCATCGCCACCTTCTGACTCAAAAAATGATCCATAAAAAACTTGATACCTGTTTGAATCTACTCCCTGGGTCCTTTGCTCAGAACAGCCTGCAGCTCGGCTATACATCAATGTGCGTCGAAAATAGAATCCAACCTCCTGAGTAAGGATCTGAGCTTTTGAGTCTCGTGAACTCCTGGATCAGTTATTATCCCACAATCAAAGGCAGGAAAAAACTTCATTTGGGATAAATCGTCCTTCAATAGTCTATGTCTTCAGACGATATTCAGGGATATGACCTTTACCTCCACTATCTAAATCTCATCAGTTTTGATTTATGGAAATTGTTGACTGGCGGCCATCGTCAATAGGAGTTTTTAAGATAAAAACCCTTCAAAGAGGAACTGGAGATGTATCAAAGTTATGCCTACAATCATGTTGATTCTTCTGATTTACTGACTTTTTTGAGCAGTTGCATACCAAAAACTCTACTCAACATCATTCTCGATAAGGCTAGCTTACCAGCATAGATGCGTTCAAAATTCAAAAGCTTTGAATGTCTCTATGCAAATTAACAGGTCTAGTACTATCTTAGAAAAAGCCTCAAATTGTCCTTGCTCCTGAAAAGTATCATGATGATGCTACTGCAAATGGAGTTGTCTCCTTCTCTTGCAAAGCTACTTATGCTGTTGTCCATGAGGTATTACTATGTCTTTCACTTCAATCGTCGCTACAGCGCAGCTGAACTGGTCGTCTATGCCTACAATAAATTAACAGATGATCTGAGACGTTCCCTTTCCGATGACCTAGCGCTATTCTTCAAGGTTATCCTGAAACTTGGCAAATAAAAATTCACCAATTTTTTGGGTTAAAACTCTGCTTTTTTGAAAGCTATTATTGACAACATCAAGAAAAATCCCACGATCGGCTATCCTCAAGAAAGCGCTTCCCCCTACAACACAATTGGCATTGGAGAAAAACTGGTCATTGAGAGAGGCAAGTCAGTGGTGAGATATTTCTAGGTTCTATAAGAGTGCTCCATCTTCTACTATAGGCTCGTCATATAGAACATGGATCTCAACTTCAAGTTATGGTACTTGGGCTAGATAAGCAGCAACCAATAATCTAAGACTTTACTCCTAAATCAAGAGAAAAAATCAGGCTCAGTCAAGAATTGTATCAACGCCATGAGAAAAGGAATCTATATGTTTGAATTCGATAATACCTACTCCTGGATCAATAGCAAAACCATTCGCTTCGAAAATGTGATCTACGCTCCCCTCGAAATCAAAACAACCAACACTGATTAGTGGATCTCTGACTTCTACTGCAACTTGTTCCAAAATGAAATAGCCAATCTGGATAAAATATATTAGGTTAAAAATATGAAACCTGCACCAAGCCAACCTGCCTCCAATCATCAAGCTATACTGTCTAAAGGTTAGGATACTTTCACCTTGTTGCTGTCTTCTCCAAATGCCAACTATCAGTATTAAACTGATAATGCTACACGCATGGAAACTAAAATTAGGCAGATTGGCTCATCAAATAAGGACATGCAGCTCACCATTGATGGACATGTAAAATTAGTGTTATTTAGATTGTTGAGAGTGCGGAGGAAGTCAGAAATTTCCTGAAAGGCATAAAAAAGGAAGAGAAAAAGGAAAATAAAAAAGAAGAAAAATAAGAGAGGAAACCTACCTAAAAGATTGAATACTACGAATAAGAAGAGGAAGAAGAGGGCAGTAATGAATAGTAAGA
>Ga0100378_1004736_pt1 | contig 12603 bp, 9 predicted proteins | sample CryGeymeta201502_FD_81535 | JGI IMG/M metagenome (GOLD analysis project Ga0100378, IMG submission 81535) | Groundwater microbial communities from Crystal Geyser aquifers in Utah, USA - Crystal Geyser metaG 2015-02 | ecosystem: Environmental > Aquatic > Deep subsurface > Groundwater | place: USA...
AGGCAATTTAAGAGTATTTAGAAAAGAACATCCTCTGCTCTTCTATATCGATCAAAAATCAATATCATAGAGAATCCAATGCCGTCATCAATCGTGATGTCATAGATGCAACTATGTTCGATAACAAATAGGACACTTAAATATTTGAGCTTACTCCTAAAAGCCGACCTTCTTCCTAGATCTAGCCAAAAACAAGAGTGCAACCTTAGTAAATAATTTCAAAAGAAGTGTAGATAAAACACAAGCCAAAAAAGCAGGCAATATCAGAAATAAGATATGATGGAGACCTTTCAGTATACGATCTCAAAATACGATACTATCGTTAATTTATCTTCATGATCAATCTCGCGCATAGGATATTCGACCCTATCCTTCTGAAAGATTTTAACTCAATCAAACCTGACAACAAGTATCGATTTTACCTTGGAAAAGGAAACAATTATCTCCTGGTCAAAAGCTTACTCAAACGCCGTTACTGGTGGGTGGCATAAGAGGATCCAAAAAAGGCCAATTTTGTGTGGACACAATTGAAAGTCAACTACTTTTATCAGATGCAACAAAAAGCATAACCTCTGTGCAAACATCACAAACAAGATAAAGACTTTGAACTGCCTTCTCCAAAGAAAAAGAAGAAAAAGATTGCAGCCGATGTGAAGCAACCACTAAAGGCAGGAAGTTATAAGGCTCCTTTGCCTCCTAACGATCGCAAAATATTCACAATTGCTGATAAACAATATTACGACTCATTTCTTGAAAAAGCTGGAAAACCTGAAAAACTTCTGAATTTTTCAAATAGGATAAAATATTTCGAAGATAATTTTTTCAAATAGAGAGAAGCCCCTGCAAATGAAAAGGTCCACAACCACTTTTAGTTCAACTACTTTATAGGTAACAAAAAAGCTCTATTCTACAACCTCAAACAGTATTATAGTCTATTAAAAAAAGACGTATTTTCAGTGATTCCACTGACTTTTCACATAAAGCAAGGAACAACTGATCCCAATTACTAGCAGTTTATAAGATAATACAAGAAAATAGTTCGTTAAAAATCCAAGAAAAATCCGGTTAAGAACGTATGGATTGTAAAGCCAGGAGAGTTAAGTAATAGAGGTCAGGGTATCACAGTTATAGATGAAATTTATGAATTGAACAACATACTTCGCAAAAAAGAGAAACACTTCAATGGGCAGCAAAAGACTTATATTGTTCAGAAATATATCGAACGACCGTTGCTCTACAAAGGCAGAAAATTTGACATAAGGCACTTTATGATGATCAGTAGACTTCATGGATTGATGAGAGCCTATTGGTTTGGTGAAGGGTACATCCGAACAAGTTCATATGAATACAATATCGAAGAAGTTGGAGATGAAATGATTCACCTCACCAATGATGCTATTCAGAAATATAGCTAAGGCTATGGAAAATACTAAGAAGGAAACAAAGTAAGCTACAATGAATTTCAACGCTATATAGATTCGACTTTAGGGGAGGGAAAGCTTAATTTTAGTTAGCAAATATATCCTCAGATGAAGCAAATAGCTTTGGATTCTGTCAAGGCAACATACCTCCATTTGGATCCAACCAACACTCAGCATAACTTTGAAATATTTGGACTTGATTTCATGATAGATGCTCAATACAATGTCTGGCTTATATAAGTCAACACTAACCCATGCCTTGAACTGAGCAGTAAACTTCTTCAGAGAATCATCCCAACGATGCTTTAGCAAACATTTAAACTGGCATTGGACCCGATCTTCCCACCTCCTGCTCATTATCCTAACTCTCAAAAATACTTATGTCCTGATAACCCGCTTGAAAGATTGCAGTATTAGCTGATCTTTGATGAAGCCCGAGATGGTTTGGAGCTTGAGAAATTATTTTAAAACTCAAAGAATGTGGATATGGGAGAAGTTGATGAGGAGGACGAAACCTATGAAAATGACGGCAACTAAATTTAGCTTGATAACGACTTAGATTGAATAATAAGGATTCTTTGAATATGCTATGTTAATAATATTGCCTCAATAAAAATAATAACCATGAAGAAGAAAGACTCATACGATACTATCGATTCCAAACTGTTACAGAATTTTGAGATAATCAAGAAGCTAGGCCAAGGACAGATCTGGAAAGCCAAAAACAAAAAGTAAGGACGCATAGTGGCCCTGAAGAAGGTCGGAGACGCTTTTTTTAAGTCATCTACAGCCCGAAAGACATATAGATAGATAAAGTATTTGGAAAGACTCAATCATCCCAACATTGTCAAAGTCATCAGCATTCATCCATCTTCACATTCTCAAGAGCTTTATGTTGAGATGGAGTTCATGGAGGCTGATCTTTGCCTGGCCCTCACTAACTCTCTCCTTAAGCCCATCCACAAGCAATTCATTTTCTACCAACTAGCGAATGCCATCTCATATTTGCATTCTGCTTAGCTTGTTCATCGAGATATTAAGCCTTCCAACATATTAGTCAACTAGGTATGCGATACGAAAATATGTGATTTCGGATTGGTTCGATCTCTTTATACTGAATCTCCCAATGAAAAGGTTGTTATGACAGAAAATATTGCCACTAGATGGTATCGAGCACCCTAAATTTTGCTGGGGTCAAAATCATATGGCAAAGCTGTGGATATATGGAGTTTGGGCTGCGTTTTAGCATAAATGATGCTGCAGCGTCCCTTGTTTCAAGGGACATCAACTCTCATGCAACTGTAAAAAATATTTGAGCTAACAGGAGTTCCATCAGAGACTGACCTTTAATTTCTTCAGAACGAACCTACCATAAAACTGGCTACTTCTATAAAAATAAAAAATAAGAAAACTCTTGAGTAGCTATTGAAAACAGATGATTAGCATCTGATCGATATTCTCCAGAAAATGTTGCAAATAAATCCTTTGAAAAGACCCTCAGCAGAAAAAATTTTGAGCCATCCTTTCATTGCAAAATTTAGAGGGAGAGTTGAGGAAAAGAACTCACTTCAACCTATTAAGATCCTTTACGAATCCAGATTGCTTGAAGTTAAAGATTATAAAAAGTTGCTGTATGGATAGATTGAAAATACAAAAAAGAGAGATGCCAGCTAATAAGCAGGAGAAATGATTAATAAGACTATGCCTGAAGCTACTCGCAATAATTTCTTCAAGACAATCAAAAGTCGTTCGAAAAGCCCCTTACATACCAGCAGTATTCAATAAAAATTCGAGCTTCAACGTAAGTCGCAACAGAAACCAAGGGTATCTCCTCTAACTAGGGTAAAACCCACTTAAACACAATAAATACGACGTTCACCCTCCTTCCTTCAACAGAGAAAGAAGAATCAAGATGGAAAAAGTATCACTCCTGAGAACAACACTACAACTCCTCCAAAAAATTATATCGAAAGCCTGAAGCAGAAAGGAAAAACTGAAGGAAATAAATTTCCAGGAAACTTTCCAAAACTAAGTCCTAAAAATAGTAACAGTGATGCCAACATTGAAGAAAAGCCATTCTTTGTGAAACAGTAATTTTCTAATCCTGAACATCATATAAAGTTGCATAAAAAAGCCTCGGAAGGCGAATAACAGAGCAGTCAAAAGTCACTCAAAAATTATCAAAAGTTAGATCAGAAAGGGGCAAGTATAAATACTTCTGTGAACTAAAATTTTAAAATGCAGAACGAAGGGCTTATGGGAGAAAATATTACAAGGCCAAAGGAATTTCCAAAATTTGTGCTTCCAATGAAGAACCGTACTCCGACTAAACCAGGTCTGCTGGAAGTTGGTAAATATCCATTTAATGTCGAATCAGGAATCAAGACCCTCGCATTTAAACCAAGAGCAAATCCAATTCAGCAAAAAAATCCTTCTACTACTCCTCCGCATAATTCAAATAAATGATTAAAAACTTTGTTTATTGTCGAATTAAGGCTTAAGCTAGTAATAAAAATTATATCATATGGAATAAGATATTATTTCTATTCAGAATACAAAAAAATATGTCCCTCAACTATCGACAGACAGCATCACTTTCCAACTCGATATATCGAAATCAAACTTCAATATCGAGCTCTATCAATTGCAAGCCTCATAACAGGTTTTCCAAGAACATTGTAGTGAGTCAAATTGATCCTTTTCCAACAATGGGCCCTTGTTAAAAACATCAGCCTCAAACGAAGGTTCTAAAATTAATCGGTGACAAGCAAAGTAACATTAGACAGCTTGTTGATGAATTTGGGTGTGTTTGCGGAGCCAAGGCATAATTCAAGAATATCATTGTTCTTCTGATGGACAAAATATATCGGCTCAGAGATTAAAGAAATGCACTCAAATAAGAACTGGCTTTGCTGCTGCAAACTGCCAGATAATAGTACAGAGACGAATTGTCATGCAATTTGGAAGATAGTCTGCTTTAAACAGCAAAATTATAGGCACTTCAGGAACATTTGTAGACCGAGAAAGACGAACAAGTATAGATCGATATTCCTGTCCTAATGACTGAAAAATTAAAAACAGAAGATATCGAGCAATTATTTGCTGTGGCTGATATATAGAATACAGCCCGATTGAATGAAACTAACCTGCTTTCAAGTCCATCTATTGATTAGCAAGATTTTTTACTTTCTCAAGATGAGCCAGTGGAAGTTCTTCAATAAAGATCCCTCAACACATAAGCCAAAAGTAACAGGGTCAAGGATATTGTCTCCTTTTTACATAATAGGCATATTAACAAGAAAAGGCTATAAAATTATATCGAAAAGATACAGTGCTAGAAAGAGCTAGGGAAGTATGATGAAGACAAGAGGTCTCATCAACTATTTTGATTGAGTATAATTTTGAGTCAGCATATAGATTGATTGTTTGATAATTTATAAGATGAGCCAACTAACATAACAGCAAAAGAAAAGACTGGCGCGATTAGCTAAACTAGACACTATTCAAGACAACTCTTCATAATAATAAGTTCACAATAGCCCTCGTAGTCGGTCAAGATCAAGAGATGAGCCCACCAAAAGATAAAACGGACAATTATCTCCAAAAGATAATGAATTAAAATAGTCACCTTAACGCCAAAAGTAATCTGAAGATGACTATGCTTCTGAATAGGCCATGCAAAAAATGTTAGGCTTTGGGTCATTTGGCTCCACAAAGAACAAAGATCATAGTCGCACATCATGCGAGGCAATTTTCAAGAATAGCAAAGTGCGAAGAGAATACAGACAGTACATGAATAGAAGAGGAGGATTCGATCGAAAACTGGACAAAATGTGATATATATATCAATTGGGCCTATTGTGGTGGAACTCATCATTTCTTATCATTGACTCCATCATGTGAGGCTTAAGACTCTCCCAGAATGGTCCCTTTTGCTTCTTTTTCTTAGCTTCATAGTGCCTGTATGCCTATTGCCAGCTATAATCTCCATTTTCTGTGACAACAGGAGCATATTACTCTTATCTTTCCACCATGATTCCTTTGCTTTTGAAAAGGTTGTTGAGTAATAGGTCAGACAGATCTTTGTCAAAAACATAGCACACCTCATTTTATCGAATCTTTTGGTCCAGGGGATTCCAATAACTGACTTGCTTCACTTTGTAGTTTACTGCTTGAGGAAAATAGCTCATGCTTTCAGCAGATTTAAGGACGTTGCTGACTCTGTCAACACTAAAAATCACATGCCCCATCCAAACAGGACTCTAACGGATAGTTTGCATGTTTTCACTTGAATGCTTATTGTAAGAACTGGCATAATTAGTGAGATTAGGAATTGTGTCAGCTTTTGGCACCCCTTTTTCGAGAATGATTCTCTTGAAGATCCGTTCGTTTTGATTTTAAGGGTAGGTACATTTGTACATGAGGTCATAGTCCTCTTTGTTCACGTCAAAGAGACCAACAAGATAAGGGTCAATAACCATTTCAAGCATGTTTTCACAGTTGACACAACTCACATACTATATCTTATCCTGCTTTAATTTTTCAAGAATACTCATGCCTTTTATAGAAGCGTGATAAAAATCTCCAGCACCATTTGGCATTTGTATGAGATCTCCTGTGTCTTTGCTTTTGAGGCAAACGGAGCCATTGAGGTTGAGAATAGGATGATTGTTTTGCATACAACAATGCAGTTTGTCTCCATATTTGTAATTCTTGATGAATCTATTGACCTTGTCAGAATTAAACTTGTCATAGAAGATATAGGTTGTTGGAAAATCGAACATTTACCCGATCTACTAAAGTCTTTGCATCACTATTTCAAACAGGCATTTCTGCTGGTTAGAAGGCTTATGAAATTATTTGTCCCACAAAGTCTCACTTTTGGTTGATGAAGCTCCAACAAAAATCAGGACAGCCACTATATGAGATGAAAGTTTACCTTTTTGCTTTTTGATAAGATCCTATCCTCTTTCATAAAGTCTTTGAAGTTGAAGAGCTTCACTTTGAGCATACTTATCATGGGTTTTAATCCGAGTCAACTTGGTAGCTTCTTCTACTTTAGTCATCTTACTCTTGATCAGATTCTGGAACAACTAAATTGATAATGACGTACGAGGTCGAGATTTTCAAAAGTGATACCTCTCCATAGTTCGAGATATCGCATCTTTATTTTTCTATCTTTTGCTTGTTTGAGCTGCTCAAGAAGGACCTTGTGCCCATAGAGACTAATTTTGGCAAGAACAAGTCGTATCCAATTGTAGCAGTCATCTTCTTTCTTGCAAATGTCGTTGCCTGAGTGAGAAAAGTGTTACTGTGAATGAATGCTTCTGCTTCTTTGAGAATTTGTTATTCAGATATTTTGGTCTCCTCTTTTTGTTGACTGTTTGCTGGGCCCATTTTACAAATTATAATTCATTCAAAATGATCTGCTTCCTAAAAATCATATCCTTGTCACGAGAACTCAGTGTAAGGAAATCTATTTTGCTTTTTTGATCTACCTCTGATCATATATTATTTATGTCAAGTTCTCCGGAAAAAGAAGTTCCTCTGAATAAAATAGACTCCATCATCAACTTCAAATAACTATACTATCAAGAAAGAGATAGGCGTATCTAGCTCGAAAAACAGCTCGAGCTAGAAAAAATCAAAGTCAAAATGTTACAGAACCAACACCCCAAGTCAAAAATTAGATACTGTGCATACTGCTCAGCTAATTTGTCCAGCAAAAAGGATATCTCAAAGGATGATAATGAACTCATCAGCTAGCTTAAAGGGTTTTCTGAAAAAATAGACAGCTCACGCTTCTCGACATTGCGACAGTAATTTACTGAGCCAAGCATCATGTCTAAAATTGAGGAATCCGAGCCAGCTAGAAAGAGGCATGTCGGAATGTTTGAGAACTTTGCCATTTTTGGATTGAAGGAATCTTCAATTCGATAGTACGTCTTAGAAGCTAAATCAATGAAGGAATTTGAAGGATAAATTCTGTACTCAAAGCGAGGAGTCAATTAAACTGAGCTACAAGCTTCTAAGTTGGTGTTTCCTTCAGGCATGAACGTCAAGAAATGTAGTGGTTTGAAAGCTAAGGAAAAGACAATCGAACTCATGTCTTACTGTTACACCAACCTCAAAGGTTTCATCCTGAATTTTGAGTGTCCAGATTCAAACTTTGATGAGCATTTCCATAGCAATGATTTACTCAACCATGTCAATCCAGATCATAGGTTATTTTGTATCTGTATTGGCATTCACGACTACACCTCAGTTGAAAATAGAATGGACAAGATTAACATTTCATTAGGAAACATCCAGTCAGAAGGATCCTTTCCAAGTACTGAATAGAAAATCAAGAGCTAAGGTCATGAGGGTAGCCACAACAAATTTTCAAACAAATCTATTGAAGACATGATGGACAGCATTGCTTAAGTTGAGGTGGGGATTACTCAACGAGTCTTTTGTATCATGAGCTATTATCCCTTCTTTACTTTTTTTGAAGATATCATCAGGAATTTCATCAACATCGTAAAGATGGAAAGGCTCACAGTTTATAGACACAACAATGAAAATATCAAGCTGACAATCAAGCAAAGTGATAGTGAGTTCCAAATCGCAAGAATGACTGAACTATTTGAAGGATGCCTCAGATAACTAGAGTACAAAAAGGTCAACTTCAACAAAGAGTACGAGCACAAACTCATTGACCAAAAGAAAATAACTCTTTTTACTGACTGGGAAGAGGCCAAAACATTTTTTGTTCGTGAATGGGTTTTTTCTATCCTTAGCATGTTCACATTTTAATCATTCATTGACCTTCTAACTCTCATCATGCTTGAGGACAGGGTTGTATTTATTTGCGACAATTCTCATATTCTGACACATGCAATTTATCTTTTTACTCATGTCCTATTCAAGCCTCTTAACTATCCTTATCCTGTCGTGAACATCATTCCAGGAAATGATGAAACTTATCTGCATGTTCCTTTTCCGACTGTCTATGGTCTACTCAAAAAACGAAAATACGTATAGGAAAGCAATATCATTGAGTCATATGATTTCACCTACGTGTTTTTGAATCCTGAAAAAGCAGAAATATTAATGCAATAAAATCGAAAAGACTACCTGAAGAACACATCACCTAAACTGCAAAATAGCAAATAGCTCAAAGATCTGTTCAGAGACTTGAAAAAAACAAGAAGAAGAGATGCAAGACCCTCACGATACGAGCTCTAGACGACTGACTATTGCATCCTTGCTAGTTCTGAATAAAAATAAAAAGGAGTCAGAATTGTCAGCATTATCAACAGTTTTATTCAGGAGGAAGCCATCAAAAAACTTCCATCTCAAGTGGAACTATAAAGCCTGAAGAAAAAAATAGATAAAAAAGTAGTGGAAGAACATAAGGACGAACATATTTAACTCATCAATCAGATCACCAAGAAATACAAAAAATAAAACAAAGACCCCTTTGTAATATAGCTACTCCAGAAACAAGCCATAAACAATTATCTTTTTACCTGATAGTTCGTGCTACTTAAATATGTCATGAATACAAATTAAAGAAAGAAAATCAGACCTCAACCTCGGCCCAACGACCAAAAGCATGTTGCATTTTCCTGTATTGTGCTTTGAGTTTGAATTGGCTTGTTTTTCTAAGAGGAACATCAGCCACATGAGGTTAATCCATAGAATTTTGCTTTTATGTATGAAGTTTAAGAGTTTTGCTCAGATTAGATGACTTCAAATTATCAACGTTTTTTCCAGTTTTAAGGAAGTTATTCAATCTGTTCATATGCTATAGCTAATGTTCTGTCAGGAAAAAGGCTTTCTGCTCAGCCGCCCGATGCTCATCTTTTTATTAATGCATTTTTCTCCAAGCTTGGAGAGGACTGACTAGATGACTATAATATTGCCGTTCCTTACTGCTCTTTCTTTGTTTTCGATTCATATAGCGCTTCAAAGTGATTTGACTTGTTGATGCAGGATGAGCAATAAGCTCACTTGACAATTTCGTCTCATTCAGTCTATTTTAGTATGATCTATCTCTTCGTTGCAGATTGTGCTTAAAGCTCTTAAAAGGAACAAAAGCCCATTTATCGCAATGAGTTTACTCCCTGGGCTTGCCAAGATATTCTCGATGAACCTCCAAGTTATGTACAGGCATCAGCTTTGCTGCAACACAAGGGAGTTCTTTTTTAGCAGCCCTATGTGGAAACGATGAATGCTTGGTTTCATTTCCTTCTGAGTGAAAGCGAATTCTCTTTTGCATATAACTTTGGTATCAATAGTATTAATATAACAAATAAATCAGAAATTGAGGTTCATTTGGAAGCTGTTTTTGCTCAATTAATTTAAATTTTCTTTCTGAAGTGCATAGATTATTCGTTCGTAAGAAATTTTCAGGATAATATTCTCTTCTGACAGCTGCTTCATGTCCACATAATCGCTAAAGGTTCTTCTCTATTTTGATATCTTACCGTACACTATCTTGATTATTCCTAGCTACTTCAGATCGCATAGGGTCGACAGGAGTTGAGAATTGCCTTTTGTCCAGGTTTGGCACATATGCTCAAGTTTTCGCATTGTGCAGGCTGTATTTTGACTTTTGAAGTGCTTGGCTAAAAAGTAAAGAATTATCTTGTAGCAGGCAGGAAATTCGTGGAAAATATTGACCAGATGATCCCTGTAAACTCTATCATGAATTTTGGTGAGTATTTCAGCAGTGATCTTTTTATGCTTGATGTCCTAATCTTTCAGGTTCTTCTTATGGGTTTTTTCATGATAGATAAATTACAAGATCGATTATCTCAAGACGTAGAGACATTTTCTAATGTCTGAAGAGCACTGCACTATCTTCTTACAGATGTAGGTCAAAGCTGTCTCATCGAATACATCAAGGTGTTTGATTCTTTCATTGAGAATAGATTATATTTGCCAACTCTCGTAAGGCTTGAAGAACAATCTTTTATTTCCAATACGAGAATTGACCTTGGGTGATAGATGCTCAGGAAAATCAAGAGTATTGGAAATTGATATTATGATAAGCTGACTTTTTTTCTTCTGACTCCAATCGAACAAAGTGTAAAGCACATCTTCATCTCTTGTTAGCAAATAATCCAGCTCATCAAGGATAAGAACTCTGAATATCATAAGGAAATACTTTTTCATTTTAGCAAACTTTTGTTTCTCCTTCTTGGTTTCAGACCCCCTTGCAAGAAATTAATTGGCGTAACGATTATTAGCTGGATGATCATAAGGAACTCCTTTCTCGAACATTTAATCTGGCAATAAGGGATGAAGTACTTAGTTTATACATAGATGTAGTTGGTTCGTAGGTCTGCCCTGTCAACTCATAGTATATTGTTCGAAAAATTTATATAGGTTTCTTGATGCAGAGAGCATTAGTATAAATTGCTTTCATGGAGTCACTGAATTATTTTTACATTTTCCTCACAATTTCCTTAACACAAAGGGTCTTACCGATTCCAGGCACTCCTGAAATATCTAGATGAATCGACATGTACATAGACTTTCAGAGCATCCCTGAGTTGTTAGACTTTATCGAAGATAATTTTAGATAGTTTATTTTTCAGTGTCCCTGCAAGATACTGATGACGAAGGTCGAAAATCTTATTGAAGAGCATCCAAAGCACTTTTGAACTTTGACCTGTTTCCCAACAAGTGCTTATCTTCAATAAACTCCAAGTCATAGTTTGATTTGATTAAGGATTAGAAGAGCTTTTGTGGTCCAAGATCTCTTTCGTCAGGACTATCGTCTTGGTATATCTCCATCGTTTATAATACCGCCTGAATAATTTGAGCTAATTTATATTTGAAAATGTCAACAATCACTCACAAAACCGGAAGGGTAGTTTCCGACTGTTCTTGTTTTCATTGCCAACGTTTTCATCAGGTTACCTTACTGATTGTTGGAAATCAGGATGAATCCTTTATCCTGAAGTTATTTTCAAATCTGCTATAACATCATGCATTTTCCGTTTGCTTGGAGAACTCATTTTTCCAATGTCCAGCATGTCAACTCTATAGTTTAATGGCCTAGGCTTCAATCGTTATGTATCGAGCGACCTTCGAGGAGCTGCTTCATGTACTTCCCTATCGTCATCCCAGCAGAATTGTCGATTGCATTTATTTTTATTGAGGTTTGGCTTAATCTGGTGATGCCTTGATTTAAATTTAGGTTAAGTTGACTTTGCAACTGCAAGTCTGTTATACTACTTTGCTTTTAATCCTCTTTGTTGATGACCTTCCAGTAATCTCTGACCTTTCTGCTTTTCATCGACTTTCGTTTTCATTTCTTCTTTTTATCGGGCTTTTGCTTGTTGTTCTTTTTTAACCATCGACTCAATCACATACTCCTCGTTATCATCGTAACGAATGTTGTTGAGGTTATCAGGGTCGTCATACGTGTAATAAGCATTGTTGACCATTCTCTGAGGATCCTCGCTAACGAAGTTACTTTCAGCAAGAACCTCATTATCAAGAGGAGAAAGTGCTCCTGACTGTGAGTTTGGAAGAAGGGAAAAGTGCTTGGCCAGTGGGTTGGTGTGAGCTGAGTGCGATTTTGCTATTGTTTGTGCATGGTCTGTTGTAGACATGATAACTCCTCGTTTTTTGTTCATAATCTATCGATAACTACTATAACAGTCTGGCAAAATAGGCCAGATGTTAAGCACATAAATAGATCTATATTCATGCGATTTATTTTTAAATCTTTGATAATAGTAAGTTGATGGGTCGTAAGGGCAAACACAGAGTTATTGAGGAAGAATAACTTCCCAAGAAAAAAATGATGATCAGCGAATAACAACTCATGGACAAGTCCCATATGGACAAAACTTAGTTTATTCCCTTCCTGCCTTCAGAAGCACTCTACCCTCCTTTTATGTACAACCAGACCAATGAGGCTGCTCTCCTCAAGATCGTCACTGACCTCAACTATCTTCTCTACACCTCCTTTAAATAGTTCTGGACAACAGTGCTTTATAATCCGATGCTCAAACGCACCCTAGTATCTTCTTTGTCATTTATGCATCGTCGCTGGCTCAATCAATATATAAATTCCAAGCTAAAAGAGGAGGAATTCTAACTTGATTAGAACAACCAGCATTCATATCGTGTCATAAAAGACTCAGAAATGTACGAACTGACTGAAGGATTAAATCAA
>Ga0100378_1004740_pt1 | contig 12599 bp, 9 predicted proteins | sample CryGeymeta201502_FD_81535 | JGI IMG/M metagenome (GOLD analysis project Ga0100378, IMG submission 81535) | Groundwater microbial communities from Crystal Geyser aquifers in Utah, USA - Crystal Geyser metaG 2015-02 | ecosystem: Environmental > Aquatic > Deep subsurface > Groundwater | place: USA...
AGACACCGTTTCGACGCAAACTTGATATGCCACACAGGTCCAATGACACTTAGTTCTAGAGTGTGTCGATCGACAGCTTGATGTGCTATGTTTGAAGCGACCATTCCACTCATTCAAGCTGCTACAGTATCTATGTCACAAAGCTGCGGCAGCAGTTGTTTCGTGGTCGACGCTTCTATTTGTGTCGCTTGGCTTCCTGGGGTCGACGCATTCAGAGGTTGAGTTGCTCCAGTCAGGTTCTATTAGTCTTTCTAGCGGACAATGACAAAAGTTTATGCAGGTAATTAGAAAGAAGTACCTAGCTGTTGTGCGGCTGCCTTCTCAACCACTTCTGTGTTGTTTGTTTGATAATCTTATCTGATGACTTGCTGGCACACAAATCTTTTGCTCTAGTTATCTCTTGTCCTGATTGCCTCATCGCCAATAAGGAGCCAGCAGTAGCAACTATGAATTGGCTTCCAGATCCAGGAATAGTAGAGAAGCACGTAGCAGCCATTTAAAATTCTTCATAATGCATCGCGACCGAAAACGGCGTCACGAAGAGATGAGGGCGAATAAATTCCGTTGTCGTCAAGAGCGAGCAAGCTACCGCCCTCGATTTAAATAACAAGTATGGTTGTTAAATACTTTTGAAAACTGCAATCAATACTACCGTTTACAATGCTGAAGACAGAGCAGCCACGATTCCTCCGACCAACACGCCCCTCAGAAAAATTTCCCTGGCTCCACTTTCAAGAGTTGCACTATTTTCTCCTCCTCCATTGACTTCGTTGATTGGTTGACAATTGCACTCGGCCGCGAATCGAGAAATGAGGTCGCACGTCCGTTCTCCGTCTACGGCGGGTGCTTCTTGCAAATCCGAACATCTCACAGCGATCACCTCATCTCCCAAACTCGCCTGCCATTCCTCACCAGGAGCCTCACCCTCAGGACAGACGGAACAGGTCTTGTCAGTAAGATCTTCCGGGACGGGAAATCCACATGATTGTGCCGCGCCCACACGGATCAAATCACACTCGGCACTACCATCTTCGACGCCCAGAGTTGCCACATCGTTCCAATCACTGCAGGAAACTCCATCCAATTTGTTAGTTCCAACAAAGCCACCCTCGGGATTATCGCAAATGGAGCAGTTGCCGCCAAAGCTGAAAGTAAAATTATCAAAATTCGGCAGGTCAAAAATATCTTCCAATTCGGGGGGCAAGGTGAAATTGTCGAGATTTCCACCAATAAAGTCACTGAATGCGTCGAGGATCGACTCGAAATCCAATGCACCTTCGCCTGCGGTCGAGCTGTTACCATTTTCCACTTCATCGTCGTCATCCGCGAAGAAATTTTCCACTTCGTCCGGCACTGTCAGATTAACTTCAAAGATACCAGGAATACCGATGGTCAATTGGGCATGCGTTGTTTTGGTCAGATAAAATGCACCGAGCTGTGACAGCAAAAGGATACAGGAAGTGCCACGTCGGGGTTGTTTGAACTTCATCCTGAATATTGAAATAGCTGTTAACGAGCTGAACAATTTTGTAGTATTGTTGTGGGTAGGAGTTGGGTCCTTCGAAAAAAAGTGCTTTGTATTCCGTGTAGACTATTGAAATCGAGAACCTGGATGAAAGACAAGAAGTCAAGGCAAAAATGAGATACTTGTAATTACTACCAGTACTACGACGTACTGGTTGAGTACAAAAAAATTAATCACTAATTTTGAAAGAGTGCTTGTATTGCCTCCTACCGTACGCTACGACCTGGTACCAAACTAGTGTAGTCCTGTCAAACGATCCAGTCGTACCACAGAACTGAAGTCCTTGTTAGAGTTAGTGCTATACCTATTTCAATCGTATGGCTCTTTTTCCAGCTACTGAAAAAACTGGCAACAACGTTGGAGTGGGTACTAGCTAGCTACAGTAGCTAGTAGTCCAATCAGTACTTCTAGTAGACTCTAGGTCTCTAGTACTAGACCAGGTATAGCTAGTAGCATCATGAGATTAAAATAATACCACCACAGAAAGACACTGCGCGCGATTCGGGCCTCCTGAAAGAGCCTGTCTCCGCCACGAGAGGATGCTGTTGCAAATCAGTTCCTCTGCTACATCACAGGTCGGAGTTTCAAACATATTCTGCAGTATGCAATTTCCCAAATTATTTGGGTCTTCATTTGCCCATGTAGTTTCAATTTGCTCGTGTAGTTCCAATTGATGCCAATTGATGCTAATGCCTAATCTTGCTTTGCATGTGAAGCAATTGAAGACCCCAACACTGTTTGCTACTCGTATCGGTCTAATGACGGTACACACAGCTGCGCCCAGCTTGAATTCGATTCCGTCATTGCCAAAACTTCCCCAGAAAGTCATTATCTCGTCGTCAGATTCATTCGGACGGCAACCAACGATATTTGGAAAAGCAAGCATACTTGGAGTACTGGTACGTCGCTGTTCTACTGTTGCCGATGTCAATGATTCCACTGTCCATTTTTCTCGTGAGTACGTCGACGTCTTCAGAATAGTCCGCTCCTCATCACCATCCGTTTTGTTCACCATTCACCGCAATTCGTACCAGGTACAGTAGATCTCTGCGGTATTTCATGATCAACACTCACAGTTGCCGCTACTATTATTAGTAGTGGAAATACCATACTAGTCCTACTACCAGGTAAACTTGATCTTTTCTGCTAGTAGGAAAATTTATCATGATACCTGGTACTTTCCTGGTATTTTCTAGATTACCACTACAGGCAGTAGTAGACTACGTACTATTTGTAGTAGGACTACTAGCTAGGACTACTACTACACTACTACTACTACTAGACTACTGTTGTACTCTATTGGATGCCACACGTGCTAGAAAACAGTACTAATTAATTTAAGATGCTACAGGACTAAAATGAACGCCCATACTACTACTAGTAGAGTGGTGGTACGTACGAGTACACGCTTTCCTGAAAGACGCCACCTGTACTGTCGGTTGCTTTTGCAAGTTACTACTCGAGTACTTCTTAATTCAATGAATTTGGCAATCGGAATTTTCTGTGCAGTGAAAATCAAAATAATATGGTACTGTAGCTGCACTGTTAACCATTATTTTTTCACTATTTTATATTTCCAAACTACTTGAACTCATACTACTACTAATCTCAAATGTCTACTATTGAAAGAGATATTATTACTCCATTATTTCCCCTCACATCTAAAAAAAAGGTAAAAATGGTGCCCTCCGTGATTCATATTTCCTCCAGTGAATCTGGTAAATGCAGCCCTGGTGATGATCTCAAAGAAACAAACACCTGCTCATCTCCTCGCTACCTTTCCAAGCTTGACACAGAAAGTCTTACATCAGGCATGTCGAGCGAGTTTAGTGCCGATTGCAGTGTGTGCTCCCAAAATGACTTGGATCGCACACACCACGAGCTCCAATTCCGAGAATCAGCAAAGAGGACCATGCGAACAAGATGGAACCGCTCCAACGACTGCGGTGAGGGTCTGCCTCCAGTCCGCCCTCGACGCAGCCACAGTCCTACGCATAGGCACAACTGGACGAGAAATTCGAGAAATTCCGTTGATCTGCGTCGATGTCGCCGAGTTTCAAATGGCGAAGCAGGTAAAATATCTCAGAAACATCTGCTGCGCACAATTTCCAACGAAACAAGTACTGTGTCGCGACATCCATTGGTAGCAAACACTTAGAGACATTCATGTACCGATGTATTTCTATAAATGATGATTTTTCCCTTTTTATGATACAAGTTGGGCTGTTGCTAGTTTTGTGCGCAGAAATTAAAGAAAACAGACAGGAGCAGGCTGTGAAGTTGAAGAGCCATTACCTTTCTCGGCAAATTGTGCATTTTGCATTCCTAACAGAGCTGCCAAGTTGATGGCCTTTCCAGAGCAGTAAGATAGCTCTTCAGGCGTCATCGCTTCATCTGTTGTAGGTTGTAGCTGTCGCTATCTTTTTAGACTTGTGCAGCCAATGACCGCAGTTAGTGGCCACGGCCACCGAGCTTGCGTGTTCTAGATTTCGATGTTGACGCGTGATTTGTTTCATTCAAAGAAAGCCTGGAGAGGATTTAACGACCAAAAAGTAAATGTTGAAAATAATAATAGCTACTACCGGGTACTAGTAGTAGGTAGACCTACTCGAGTACAGTAATGATTATGAGTACTACTAAGTAGTAGTACTACTAACTAGCTAGTAGGCTAGACTACCAGGTAGAGTATGGTAGTCGTCAAGCTTTAGGGAAAGTTGTAAATGCGAACCAGTGATACGTGCATCTTGCATTACAGTCATTTACTTTTGTCAAGAGTGTCCCTCCGAAAGCCCACCAAACACGAAACGCCCAACATAAGACATCTCATCACCTACTTGCCCTGCTGGTGCTACCACATGCAACATGAATCTGATAAAAACCAAGCTGTTCCGTCATCGCCTCCTGCAGACTGTTCAAGTGAAAGATACGGCCTTTATAGAGGAGTTTGATACTCGGCAACACCGTTTGACAGTGCACTAAAGAATGAGCATGTTTGAAATGAACGTAGTAGCTTATTTATTGAACTTGTCTCATCTACTACCACTTCCAGCTCACATTGCTATCCATTTTTAAGCTTTACAAGAAATGCTCATCCTCGTTGTTTGTTAACGGCATCCTGTGTCATGGTGTTAGTCAACTAAAGGATATCAATCATCATCTTCTTCTTCGCCGTCACCACCGTCGTCGTCGTCGTCGTCATCTCCTATTTCTGGTCGGGTCCAAGTTGTCTCGCCTGTTTGCGAGTTGACAAAATACAATTTTCCAGAATCTGGGTCAGAATACTCTCTCCAATCCCACGGAAGCGTGTCTTCGTTACCGTCATCCTCGCTACTACTGGCAACTGAGTTTTCACTATATTTCGCTTCAGACTCCTGCTCCTTTTTTTCGGCGTCCATGAGACCTGCCGCAATAGATCCAAGCTTGGTTTCCACTGCTTCCACTTTTTTGCGGTACTCTTCTTTACTCTCAGCGTCTTCCTCTTGTTCGCCAAGCTCTTCTTCAATAGTCTCGTCAAGGTCTTCGATTTGCTTCATTTCTTGATTGATAATTTCTAATTCCAATTCCTCTTTAGACTTGGTGGGAGCCTCGGTTCCCTCGAGCTCAGCATCTATGGACTCATCAAGCTCTTGAATGCGCTTCATCTCTTGAGCAATCTGTTTCAATTCAAGTTCCTCTTCGGACTTTGCGGGTGGTGGTGGCGGAAGAGGAGCATCATCAGCTGGAGTAACATCATCATTGCTGCCATCATCGTCGTCGTCACGAGAAATGCTTTCACTAGACTCATCCTCGGTATCGTCATCCTCGTTTTTGCCATTTTCATCGCTCTCCTCCGACGAGGCTGATGTGTCAGACCCAGAGCTGGTATCACTTTCTTCGTCGGAAGGGTTCTCATTGTTATCGTTTTCTTCAGAAACTAGACTATCATCGGTTTTAGATTTATCGTCGTTGCTCTGGTGGACAGTCTCATCTTCGCCAGCCTTGGAGTGTTTGTGATGGTGCTTGTGATGACCTTTTTTCTTGTTTTTCGTAGCTGCTTCATTGTTATATTCAATTACTTTATTTTTATGGTGTTTGTGATGATTGGAGACGTCTTCTGTGTCGATACTCTCAACTTCGTCTGTGTTGCCATCCCTGTGCCATTCGTAAAAAGATTGACCCCACTCGTGATCCATTTCCACATCGGTGGCGTTTTCAATAACCTCGGTAATATTAAGAGGTACTAAAGCGCCTCTCACATTGGGGGCGCCTTTGTTGGTGCCTTCGTTGGCGCTCAAAATCATCATTACCATGAGAGTCATGGTCAGTCCCATCCAAACGACTTGAAGCAAACGACGATTCCGCAGTTCCCGATGACTGATAACATCTTTGTCACCATTGTTGTAGGACCCGTACTTGTTCATCTTATTGCTCGAGTACGGACCAGGTCCAAAGCGGTACCCATAACGAGCCGCTTCGCTGTCGTGGGCAACATCGTACTTGTATTGTCGGACCATTTGCTCGTACTTGTCTTGGAGAGCACTGACCACATCACTAATGGTCGTGGGTTGCGCCTCGATTTTTCTTTGTTCGATCTCCTTTCTGGCTTCTGCCTCGGTACGCAACTTACGTGCAGCTGCCTCTTTGACCATGGGGTCCGAGTACAAGGCAATCCCTGTCTCCTTTTTGACCGATACGGGAGCAAATATATCATTGTCGCCGCTATTGTACTGTTCACCATCTCGGGAGCTATCTACCGATCCGGTTGAATCTGTATCTTCGCTATCTTTAGAATTGGAGAAACCGTCTTGCGTGTCACCTTCTGATGTAATTTCAATCGTTGGCATGGTGTGCTCCATCTCCGTCTCCGACTCGGATTCGTGTGGGTCGTTCGTCGAAGGATACATCATGGTTGTGTTGAAAAGACGGATTTGATCTGCAAAGAGGCGAATGTTTGAAATGCTTTTTAAAAAAATTCTACAAAAAGAAATATTGGTAGTGTGTGAACAAGTGCGCAGATTGGGGCAACACCTCGTGGGAATTGAGGCGTTTTCATTTTTTTGCAAGATGGTCTGATGAAAGATACCGCCACCCTCATATTACGCTGAAAATATCTGGTAAACTACGAAGATGCACACTTATACTGTGTCACTTCAAGGTAGATAAAGGGGCAAGGTTAACATGCCTTCAAGCAGTCCTGCTTACTCTAGACTACTAGACTACTACGAGTAGTAGTAGCTAGACTACTACTCCGAGTACCTCACTTAGCTACCATTACTACCCCGAGTACCTAGGCAGACCGCTTGGGCACTAAAAAACATGCCAGAACTCTCTGTGGACACAGTTATGGCTGAAAACGATACTAGGACCTAACGCATAATTTTATGCAGCAGATTCTGGAAAAGGACTCAGGCTAGTTAGGAGTTTGTGCAAAAATAAAATTTAATGTATTTTTACATTGAAAAAGGATAGGAGCGGTACTAGAGTGGACCGAATTCTGGAATCCTTTTTGTCACTCTTGTTGAGAAAACAATGTGATACAGCTTCATTGCATGTAAAAGGAACGAAACCCAGAGTGGGATGTATGTGGATCGTATGTTGTCCACCAACTTTCTATAATAGTTGCACCTGTTCTTCGTCAGAAGATTCTGGTACTTGAAATCCATCTTCTAGTACCTTCATCTCCAAGATGGTTACAGGATACTCCATTGTGTCGTGGAATCCGCCCTCTTGAACGGAACTTCTGTGAATGCGTTCAATGACCTCGTATCCCTTAGCAATTTTGGCAAAGCATGGATCGGCATCCGCAACCTGATCGCTCATGTGATGGACTTGACCACCAGGTCCGTGTTCTCTGCTGTTGTCTCGCAGATTCACATAAAAGTCCGGACCTCCTGGTCGTCCTGTGTATCCAAGTGTGTACTTTTTGTGCGCCATTTCGGGAGCATACTCTTGGAAGACGACCGAATTAAGTGATGGGTATCGTCGGAATTTGGAACGAGAGGCTGGACCGGCTTGAACAATGTGTGCCGCATTGATGTAAAAGGCTGTTCCGTCATATAGGCCATGAGAGACTTGTTCTAGGAAAAGGTAAACAGCGTGTGGCATAACATCTACTGATGCTGTCTCAATTAGAACAGTGGCATCACTCTTGCCGTGATCAGGTTCATCGAAAATATTCGAACGAGGATCAAATCCAACTTTCATTTGAACGTAAAACTTGGGACCATGACCAAATCTGATGGAGGGTTTACCGTTCATATTGTTAGTACCGACAACGTTTGCATTACAGAGCGCGGAAGTAGGGAGGATACACATTCAATTACAAAACAAAACCAGGAAGAACATTGTTTTGCAACACTTACTTTTCTTTGACCATTCGTTTGCTCATGGCTTGTACATCGTGTTGCATTTTCAAATTCGAATGTTCCAAATGAATCATTTTACGTTGCGTTTCAATGCTCATGCCTTCATCATTACTGCTCTTGTCGTTTATATCCTCCGCACCTTTGTAATGAAGATGATGATGTTCCAGTTCGACAATCTTATCTTCTAGCTCCACCGTCTGCGTACGGAGTGTACTGACCCGTTGTTCCAAGGCCAAGGCATGGTGATAGTGATGTTCCACTTCTTGTTCTTTCATGTGCAATGCTTCTTGTAGCATACGATCATGCTGATAGACAGCCATGGCCAAAATGCAAATGATACAAAATCCTAACAGTACAGCCATGCTGGTTGTAGTGGTGGTCTGTGCTCGACCATTGCCGCCGTAATAATGGTAGTTAGCGTAAGGGCTGCTAATGCCACTGCTGCCCGACTGCGTGATTTTTCTAATCCAGCGAGGATAAAACGAACTCTTGTTGTTGTCCTTGGCGTTGTAGTAAGGGGAGGAGGAAGGGCCAGGATTCAACATTCCGTAGGGTATTCTGTGATTGGAGTTGCTGTGATCTAGGTAGTCATTGGTGGGCGAAGGATAACGCTGTCGTTGATGCTGGTGATATTCGCTTCCACCATTAATGCTGTTGCTAGACACGTCCATGGAGTTGCTCAATTCGGTATTCTCTCCAATCGCAGTACGTCGAATGTTTCGAGTTGCGACTTGAGGAGACGCCCGTTGCCGCGCTCCATTGGACGAAAGAGATCGTTGTGTGGGATTACGGTGAAAGGACGATTCCATGCTGTGAACTCGGACCGGAGATCCGGCAGCGATAGGTTGAGAGCTCGATACCGATTGTCGACGAGAACAGTCTCTTGCCCAGGAACGATCCATGCTGTTGTTCGCTGGAAGACCTCGTGATACAGGAGTGGTGAATCCATTGAAGCTACGATGACTTCCATCGTTCATGGGAGACTGTTGCTGCTGTTGCGACTGTTGTTGCTGCTGTTGTTGTTGTTGCTGTTGCTGGAGCTGCTGTCCATCCTGCACCAACGGCAAACGCAAACTAGAATTCATATCACTACTACTAGTATTCGTAGTAGGACTCAGACTGCGATCATCGGCACCGCTAAAGAAGCGTCGTCGTTGGTGTGACATTCTAAAGTCTAAAGATGCTTGTCTTCGTGATTGGCCACTATAAATTCAAGAGATTGTTTGTTGTTTTAGTTGGTGGCGAGCTTGTCTCTTTAATAATAATAATTGTTTGATGAGGTTGTTTGTTACGGTACTGGTCTACCAGGTATCTCACTCGCTCTTACTACTACAACTAGTACTACTTGTTACTGTACTCTGGTTTTTGAGACGCCAAGATCTGTTTTTCATCGAATTCATTTCTTGATGGTCTTGCCTGTTTGGCAATCGGAGTACTGATTTTGATATACTCAGCTGCATTATTTCATACATATGAAGCACATCGCGCATGGTTACGATTTGAAGACTTAACTTAGGCCTTAGAACAGGCATTGAAAAAGACACTAATTTGATGTGTCCGGGTGGCCACCTAAAATCACATTTCCGGGTAGATAACACAGTCTGGACGCGCGTAAGGAATACTAACTGTGCTTTGGACCCACACCTGCGAAAAAGCTAGGCTTTTACTCTAAATATGTTACCAGGTAGGTAGGAGGGTAATGGGAACCGTCTGTTCCAGATAAATCGATTCTTAATGGCGCTCATACTTTACTGCAGTATTCGATTATTTGTTATCTGAAATGGAAAAATATACAAGAGAAATCCCCTGAAACTATTGAAGAAGAAAGAACAGACCTGCAAAGTTCCATTCACACGAACAAACGCCCGACCAACCAATCAACCAATCAACCAACCAACCAATCAACCAACCGCATTGGAAGACGTCAGAGGATCCGCAGGAAAACAAACATGCTAGCCAAGCCGCTGCAGTCGTGGCATTGGCAGCAACGAGGGCGGTCGATGCATTTTTATCCCTTTGTGATGCCTGATGAGCCCTGGAGAGGACAACTAGTAGTGGAATGGAACTTCAACTGAATGTAGTGAAAATTCATTAATCTAGCCGTAGCAAGTACCGTTCCAAAAAAATTGGGGCATGCGTATCTCAACCATACTAGTCTTCTGTCGAAACATTGTCTTCGTCTTCGTGTGCTTCGGCTTCGACAACAACATTGCCAACATCCTCATCATTGTCGTCTTCATCATCCTCATCCTCATCCTCATCCTCGTCATCAGCTTCGTCGTAGTCATCGTCAGCTGATGATGACTCCTCGTCACTTCTACTGATACCCTCGCTACTACTTGAGCTTTTCAGGATGCTATAAACGGGCTTTGATGTCAAGTCTGATGATACATCATTGGTCGAACTCATAGAAGCCTGTGAGTCCGGTTGTTCGTTGCCATCATCCATTTCCGTCGACGCGCTTTCTTGTGAAACAAACGGAAATGTATCAGATGTAAAATTGGATTGTTCTCCGTGTATCAATGTATTCGTGCTCTCATTACGCTCACTGCTCACGGTATCAGTCGCTCCCTCATCAGGTAACGTTGATCCATCACTGTTTTTGTCATTGCTGTCAATAATCACAATCTCGTTGTTTTCATCGTCGATAGTGCTGCTTTGAAGATCGTCGTCGATGTTACCGTTTTCAACAGTCTTATTGCCGCCATAATTTGGAAGCTCCCAGAAAATCGTAGGGTCTCTACCCTTCGTGTAGTATGGGCGTCCTGTGATGGGATCTTTGAATTGCTCCCAACCCTCCGGCAGCGTCACAACAAAAGAGGCACCCGCTTTATCATCATGATAGGCATTGCTATTGCTCCTGCTGCTGCTATCAGCTTCATTGGTGCTCTCAGTACTGTTTGACAACAGCAGCAAAGAATGATCTTCGTGGATGGACGGGCGTTGCCAAGTTACTTGTCCCTGTGGATCGGAATAGTAAATCCTGCCCGACTCCTTGTCCGTGTATTGTCGCCAGCCTTCTGGCAGTATAGAGCTTATCAGTTGTGCACTTGCCAGTTGTGCATCATCTCCATCATCTTTTTTGAATTCTTCTTCCATTTCATTGGATTCTTCCCCGTCCTTGTCCTCGTGATGAAAGAAGTGTTTCTTCTGGTGATGTTGAATTGCCTCAACTTCACTGGCCGGAATGAAATCAGCTCCTTTGCCTACACCATTGCTTCGTCGTACATGATGCAAAAAAATTCCACTCATCATCGTTAGCATACACACCATAAAGATACACTTGACAAGCATAATTTGCTTGGCTCTTTTGATGAGCTTGGCCTTCTTTTGCTTGTCGAGACCTGCTTTTCTATAATAGTGAAAATTGTTTTTACGGAAAATATAGTTGCTGCCAAGTGACGCCGTCTCAGCGCGATCGACTTTTTCGTCGTCATTATCGTATTCGACCGATTCCATGTCGCCGTTTTCCTCGTCATCGCTGTCGCTATGGCCGTAGAAATCATCAATAGTGTTCAACCTCATTTCAGATGCCATTTCGACCAAAGTGGAAGCAGCCAAAGGGTCTTTTGTGCCTTTCTTCTTTGTGGGTTGGTCTACAAGAAAAGGATTGGCATTTTGTGTATTTTTCTTTTTTAGTACGGTCGCCTCCAGGGCCTCGATTTGCCGAGACAGCGATGGCACCTTTGGAATAGCAGGCATTATGCAACTGAGAGCTGCGAGAGGTGCAGTTCACTTGATCTTGTTGGTTCAATGTAAGTGAGATGAGCCAAAATGCGCAAGGAATAAGCCTGCGCAAGAGCACCTGGCAAGCGCAACCTGTGAAGAATCGAATGAAAAACGAAAAACTCGAACAGTGTGGGTATCTGGCAAAAATAGAAATCAATCTGAATGACACTAACCCTACTGTGCGTAACTACTGCTTTTGATCGCACTTTTTTTTAAAAACCGATCTGTCACCTCTAAGAACATCACCTCATCACTACCGCATCAAGAGTTGGCATTGGCCCTCCCTTTCTTACAATACGATACGGCAGTCTGCATCATTTTTTCGTTCACAGAATTACTACCGATGCGCTGTCCTGCAAAAGAAGATTATCAGAAAATAATGCAGAAATTGGATCAATCAAGGACTACGTCGCCTGTTATGATTACTCTACCACATACAGAATTTTCGATGCATAAAGATGCATTCGTTTTCTTTTCTTTAGAATATTCGATGATTCAAGTTGATCCTATTAGGCATAACGGCTTCAAAATCAACACGCAGAATGCCCAATTGTAATAAGCAGAAACTCAACGATACATAGATTCTGCCTTTTGTGCTTCTCGTTCCATCAAATCCAAGGGTCTCAAGATGTTTCCCTTGTTAGTTTCAGCAATGTATCCATTTTGAACCATTTCATCTAATAAAAAGTGAACTTGCTCCAGCTGTTATAATAGGAGAAGTTAATGATGTTTAGAAAGGAATAAAAGTTAGAAAACAGCATTAGAAACAGGACAACCCAGACCAGCAAACAAACAAACAAGCAAGCATGCAAGCAAACAGATAAACATTTCTTGGCGACGCGCATTTGGACTTGCCTGGTACATGATGTCCAATTCGCAAATCGACCCAGCCCATCGATCCATCGTCTCCACTAGACAGTGGATAAATTCTAACATTCCCAACTCATTTTCGTTGTTTTCTTTTTGACCCAAATCGGGTTTGGTTCCCACAATAAAAAAGA
>Ga0100378_1004742_pt1 | contig 12599 bp, 16 predicted proteins | sample CryGeymeta201502_FD_81535 | JGI IMG/M metagenome (GOLD analysis project Ga0100378, IMG submission 81535) | Groundwater microbial communities from Crystal Geyser aquifers in Utah, USA - Crystal Geyser metaG 2015-02 | ecosystem: Environmental > Aquatic > Deep subsurface > Groundwater | place: USA...
AAAAATAAAATGGTCAAGAACTGTTCTTGACCGTTTCGAGGTTTTGTATCCGTTTGAGAGCTTAGCGGGAAAAGAATTTAAAGATAGCAATAATACTTCAATTGTTGTTAAACTGATTTTTGGCGAGAATTCTTTTTTATTTACTGGAGATGCCTATAAATCAGTGGAAAGAGAACTTCTGACAAAAGAGATCGATATTGATTCAGATATTTTAAAAGTCGCTCATCACGGAAGTAAAACTTCCTCGGCAGAAGAATTTATAGAGAAAGTTTCCCCAGAAACTGCTATAATCTCAGTTGGTAAAGACAATACATACGGCCACCCTCATCAAGAGGTCTTGGAAACTTTAGAAAAATATGGTATAAAAATTCTAAGAACCGATTTAGAGGGTGACATAAAAATAATTTCTGACGGCAAAAATTATGAAGTTCCCAATCTTTAAAACTAAAATTGAGGGATTAGATAGAAAACCCAGCACCAGAGCGAAGCTCGGTGCTGGACCAGTCCCGTACCGAAACAAAGTTTCTGGTGCGGGGTTTAATTTGATAGATCCAAGAGAGCAAAAGGAATATTTTCAATCGAAGGCAGGAAAAGAAATTGAAAAATTAAGGGAATATTTAAAAGAAAATAGCTTTATAGCTTATTTATTGGGAAAGAAAAACTCTGGTAAGGGAACTTACTCAAAAATGTTTTCAGAGATGGTTGACCCTGGTCAGATAGACCATTTTTCAATTGGCGATATGGTCAGAGAGGTGGATAAAGAGCTTGAAACACCGGAGAGCAAAAAAAAATTAATTAATTTTTTAGAGAAGCAATACCGAGGATTTTTACCTTTAAAAGAGGCCATTTCTGCTTTAGAAAAAAGAAATACCGAGACCCTTTTACCGACTGAATTAATTTTAGCCCTGGTCAAAAGAGAAATAGCTAAGAGAAAAAAGAAAACCCTCTTTATCGATGGCTTTCCAAGGGATTTAGACCAAATTTCCTATTCTCTATTTTTTCGTGATTTAATTGGTTACAGAGAAGACCCTGACATCTTTATTCTGATTGACGTCCCGGAAGCAGTGATTGATGAGAGAATTAAATGGAGAAGAATCTGTCCAAAATGTCAAACTCCTCGAAATCTAAAACTATACCCAACCAAAGAAGTAGGTTTTGACCGAAAAAAGACTACAACCCACCCACCACCCTCCCACAAGTGGGCCCCATTTTATTTAATTTGTGATAATCCAGCTTGCCAAGGAGCAAAAATGGTTTCAAAAGAAGGAGATGAGCGAGGGATAGAACCCATCCGAGAAAGATTAAAAATGGATGAAAAGTTGATGGAAAAAGCCTTCTCCTTGTATGGAATTCCAAAAGTTCTTTTAAGGAATTCTGTTCCAGTTAAAGAAGCCAAAAATTATATTGATGATTATGAGATTACTCCGGAATATATTTATGAATGGGATGAGAAAACCAAAAGTGTAAAAATTATTGAAAAACCCTGGCAGGTTCGAGATGACGAGGGAATTCCTTCTTATAGTTTATTACCTCCGCCAGTAGTTGTTTCCTTAATAAAACAAATGATTGAGGTGTTAAATCTTTAAAAAACAAACACTTGACAAGTAATTTGCTAAAAAGATAAAATAAAATTGGCCCTACTCTTTCTAGTTAGATTCTGGGACAAATGTTCTTTCAGGGACTCCGATATGATTTCCGATCCTCGGATTGGAACTTGGAGACCCACTTGAATTCTTTTCCAGAAGAACTTTCTAGAAGGATAGGGCCTTCAAAAACCCCGCGCGAAGCGGGATTTTTGTTTTTTTTTCGGGGTGCCGAGAATTGAACTCGGGCCACTATCACCCCAAGATAGCGTACTACCGTTATACTACACCCCGAAGCCTCATTTCCTTTTAGCCAGCGCTTTGATACATTTGGTGCAGGCTAAAACTCTTTTGCCCGATGGTAAACGAACCCATTGTAAGTTGGGGTATTTTCTCTTTTGAATGGTTGGATTGTATTTTCCTCGAAGCTTTTTAAGCTTCCAAACCATTTGAGATTTTTTCCCACAGATTGCGCATTGTTTTGCCATAGTATTTCTATTCTAACAAAAGTTTTCAATTTTTACAAGATTTCTGATTGTGTTATGATAAAGAAATTATGGAATATCTATTTTTAATTATTATTTTAATTTTTTCTATTGTTATTCACGAAGTTTCCCATGGAGCAATGGCAAATTATTTAGGAGACCCTACAGCAAAATATGCTGGCAGGCTCACTTTAAATCCAATTAAGCACTTAGATCCAATTGGTTCAATTATTTTGCCTCTTTTTTTAGTCATCATGGCAAAATTAACGGGAGGAGGAATTATTTTTGGTTGGGCAAGGCCGGTACCGATAAATCCTTATAATTTCAGAGATCAAAAATATGGTTCAGCCAAAGTAGCTTTAGCTGGCCCGGGATCAAATTTAGCCCTAGCTTTAGTCTTTGGATTAGCCTTGCGATTTTTTCCTATCTTAGACATTCTTCCCGGCCTCTCTTTGATGTTTAGTTACATTGTTTATATAAATATACTTTTGGCTGTCTTTAATCTACTGCCCATTCCTCCCCTTGATGGCTCTCACATTCTTTTTACCTTCTTGCCTTATTCTATGCAAAACCTAAAAATAATTCTAAGCCAATTTGGTTTATTCATTTTGCTTTTTATTATTTTCTTTTTCTTCCATTGGCTGACCCTGATTATCAACTGGATTTTCACCTTAATCGTTGGTACTCCACTATTTTGATTGACTTTCTTTTCAATATTTGCTAAATTAAAATTTGAGCACTCTGTGCTTATTAATTTTTACCACCATGTGTCCAACAATCAGACAATTAATCAAAAAAGGAAGAGAAAAAATTAAAAAGCCTGGAAAGAAGCCGGCTTTGACATTCGGTTTTAATATTTTGAAAAATCGACCAATAAAATATTTCTCTCCATTCAAAAGAGGAGTTTGCCTCAAAGTTTTTACTGTTACTCCCAAAAAACCAAATTCGGCCTTGAGAAAAGTAGCTCGAGTGAGATTAACTAACGGAATGGAAGTCACTGCCTATATTCCTGGAGAAGGTCATAACTTACAAGAGCACGCAATAGTTTTAATTCGGGGCGGAAGAGTTAAAGATTTACCAGGGGTGAGATACCACATAGTCAGAGGTATTTTGGACACGGGAGGCGTTGAGGGAAGAAAACAAGAAAGGTCAAAATACGGAGCTAAGAAAGAGAAATAGTATGAAAGGAAAAAAGAAAGTTAAAAGAGAAATAATGCCTGACACCGTCTATAATAATGTTATTGTTGCTAAATTTATTAATCAGGTAATGAGGCGGGGGAAAAAGGAATTGGCCAGGAAAATCGTTTACCGGGCTTTTGATATCATTAAAGAAAAAACTCAGCGAGATCCCCTGGAAGTTTTTAATTTTGCCTTGGAAAATGCTTCACCCCTTTTAGAAGTAAGACCAAAAAGGATTGGAGGAGCAACCTATCAGGTTCCCAGGGAAGTAAAAAAGGAGAGAAGGTCAACCTTAGCTATACGCTGGATAATCCAGGCTGCCAAATCAAGAAAAGGAAAACCGATGAAAGAAAAATTGGCTGAAGAATTAATTTCAGCTTCAAAAAATGAAGGTGTAGCCGTAAAAAAGAAAGAGGATACCCATCGGATGGCAGAAGCCAATCGAGCCTTTGCCCACTTCGCCTGGTAGTCGCTTCGGGAATGCGATTTTCGGTACACGCTCTGCGCCCCAGCGAGGCGCAAGCTCAGTTCCTCGGCAAATTTTCGCCTTCAGCGAAACCATGCAATTTGCCTGCGGATGGTCCCGAAAATCGATTCCCTCGCTTAGAGTTTTAATTCACCCTGAAACCACTTGCCTCGCTCTAATATCTAATATCTAATATCTATCATCTAACATGCGGAAATATCCAATCGAAAAATACAGAAACATAGGTATTATCGCTCATATTTCAGCTGGTAAGACTACCACCACTGTTTGTATTTTGTATTACACCGGCAAAACCTACAAAATTGGAACTTTGGAAAAAGGGACGACAATTTTAGATTGGATGGCTTTGGAGAGGGAAAGGGCGATGACAATCATGGCTGCTGCCACTTCTTGCTATTGGTCCCTTGATGGGGAGAATTATCAAATAAATATTATCGACACTCCTGGACACATTGATTTTACGGCTGAAGTTCAGAGGTCTTTGAGGGTTTTGGATGGAGCAATTGTTGTCTTTGATGGCGGAGCCGGTGTTCAGACTCAATCGGAGACTGTTTGGCATCAAGCTGATAATTTTGGCGTTCCAAGAATTTGTTTTGTGAATAAAATGGACAAGGTTGGGGCAACTTTTGAGATGAATTTGGAATCGATTTGGAAAAGATTGGCGATGAATGCTATTCCATTGCAGTTACCAATTGGCGAGGAAGATAATTTTTCCGGATTGGTTGATCTATTAAAGATGAAGGCCTTAAGGTTTGAAGGGAAAGAAGGAGAAATTGTCAAGGAAGAGGAAATTCCAAAAGAATTGGAGGAAAAGGCAAAAGAATGGAGAAAAAAAATAATTGAAAAAGTTGCCGCTGAGGATGAAGAACTTTTGGAAAAATATTTGTCTAAAAAAGAAATTTCGATTACTGAACTAAGAAAGGGGTTAAGGAAGGCGGTGATAAAATGCAAGATTTTTCCGGTCTTTTTTGGCTCCCTCTTTAAAAGAATAGGAATTCAGCCCCTTTTGGATGCGATAATCTATTATTTGCCAAGCCCGGTTGATTTGCCGCCAATAAAAGGAACTGATCCCAAAACTGGCGAAGTTATTGAAAGAAAACCCCTGGATTCTGAACCCTTTTCAGCCCTATCCTTCAAAATTCAGGCCGATCCTTATGTTGGGACTTTGACTTTTTTCCGAGTTTATTCAGGATATTTAAAAAGAGGCTCTTATTTATTAAATCCGATAACCGGGGAAAAAGAAAGAATTGGTAGATTATTAAGAATGCATGCCGCCGAAAGGGAAGAAACGGAGGAGGCATTTGCCGGAGATATTTTGGCCACGGTTGGATTAAAAAACACCTCAACCGGCCACACCCTCTCCGATAGTAATAACCCGATTATCTTAGAAAAAATTACTTTCCCAGAACCAGTGATTTCCATCCGAATTGAACCAAAGACAAAAGCTGACCAGGAAAAAATGAGTCTGGCCTTAAAAAGATTATCTGAGGAAGACCCAACTTTTAAAATGAAAACCGATCAAGAGACTGGCGAGACCATTATCTCAGGAATGGGTGAACTTCATTTGGAAATTATTACTGATAGAATGAAAAGAGAATTTAAGGTCGAAGGAGATGTTGGCAGACCTCAAGTGGCTTATAAAGAGACGATTAAAGAACTGGCCGAAGCTGAAGGAAAATATATTAGGCAATCAGGAGGTAGGGGACAGTATGGCCATGTCTGGCTAAAGGTTGAACCCAAAAAGAGTGGGGAGGGATTTGAATTTGTAGATGAAATTAAAGGAGGAGTAATTCCCCAGGAATTCATTCCGGCAGTTGAAAAAGGAGTCAAGGAGGCAATGGAAAAAGGAGTTTTGGCTGGATATCCATTAGTTGATTTAAGGGTTACTCTTTACGATGGTTCTTTTCATGAAGTTGACTCTTCTGAATTCGCATTTAAAATTGCAGGCTCGGCCGCTCTTCAAAGCGCAGCCAGAAGAGCAAAACTCGTTTTGTTAGAGCCAATAATGAAATTGGAAGTGATTTCTCCTCAAGAGTTTTTTGGAAGTGTAATTGGAGACCTGGGAGCGAAGAGAGGAAAAATTGAAGAAACCCAAGATAGATTTCAGGTAAAAATAATTAGGGCAAAAGTTCCCTTAGCCGAAATGTTTGGCTATGCTACCACTTTGCGTTCCTTGACACAGGGCCGGGGAACCTTTACAATGGAATTTGATCATTATGAGGAAATGCCCCAGAATATAGCTCAGGAAATAATTGAAGGCAAGAGAAGATAATTATTCACATTGACAAATTTATTGAAGTTAATAAAATAATAATATAATTAATAAATATCGCTAAACTGACGCGAAACCATACGCAAAACTGACGCTAAACTTTCGCTTCTGTTTCGCGTAGGGTTCCCACTTGTGGGAGTTTCGCGTCTGTTTCGCGACACAATTATGGCTGAAAAAGCAAAATTTGTCAGGGCAAAGCCCCATGTTAATATTGGTACCATTGGCCATGTCGCCCATGGTAAAAGTACGGTCACTGCCGCTATAACCCGTATTTTAAAATTAAAGGGGTTGGCCACAAAAGAGGTCACAGTCGAGGATCTTAATGCTGCTCCTGAAGAAAAGGCGAGAGGATTAACAATCACCATTTCTCATGTGGAATATGAAACAGAGAAGCGTCACTATGCCCACATTGATTGTCCAGGCCATGCCGACTACATTAAAAATATGATTACCGGGACTGCTCAGATGGATGGAGCTATTTTAGTCGTTTCGGCTGTTGATGGCCCAATGCCCCAAACTCGAGAACACATTCTTTTAGCCAGGCAAGTTGGCTTACCGGCAATTGTAGTCTTTCTAAATAAATGCGATGCCGTTGATGACCCGGAAATTATCAATTTGGTTGAAAGCGAAGTAAGGGAGCTTTTGAAAAAATATAATTTTCCTGGAGATGAAATCCCGGTAATTCGAGGCTCAGCTTTGAAAGCCTTGGAAGCGAAGTCCCCGGATGAGACAGAGGCTCGACCAATTTTGGATTTGGTAAAGGCGATTGATGAATATATTCCCGAGCCAGTTAGGGAAATAGAAAAACCATTTTTGATGGCTATCGAAGACGTCTTTTCGATTGCTGGCCGGGGAACAGTTCCCACTGGAAGAATTGAAAGGGGAGTGATTCATCCTAATGAGGAAGTTGAATTAGTTGGCATTCGGCCAACAATTAAGACTATAGCTGTCAGTATTGAAATGTTTAATAAAACTTTAGACGAAGGAAGAGCAGGAGATAATGTTGGCATTTTACTGCGGGGTATAAAAAAGGAAGAGGTGGAAAGAGGTCAAGTTTTGGCAAAACCAGGAACTATTACTCCCCACACTGATTTCGAAGGCGAAGTTTATGTTTTAACCAAAGAAGAAGGTGGAAGACACACTCCTTTTTTTGCTGGTTACAAACCCCAGTTTTATTTTCGAACCACTGATGTTACCGGAGAAGTAACTTTGCCAGAGGGAACAGAGATGGTGATGCCGGGGGATACAGTTAATTTAAAAATAAAAATGATAGTCCCAATTGCCATGGAAGAAAAACAGAGATTTGCTATCAGAGAGGGAGGAAAAACAGTAGGAGCAGGAGTGGTTACCAAAATCGCTAAATGATTAACACCAGATAAAAACACGATGAACACCCGATATCGGGCGTAAATCGTGCTTTAAATCGTGCGTTCATCATTATAAGGTTCTTTTAAGATGGCTAAAAAGAAAGCTGTTGCAGTTGAAGAAGAGGTCAAACCGAAAATTAGAATTAAGTTGTGGTCTTATGACCATAAAGTAATTGATAATTCGGCAAAACAGATTATCGAGACAGCTTTGCGTTACGGAGCCGAAGTTTCAGGACCCGTTCCTTTACCGACTGAAATTCATAAATATACTGTTAATAGGTCCTCTTTTGTACACAAAGATAGTCGAGAACAGTTTGAGATGAGAGTCCACAAAAGAATGATTGATATTTTGAATCCCAATCCAAAAGTGATTGATGCTTTGATGAGTTTAACTTTACCGGCTGGCGTAGACATCGAAATCAAAATGTAAACACACAGATTTACATAGATAAATTTTTAATATATAATTAAAATGTTAGGATTAAATTTTAAAATTTAAATTTTATTTTTAAAATAGTCACGGTAGAAGACCGGGCTATTGCCCGGTTTTCAATTAAACATGAAATTTATTTTGGGTTTAAAATTAGGTATGTCCCAAATTTTTGATGAAAGGGGTTCTGCGGTCCCGGTAACTTTGATTGAAGCTGGTCCTTGCGAAGTTACCCAAATCAAAACAAAAGAAAAAGATGGTTACCAAGCTATTCAAGTTGGATTTAAAAAAATTGGAAAACCAAAAAAGATTAAAAAGCCCCAGGCCCAAAAGCCGTATAGATATTTAAGAGAATTTAAAAATGGGGAGTTTAAAGTTGGTGACAAAATTGATGCTTCAATTTTTCAAGAAGGAGATAAAGTTAAAGTTTCGGGAATATCGAAAGGAAAAGGCTTTGCCGGAGCAGTCAAAAGGTGGGGATTTAAAGGCAGGCTGTCTGTTTCTCACGGGACAAAACATGAGCTTCGGACTTTGGGCTCAGTAGGAATGAGTATTCCAGAAAGAGTGGTTAAGGGCAAAAAAATGCCAGGAAGAATGGGCTTTGAAAGAGTAACAGTTAAAAATTTGAAAATCACCAAAGTCGATCCAGAAAATAATTTATTAGCCGTCGAAGGAGCAGTGCCGGGCAGAAAAGGAACATTATTGGAAGTAAGAAGTACGAAGTAAGAAGTAAGAAGTAAGAAGTATGAAGTATACTGTTTATAATCAAGAAGGGAAAGAAGTAGGGACTACCTTACTACCAAAGGAAATTTTTGATGTCAAAATAAGTCCTGATTTAGTTCATCAGGTGGTGGTTTCTCAAATGGCTAATCGTCGGAAAGTAATTGCCCACACAAAAACAAGAGCCGAGGTTCGGGGTGGGGGAAGAAAACCCTGGCGACAAAAAGGAACAGGCCGGGCCAGAGTGGGATCAATTCGTTCTCCTTTATGGAAAGGCGGTGGAGTGATTTTTGGGCCGAGAAAAGAAAGAGTGTTTAAAAAGGAAATTCCAAAAAAAATGAAAAGATTAGCCCTTTTTATGGTTTTATCAGGAAAAATTAAAAATAATTTATTGATTCTTTTAGATAAATTAAAGATTGAAAAACCGAAAACAAAAGAAATGACAGAGATTTTAAAAAAATTACCTTGTAAAAATGAAAGTTCCTTAATTGCTCTGCCGGAATTAAATAAGAATCTAATTTTAGCGGCAAGAAATATTCCCGATATTGAAACCATTCAAGCAAAAGATTTAAATGCTTTAGATCTGCTTTCTTTTAAATATTTAATCATGCCAAAAGAAGCGATAAAATTAGTTAAGGAAACATTTTTGAAATAGTATGGCTTTACGAGATATTTTTAAAAAAAAGAAACCTCCCGAAGAAAAAATTGAAAGGCCGATTGAAAAACAAAAAGAAATTAGGACTCCAACCCTCCCACCACCCTCCCGCCAAAGGCGGGCCCCAGAAATAGTGACGGTTCCCAAAAGAGAAAGAAAGACAGTTATTGGGGAAGCTTACAAAATTTTAAAAACTCCCCAGGTTACCGAGAAAGCAACTGATTTAGTTAAAAAGAATCAGTATGTTTTTAAGGTTTATTCTCGAGCAAATAAAGTGGAAATTGAAAAGGCAATTGAGAACCTTTACGGAGTAGATGTCTTGGGTGTTAAAATTATAAATTTACCGCCAAAAAAAAGAAGGTTAGGAAAGATTAGGGGTTGGAGGAAAGGATATAAAAAAGCAATTGTGAGAATTAAAGAGGGACAAAAAATAGAAGTATTACCGAGATAAAAATTATGAAAAAAACATTTTTAACAAAGAAGGAACCGGAAAGGAGGTTGCTTTTGGCGTTCAAAAAGAAAGCGGGGAGGCAGGTTTCTGGTAGAATTACCATTCGCCATCGAGGTGGCGGAGTAAAAAGGCTTTATAGACTTTTAGATTTTGGCCAAGAAAAATTAGGAATGCCAGGTATTGTCATTGCCTGGAATACGATCCTTACCGGACTGCTTTCATTGCTTTAGTAGAATATCAAGATGCTAAGCCACCCGCCACCCGCGAGAAAAGATATATTTTAGCTCCCAAGGATTTAAAAGTTGGTGATGAGATAACCTGCGCTGAGAAAGCCGAGATTAAAATTGGCAATCGGATGAAATTAAAAAATATTCCGGTAGGAACTCAAGTTTATAATATTGAATTAGAACCCGGGAAAGGAGGAAAGCTATCAAGAGGAGCCGGAACCTCAGCTAAAGTCTTAGCTCAGGAAGAGTCTTTTACTCATTTAGAAATGCCTTCAGGAGAAATTAGAAAAGTTTCTCAGAAGTGTTTCGCTTCAATTGGCCAGGTTTCTCATCCAGAAAAAAGGTTTGAAATAATTGGCAAAGCTGGGAGAAGAAGACTAAAAGGTTGGAGACCGGCTGTTCGGGGAACGGCGATGAATCCTCCCGATCATCCCCATGGTGGAGGAGGAGGAAAAACTCCGATTGGTTTGAGATATCCCAAAACTCCCTGGGGAAAACCAGCTCGGGGAGTTAGAACCAGAAAAAGAAAAAAATGGACAGCTAAATATATAATAAAAAGAAGGCAGAAAAAATAATATGGCACGTTCACTTAAAAAAGGTCCCTATATTGACCAAAGATTATTAGAGAAAATGAAAAAGGCAAAACCAGGGGAAGCTATTAAAACCTGGTCAAGGGCTTGTACCATTATTCCGGAAATGATTGGTTTTACTTTTGGAGTTCATAATGGCAAGGAATTCCTTCCGGTTAAAGTGACTGAAGAAATGGTTGGGCACAAATTTGGTGAATTTTCTCCGACTACAAAATTCTCCCGACACGGAGGAAGAATGCAAAGAGAGTTAGAAGCAAAGGTAGCTGAAAAAGAAACTGAAAAAATAGAAGAAGCGAAATAAAATATGGTATCTGTTACTGCCAAATTGCGTTATTTAAGAATTACTCCTCGAAAAGTTCGGCAGGTTTCTGATTTAATTCGGGGAAAAACCGTTGAGGAAGCTCAAACAATTTTGCGATATACAGTAAAAAAGGCAGCCCAGCCGCTTTTGAAACTTTTAAAATCAGCCGTTGCTTCAGCTAAAAATAATTTTCAGTTAGAGGAATTAAATTTGTATATTTCAAAAATTTTAGTTGACGAAGGTCCAAAATTAAAAAGATGGCGAGCTCGAGCTCGAGGAAGAGCCGACGAGATTCAAAAAAAGACTTCTCACGTCACTATTGTTCTTGACGAAATTACCAAAAAGCCAAAAAAAGTTAAAAAAATTAAAGAGATTAAGAAAGTTCCGCTTAAGCCACTGGAAAGAATACCTAAAATTGAAAAGCCCAAATTTAAACCTGAAATCGAACTACCAAGGCCAAAGATTGAAAAAGGTATAAAAAGAGTCTTTAGAAGAAAAGCATTCTAATATGACACATAGAGTCCATCCAAAGGCATTTAGAATAAAAGACTTAACTGACTGGGGTTCTCGCTGGTTAAGCAAAAGAGAATTCTCAAAATATTTGGAGGAGGATTTTAAAATTAGAGAATTTTTAGAAAAAAAATTGGGGAAACTAGGAATAGAAAAAATTGAAATTGAGAGATCCCCAGGAAAAATAAATGTGATAATTTCTTCGGCTCGGCCGGGGTTAATCATTGGTCGAGGTGGGGGAGGGGTTGAAGAGTTAAAAAAAGAGTTAGAAAACAAAGTAATCAAGGAAAAAAAGGACTTAAAAATTGAAATTCGAGAAGTCAGAGACCTTTGGGCTTCAGCTCCCCTGGCTGCTCAATGGATAGCTCAACAAATTGAAAAAAGGGTACGTTATCGGAGAGTCTTAAAACAGGCCCTGGCTAAAATTATGGCAACGAAAGGAGTTCAGGGAGCAAGGGTTGAAGTAGCTGGAAGATTGGATGGAGTTGAAATTCACAGAATTGAATGGTTAAAAAAAGGGAGATTGCCTCGTCAAACTATAAGAGCTGATATTGATTACGCGAAATCCCGAGCTTTCTGTACTTATGGAGTAGTGGGAGTAAAAGTCTGGATCTATAAAGGTGAGAAGTTTTAAATTGCAAATTGCAAATTGTTATGGCAATACTGATGCCGAAAAAGGTTAAACATCGGAAGTGGCGAAAAGGTGTTTCCAAAGGAATTGAAACAAGGGCAACTGAACTTGCCTTCGGTTCTTTTGGATTGAAAAGCTTGGGAACTCGCTGGATTTCAGCCAGACAAATTGAGGCAGCTAGAAGAATGATTCTAAGATATTTAAAAAAGGGAGGAAAGCTCTGGATTAGAATTTTCCCAGATAAACCGATTACCAGAAAGGGGACGGAAGTTCCCATGGGTGGAGGAAAGGGTTCAGTTGAGTTTTATGTTTTTCCGATTAAACCTGGCCGTATTATTTTTGAATTAGAAGGAGTAAAAGAAGAAGTGGCTAGAGAGGCCCTTGAAAAAGCAGCCGATAAATTACCAGTGAAAACCAAATTTATAAAAAAATAAAGGCGAAGAGAACTTCGTTCGTCGAGTCAAGATGAGACGAGGGAAGAAACACTTTTCTTCGAACTCATCTTCAACTACCCGAGCGTAGCAAAGGGTTGAGAAGAGGGAATACTCTTCGATTCGCTTTTATAGGGCGAAGAGGGCTTCACCCTCTTCTTCCACCTCGCTTCCTTAAGAAGCTCGGTAATAAAAGCTCGGTTAAATGAAAACAACAGAATTACGACAAAAATCAAAAGAGGAATTAGAAAAATCGCTTCAAGATTCGAGAGAAAAATTG
>Ga0100378_1004753_pt1 | contig 12579 bp, 10 predicted proteins | sample CryGeymeta201502_FD_81535 | JGI IMG/M metagenome (GOLD analysis project Ga0100378, IMG submission 81535) | Groundwater microbial communities from Crystal Geyser aquifers in Utah, USA - Crystal Geyser metaG 2015-02 | ecosystem: Environmental > Aquatic > Deep subsurface > Groundwater | place: USA...
TATTTGTATTGAAAGCTGAGTGCAACTGATCTATTATCATTAAAATTCCTACAGCATGCCATTTTTCAAGTGCACATGCAGAAAGCAGAAAAGCCTGTCATTTTAGAAAAGCATTCCTTTGCCCATTACTTCTATTAAACCTGTTTAAGGCTCAGTCCCAGGTTGGCACATTTATTGACAGTGTTGAAGTACTTCATCTTAACTTCATAAAAGTTAGTGAGCTTGTTTTGGATTTTCCTGATGCCTGCTTTCCAAGACTGGTTTGTTACATAGATGTTCTTAATGATGGCTTACTATTGTCCTTTCATTTTGGAGCACTCTGACTTGATTTCGTCCATGGTGTCTTTCACGCTCTGAAGTACTTCATTGACTTATTCCATGAACTTGACCTTAACGTCGATAGAAGTGGGCCTTGCTATTTTTTAGATGATTCTGCGTTCTTCAAGGTCAATGATATGAAGGTAGATGGAGGTGAAAAGTTAGTGTGTTTCGTTGCTGTTGTACATGTTGGAAAACTTGCTATCGAACATTGCACTATGGACCAGCATTACCGTATATTATAACTTAAACTCAGAGCATACATACACTCATAGACTTCAATCTCACCCAAAAGCAATATTATATCACTTGTGTTCAGGGTTGTCCAACAAGATTGTCTTCTTCATCGCCGATTGTCTTGAGCGACTGGTCAGATTTTTATTTATTGACTTATCTAATCTTTTGTAAGAAAGCTGGGGAAGAAACTGAAAGTTTTTTCTTTACATTTTGAGACCTCCCAATGCTAAGGATTGCATAATGGTTTGTGACCGATCAGAAAAACGACTTCTTATTCTGCTGTGATTTTGTTCCTGCTGGTAAAATTTGTTAAATTTCTTGAGACTGACATCTTTGCTCATCTTTGGGTGCATCAATCGCTCCGCTATCTTTTTGTTCTACTGATCTATTTCTTTTTGTCGAATGGTTCTTCGCCTCCAGTTCGATCCAACCGTCTTCTCACTGATATTGCTCAACAAACTTTTATTTGACATGTTGTGATCAAGTGTCCTTTGCTGCGACGTTCTGGGAGAAATGGAGGCAGTTGGTTTAATTTGTCTGCCAACATGGCTATTAGTGTCTCTCAATCTTCTGATGATGGACTCATTTTCTTTATGAAGCTCATTCAATTTATGCTTCCTGACGTTCTGGTTGTACCTAGATTTTTCAGTTGACAGTTGTAAAACTTTCTTCATGCGTTTGTGATTACTGAAGTCCACAGCCGGTTTGATATTGTTCATGTTATCATAGTGACGCTGATAATTATTGCTGAGACTGATGACCTTGGCTAGTTTCTCGTTATAGCATGCTTGGTTGGAAAACATCTCTATTAGTTTTATTATAGTAAGCAAATAGCATCAAAGAAAGACCAGAGCTACAAAAAAAGGTCGGGCAAGGAAGAAATAAAATATGAAGGGGATATTGAATTAGCTGGTTATTGGCTGATAATAATTATCATGACTGAAGGAAACTAAAAGGTGAAAATGATAATGATGACCAACATCCGAGGGGACGATGTCAAAAAATCAATCGAAATGCGTCTCAATGCCCGACTCATAGCCTTCATCGAGCTCTACGAGGAGCTGTTCGAAATCGACCTATACGCATATAAACTAAAGTTTATCGACTGCAATACTGGAAGATAAATCAACAATCTGAGACAAGCAGACAGAAGCAAAGGATAGGCGTAAATTGAATTGTATGTTGAGGCACCAGGAGGATGATCGCATACACCCTTGATCTAGTTTGCCATATCACTATCAATTTTTGTTTAAATAAAGCTTAGTGGTGGATGCAATCATTAAAACTTCACTTGTAGAACATCTGATTGATGGTGTCCTGAGATCGCTGCAAATTATCAGGCCTTTACTAACAAATCCACTCTTCAATCGATTTAAAATCGTAGTATCTGTTTGATATCTTCTTGTTGTTCTTCTTGATCCATGCAAGGTAGAAAGGATACACTGCCGGATTGACACATCCAGAAAACACTCTGTTGATGATGTGACATAAGAATAATTTCAGCTTTAACGCTGCCCTTTGCTGCAGGTTGTCAGCCAGTTTACGATGAACCTCTTCGTATACTTTCCCAACTGTGTTCCGATATGCCATTTTGAAAGAGGCAAATTATTCTATATTAGTATTGAATCCGTCCTCAAATCGATCAATTTGTTCTCTCTGATGACTGTTTTGAATGAGCAAGGAGTGAAGGACCTTTAATCTTTCCATAATTTGACCCTCGATAATATTAACTTTAGATTACACCTTAGTCGATCCAGCACCTTATCTCAATAATCTGATTTAAGTTCTGTTCAGAAAGTAAAGTAAAACTTTGTTGATATAGAACTTGAAAGCATTGGTTAGCCAGAAGGTCAAAAAATTATAACCTGTCACCTCCTACACTATCCTCTGAACAAACTATATTCGAGCACACTCCCATTCGAGAGTATACTCTTCATCTTACTCAGTTGCTGTGGTGTTGGGGGACTCTGCAGTCATGTTGCAATCTTATTATTACTTCATCAGCTTATCTGATAAAATTTCGGCAATTGTGATCCTTTTTTGAGGATCTACTTAGAAAATTTTAGAAAAGAATTGGCACAACCATTGCTCCCGCTTGCCACTTTTGAGTCCCCTAATCCTCCTGACATCAGTCAGTTAAAAACCATTCGAACACCTTTCCCTAATATGATCCAGAATGTTGATACCCTTGAAGGGGAAATCAGCGAATATTAGATAGTAGAAAAGGACTCCCATCGACCATATATCTGCCTGTTTCCCGTATTTTTGTCCATTCAAAATTTCAGGGGCCATATAGATCTAAGTTCCGCAGTTGGTGACAGCAGTATCTCCTCCATCAATGGGTCTTGCTAAACCAAAATCCCCTATCTTGCAAATGTACTATCCTTTGTTGTTTTTCCTCAGAAGTATATTTTCCAACTTGATATCCCGATGAATTATATTCTTAGAGTGAATTTCTTCCAGCCCTCTCAGAATTTGTCGAAAAACCAGAAGAGCATCCTAAAGAGCAAGGACCTTCTGTGGCAACTTAGATACAAAGCTATAGAGGTTGCCAACGTCACAATACTCTAAAACTAAAAAATACCAATCTCCCTCTAAGTGAGTTCATAAGTACCTTCGAATGTTTTGAGCAGTTTCACGATGTTTACGTGATTGAGTAGTGCCATTGTGTTTATTTACTGAACCAAAAATCGCTTGAGCTGAGGATCTTTAATCATTTTTTTTTTGGAGATGCACTTGATGGCGTAACAAGTTGAGGACGAGGTTGATTTGGTGGCAAGCAGGACATGTCCGAAACCTCCCTTTCCCAATCTGCGGACAGTGTTATATCCATTGCTATTAAGAATGATTTTCGTCTGGGTCTAGAGATTACTTTAGAGCATCAATTATACACTTTCTCCTCGGATATCAAAATATATCCGCGTCAAATAAACATCTTCTTTCAGATACAACCCTCACGGTTATGAGGAAACAATATCTTTAGTAAGCCAAATTCAAGTATATTCTCTTTAATATATTTATCTTAATTTGACTATTTATAGCAGGCATTCCAAATCATCTACATATCAACTTTTGACATCTTCCTTGAGTTCAGGCTCACCTTCCTTGAGCTTTTTACAGGCCTATCCATCACAGAAAGGACGCTTTGTGGTTAGCTTGCATCCACATAGCTGAATGTCCTTAACTTTTTCTTCAATGGTGAATTTGAATGGCTTGAAATCCGTTCCAAGATGACTATTGTCGCACCAGGGTTGCTTGAGACTCTGACCACAACTGCACCACCTGTAAATCTTGTCGTACATTTTAGGCTGCTAGATTGTGATGGGGCCGCTAACAGGCGACATTGGCTGTCTTGCTTCTTCTTATCTTTTTCGGGTGTATTCTCTTTTGATATCTCTGTGGAATTTGAGATCAAGATGGGACATATCTTGTTCTAAGCTGCTCTTGGAGGCGTCAGAGGGTTTAACAACCCAGCTTTCTGGGGCCACATACTTGATTTTTTTATAGCAAAAGCGGATGCTTCTCACTAACATCTTATTATTATAATTCAGGCACTGAATTCAAGCTCGATCGCTGACTGAAGCCATTTGAAATAACATGAATTTGGCAGGTAGAACTATATTATTCAGTGATTTAATTATTTTCCATTCTCAGAAACAATGACATAAAGGACCAATATCAAACTTCGCAACTACAAAGAAACTGATGAGTTGGTCACAGGTAAGTTTAGCCTGAATTAGGGGACACTATCCTCAACGATAAGTATATGCTGGGGCAAATGATTGGCAAGGGAAGTTTTGGTCAAGTCTTCCGAGGAGTCTACACTGATAAATAAAACTCAAAGCGCAAATACCCAAACAATGTTGCAATAAAAGTGGAAAACGATCTTACTAAAATGTCTCAAATTGCAAATGAGGTTTCCATGCTCAACGTCCTTCAAGAAAATTTAAAAAATAAAAACTGTTTTCCGAAACTCTATGCATCTGGCATTTAAAGTGGCAGGCTTTTTATGCTGATGGATCTCTTGGGACCCAATCTTTATGATCTGATGACTATCTGCGGTGGGAAATTTTCTTTGAAAACTTCTTTACTGCTCATCATTCAAATAGTAAGTAAATATTTATTTAGGTCGAAAGGGTTTAGATACTTCATGAGCTGGGATTCATCTATCGTGATATCAAGCCTTAAAATTTCTTGATGGGGCTAGGAAAAGACTCGAAAAAGGTATTCATGGTGGATTTCGGTCTCAGCAAAAGATACAGAGATACTGACACAAAACTCCTTGTTCCATATAGAGAAGCAACTTCCTTGGTGGGAACAATCCGCTACTCCTCAATAAACTCTCATTTAGGAATCGCACAGTCCAGGCGTGACGACTTAGAGTCGATAATGTATGTGTTGATATACTTCATCAAAGGCGAGCTTCCTTGGCAGGGGCTAGGAGATGAAAACAACAATAAGCATGAAAAAGATCATCTGCTGCTGAACTCTAAACTAAAGATGGATATTAATGAATTGTGCGAGAGCCTACCTTAGTAAATTCCGATGCTCCTGGAATACATAAAAAGTCTCGGATATTACGAAGATCCTGATTATGAGTTCATTCTGAGAGAACTCACCTACGTTCTTGATAATCATTGTGATAACAGAGATCCGATTTATGACTGGGAGCTCATGAAGCAAGATTAAAAATTGATGAAATCGAACCTACAAATTATCTTCCCAAACGGCGATAAAGACGACGTCAGGGAAGATATATCAGAAAATAGTATGGCGATAGATTCGATTTCAAAGAAAGAAGAAGAGTTGGAACCAGAATTGCACGAAACTGTTCTAATCTGATTCATAATTAACATTAACAATATATGCATATCAATCATTCAATATTCCTACGCTTTCGTTTTTGAAGAAGTTGTCCTAGTTCGTCTCTTGCTTTTGTCAAGTATGACATCATCTTGTTGGTCAGCTGCTTTTTCTTCTCCTGAGACTGCCTAACTGCTTCTTCTGATTCTTCTTTAATTGGTTTGTACGAATCATCAATAATTCCCTTGTTTCTTAATATCAACCTCACAAGCTTGATGATGGCTTCTAACATTTCAAGTAAGACCATTAAGACTAAACTATAGGCTGCGACTTTGAGTAATATGCTTTATGAATTTCCGAATAAAAGGACAGTATTGATGTAAATGCTTAATAGAGACTTGATGAGTAATAAAATATGACTAAGCAAGCTGAGACAAAAAGGAGTGCAAATCATAACCAGAAAGAAATGCAAGAAATTATAGGTTAGCAAGAAATACTGACTGAAAGGAGAAGATAGCATCAGTCCCATAACTGCCAGAGAAAAAGGTCGAAAGAGAGTCAGCAGGTAAAGTATAGTAGCTAGAGCTTTCTCTGATTTTAGCTATCTGTACAGAATAGAATAGCGCCTTTTTGTTGGTGAAAACTGGAAGAAGTAAACAACTATCAGGCAAATGGGTGCAAAGAGTAAGCACATGCTCAGAATCAGATTGGCTCCATTTGTTAGATCCAAGTTGCTTAGACCCTGACTGACTATAATTTTGAGCTGATAGATCGAAGGAAAAGCCAGAAGAGAAAGACCACAAATCCAGTTTTCAAGCATGTACTATGTTGAGTGCTCCAATATATTCTTGAAAGCTTTGTGTCTTCTTGGATTTCTTTTGGAACTTAGATACCCTCTGACATAGATCATCAAGAGCAAACTCAGAAATAGAAGGGCTAAGAGCTGGAAGGACAAATTAGAAATAGGCCTGTTGAGACCATAAGCTGCCAATCTCAGTTGATCTGCAGGCATGTATCTGTCTTCAAAAGGGGCAGAAACCAGAAGAGGTTGATAAATTGAATGTTTGTTGAGGGAGTCGAGAACACTTCCCAAGGAATGGGGAAGGGCAGAATAAGGATAGGTAATAAGACATATGATAGTCGACTCCTAGAACATGCGATTGAACACCCCGAAGCTTAAAACTCCAAAGAATAGGTTGAAATAATTTCTGATTTTGAATATCCGATCTATCATTTACAAATCTAGAAGAAGATAAGTTGGACTTGTGAGATTGAAGGGGGCTGGTTGCTGTCCTAAAGTCAGATGCTGATAAGATATGTAGGAAGGTTCTTGGACGGTGATGTCCATTAAACTTGTATCATCAGCAGACAATACAGAAATTTAGAAAATTTTCGAGTGTATCTCGATGAAAGGAACCTCGCTACCTCCTAGAGACACCTTGATATTCTGCTAAAGTGGAACAAGTTGACTGACTTAATTCTCTGGTTTATTGAATTTGATCCAAAAATACATAGAGTCACCGCTTTGGAAAGTCTAAATTGAGGCACTGAGAGTACATTCATCTTTGCTATAAGCATCTTAACATTTCATGCAATTACTACTATATTCCACCATCGGCCATCTACACCCACATTCTTCATTTTCAATGGTATAATTTCCTTCACAGTTATAACACCGCTCCCATGAACAATCTATACAATAGACGTAGGAAGATAGACAGTCAGTGCAACTGCCATTTAGAGCCTAATACTGAGCTGTTTAACATAGACAGGTATTGTTGGTAAGATAGCGATTGTAGTTACACGACAAACAGCTGTTATTGTTGCATGTCTAACAGTAACTGTAGAGTGAAGAGCAAGATTAGCACTGATTTGATATGATAACAAAAGAAGGTGAGGGACATTCGCATCTTCCTACAGTTACAATAAAGTTTGTCTAGCAGGATAAACAAGTCAAATTGTCGCATGAAGAACATCCCACCCCATAGAGAGTCAAGCAATCGTAACAATAACCTCCACTGTTGACCAACCCAGGGGGACATGAGCATATACCATTAGTGAGTGTCAAACTACTATTACAAAGATTACAAGTTTCCACATCAATACACTAGAGACATCCATCGATCGAAGAGCAAAGAATGCATGAATTATTAGCATCAATGTAGCGATCAGTGTCACAAGTACAATTCCCTGAGGAAAGAATGAAGGTTGTGCGGCACTGATGGCAACTTGTGTAGTTGCAAGAGACACAGTGAGGAAAGATGGAAGAACAAGTCTCACAAAAAGTCGAATTGAGGAAGGTAGTAAAAGGACATTAGCAAGAGCCATTTGCCAAGGAAAAAGAGGCTTCACAAGAAAGGCAAGATGTATTGGTACAAGTGAGACATCCAAGCTGATAAGTGCAGGAAGTACAGGTACTGTTAATGACTGTGTATGATGGTGAAAAACAGGTACAGTTGAATGTCGAGTTAAGACTGAAGTTAGAATCACAAGAAAGGCACTGAGTAGCATTGCAATTTATACACTTCTATCCAAATAAATATGTACAGTTCAAGCAAACACCTGCGGTGAGAATAAAATCAGATACACAAGACAAGCACGAGCTGGCATCACAACTTGTACATGAATTTCCATGGAGGGCTGTGCAAGTGAAGCAAGATCCATTTGTGAGACTATATCCTGAAATACAAGACAAGCACTGGCTGGCATCGCAATTGCTACATTAGCTTCCAAAAAGAGAGTTACAATTCAAGCAAGCTCCGTTACTGAGGTTATATCCACTTGTACAGGAAAGACATTCACTATTGTTGCAACTAGCGCATGCTGTTCCATAGAGAGTCGTACAGTTATAGCAAGATCCATTAGTTAAAATGTACCCAGGTATACAAGAAAGACATTGAGCAGCGTCACAGTTCGTACATTATTATCCGTGCAAAGAAGTGCAATTATAGCAATCACCAGTGCTGAGAATGTATCCAGATATACAGTATAAACATTGACTGCCATCGCAAGTCATGCAGGCCTAACCGTATAGTGCAGTACAGTTAAAGCAAGCTCCACTGCTGAGAATATACCCAGAGATACAAACTAAACATTGACTTGCATCGCAATTCGTACAGGCTGATCCGAATAGGGCTGTACAGTTCAAGCAAGTTCCGTTGCCCAGTATGTACCCAGCTGTGCATAACAAACACTAAGTACCATCGCAATTGGTGCAGCCACTTCCAAAAAGAACACTACAGTTGAGGCACGAACCAGCACTGAGAACTAAACCATAAACGCAAGTTGTACAGGTAGACTGATCACAAGCTATACAAGTGCTTCCATATAGTTGACTGCAGTTATAGCAAGATCCGTTAATCACCAAATCTGGCACATCACAAACACATTGTCCTCCACTTACTTTATAACCAAGATCACACGTCAGGCAGCCAGAAGGAGTGCATGTCAAGCATAGCAAAAAGGTACCATTGCATAGCAGACAAGTATTGTTGGAGGGATATCTTTATCCCTAGCAACTGCAAACGGGAGAAGCCAAGGTAGATATATACTCGTTTGTGCAGTTTAGACATAGCTGATCAGAACAATAGAGGCACTTGGAGCCGTAGAGAGAAATACAATCCAGACATACTGCTGAGGAAGAGAAAGGCTGATAGTATTGAAGACCATTGGTGCAGTTGAAACAAACAGTCGCATTACAAGTTGAGCACAGGTATGAGAAAACAATCTGACATGATTTACATATTCCTTAGGCATAGGAAAAAAAGTATCCAAATAAACAGATGGGCCTGCACCTGCCTGTAGAGTAAACAGCATCGAATGTCAAATTTTGAGCAGGATTGCAGTAGCAATGTGTTGAGTTGTATGTTGCAAAATTGGTAGGACAAGCACCCATGTAGCCCATGGCCCAGTAGTTGACATATCCATTTTGTGGCATCAGAGAGTAGAAGCTCAGATCGCCAGATGTTGCTTCAAGAGTGTTATTAGCATTTGTGTGAGGAGTAATGTTGAAGGAGATGAAAGTAGCAGGAAAGCCAGAGTTGTGAAGTGATAGACCTGTGATGGACATCCCTTTCATCAACATTGTGCCCTTCGATAGAGGAGTGCTGAGTGAAATTATCTGATTCAAGGTTTGACCAGAAGTTTCGGCAGGTATTTCAAACCAGTTATTTGATCCTATTGAAATCGAGTAGTTCAGGTTAGTGAACATGTAGGAATTCGGGCACATTCCAATTACTTGAACAACTACATACAAAGCTTGAGAAATGTAACTCGACACTCTCACCTCGAAGTCAACCGATAACATAGAGCTATCCCAGCCATACTCCCAGTTAGAAAGAGAAGTAAGGTTGATGTAGTTAGGATTCTCGATGTTGACTTTGGTGAGGGCAGGAGCCAGGTGTATTTTGTCCTTTATAGTTTTTGCTGAATCATAAAAGCAAGAGTCGTAGAAGGGCGCGGAGAGGGAAAATTGAAGAGGAAAACTGCTGTTGGTCATTGTGTAGAGACTTGAACCTAAAGTGGAGTATATCATAGCTGTCACTGTTTGAACTTTAATAGGACTCTGTTTTGGTACCATAAAGAGTAGAAACCTGACCGAGTACCAAACAAAGCCCTGATTAAGCTGATTTATTGCTGAATTCACAATGGAAACATCGACGTTGGATGCTCCCAAAAAAGTGACTTCTGGTTGAATTTCAAAGCCTTTAGTGTTGATGTTGGAAGAGATTGAGTAAAGCGTCGAAGTGTAGAGGACATCTCTGTTGTAGGCATATGAGTAGAGACCAATGTCTGTGGCGATGGTCCAGTTTGTGTAATTCTGAGCATTGGTGGTTCTTTGGTAAGTGAAGTAGTAATTTTTGAAGATGGGGAAGGACTCTTCAAGAGATCTTTTGACATACTGTGAGCTGTTGACCCACAAGAGTGCTGTGAGGACGATCAGAAGAAAGTTGAGCTTTGTTGTCATGTAATAACTATGGAATGGAAGGTTTGCTAGTTCATTTTTGAGAAAATTTGCTAGGGTATTACTAGAAAAGAAAAAATGATAAAAACTGTTGATTTTCATTACTTATCCCTTTTAACTTGAGTCTCTTTGAGTATGAGTCTCTTTTGATAAAAATCAGTCTGAAAACTTGAGAAAATTTGATTAGGAATATACGAGTGTATTGCTAATAGTTATAAATGGAAGAATTATTCGAACTAGAAGAGTTTATCAGTACGCCTGTTCCTCTCCCCTCCTCGAGCATTGGCTAATCTTGGGAAAACATCCACGAAAACATGAATAGAGCTCTTCGTGGTTCTTTTGCTAAACTCCAAGATACGCATATTAATCACAAAGATTATGGCAAATAAAATCTCTTCAAAAAAAGTACAGTGGAGCTGGTTTCAGTTAACAATCCTATCAGACTAAGACAGCAGACCGAAAATTATCTCAAACAGCATCAACAAAAAAAATACCTCCGAATCGACACTGAGTCTCGGAGCAAGCTAAAATCCTAAATGAGAAGCTTGGCCTCAAATCAACTAATCAAATAAGATTCAGGCTAACCTGGTTTCTAGATTAAGAAAACACCTAGACCTCTTGACATGAAAGAGGCCAGCTGCAATATTCCTAAAAGGGCTTCTCTCTATATCAAAGCTCATTAAATTACTGGATCTTGTAAAAAAATTACATAGCCTACTTACTACACAACATAAATTATTTAATAGTCAAATGCTCCAACAAGTTCAAAAAAGCAAAGTGATACACAGGTCCTTCCCAACATTTGTGATACCAGCAACAAGGGCCAGAAGTCTAAAACTCAAAGCGTTGGAGTACGTCTGGCTGAAGAACCTCTTATAAAGCAGATCCCTCCTCAATTTCAGAAAAATGCGTCAAAAGTAAACATCATGCTTGGCAAATCACATAGCGTTTACTAACTCAAGCACTATGGGCATCTGATCAGCGTTAATGAAAAATGTAGACCAATTCATAGTGTATTTCTTGACCCCAAAAAATAGTATGGAGGCTTGATAAACAGTAGAAATGCTTTTTCAAGGGGAAGAGGAAAATTAAAATCCCTTCATACATCTGCTAGCAAATAAAATGACAATAGAATAAGCATTAGCAAGGATGTTCATAAATAGAAAATTCTTGAAAGGCCAAAACCAGTTCCGGCAAATCAGAAGCTTAAGTTGAATCGGAAGGAGAATAAAAACAAAGAAAAGATAAGTTCTGTCCAATATCCCTTAGTTAAAGATGGAATTAATCGATTGAATGAGCAATAGTGATTTTTAAATTATGTATTTTTTTCATCATGATCATTAAATCCTTTAGATGGTTGAGATACTTATTCATTTGATCTTTTCGATACAATTGAAAATATTTAAAACTTTTGATTATGATTCAATAGAGTGATCGATGTAATTAGACCAATTGTGTCTTATATTTTTATTTCTGTCCTTTCAATTCTTACTGAATTCACTCTATCAATAATCATGTGAAGGATGCATTAAAATCGTCTATGTAATCCTAATAATTGTCCGATTAACTTTAAAACTACGATTTACTTGATGACAGCTTACTTTATCTCCAAGGCAATGAAGGACCGTATAATTTTATTTATTTAATTGTTGAGTCATGGGGCTTTGTGAAAGCAAGTAAACAAAAGATAAGCGTTTTTCCCGTCTTCAGCGAAGTAATTCTTGATCACTGAAACTGAAATCTATGAAGATGAGGAATGAATAAAGCCTAACCATGACAGAAGAAAACATCAAAAAGATTGTCCTCAACAATCTTAGCAAGTACGATACCTCAGGTGATGGAACTCTAGATCAACGCGAGCTCACTAAGTTCTTTGAGGACGTATTAAAACGAAGACCATAGGATGCTGCTAAATACAAACCGATGGATTTGGCAAAGAACTTCATTAGAATGGTTGACCTCAACGGCGATTAGAAGGTAACTCGATAATAAATATATGAATTCTACAAAGAATGATAATTCTCAATCTATTTTCAAAAAATTGATAAAAACACTTTTGGTTCAGTTGAGCCGAGTAAAGTCAATAAATATAAATTTACAAATATTGTGCAAGGGCATCAATGCATTGGATACTTGATTTTTGAAGACTGTCTTATGCATCTAAGTTTAGTTTAAGAGGTGCAACTTTTTATTTGTATTTATAGCAGTTTATCCTTTGAGATATATAACTAAATTTATTAATATTTGAATACAATACA
>Ga0100378_1004756_pt1 | contig 12578 bp, 10 predicted proteins | sample CryGeymeta201502_FD_81535 | JGI IMG/M metagenome (GOLD analysis project Ga0100378, IMG submission 81535) | Groundwater microbial communities from Crystal Geyser aquifers in Utah, USA - Crystal Geyser metaG 2015-02 | ecosystem: Environmental > Aquatic > Deep subsurface > Groundwater | place: USA...
AAGAAATTTTACGTAAAATGAACAGAAAATATACACCACTACAATATATTGAATTAGTAAAGAAAATAAGAGATAGGATTCCCGATATTAAAATTAGCACCGATATTATTGTTGGTTTCCCTGGTGAAACCAAAATACAATTTCGGCATACAGTGGATTTATGTCAAAAAGTTGGTTTTGTAAAAGCCTATGTTTCAATGTACTCGCCTCGTCTGCAAACCGCGGCATATAAATTGACTGACGATATCCCGTATAAAGAAAAGAAAAGACGTTGGGAAGTATTAGATCAAATTATAAATAAAAACAATTTAGATGATCGACCAATAGTTATCTAAAAATTAGAATACTGATGCGTGTCGATACAACACGAGTAAGGAAAAATGAAAAAAATATTATCAGTGGTAGGTGCTACTGCTTCGGGGAAAACTTCTTATGCAATTAATGTTGCAAAGAAAGTATTGATTCAAAATATTCCAAAAGAAATATATTTAGATCAAAATCACAAATATGATGGAGTTGATTTAATTTCTGCAGATTCAAGACAAGTTTATCAAGGTTTAGAAATACTCTCTGGGGCAGATATTCCTAATAATTTTGAAAAAATAGATAATCAAGAGTATAAAGTTTTTAAACATGAAGAGTTAGAGATTTATTTACATGGAGTTTCAATTATTGGCTTAAGAGATGAGTGGTCTGTTGCCCATTTTAAGGATTTTGCAACAAAGATTATTTTGGATAGTTTTAAAAATAATCGATTACCAATTTTGGTTGGCGGAACTGGACTTTATCATGAACACTTGTTTTCAAAAGATGAGAATCTATATGTTCCACCAGATTCAAAGTTAAGAGAAAAAGCACAAATTTTATCTCTAAATGAACTGCAAAAATGGCTTGAAAGTATAAATCCTGAAAAGCTTAAATCAATGAATAACTCAGACATCAATAATCCAAGAAGATTGATAAGGGCTATTGAAATTGCTATTGGTACGCCTCAATTTATAAATTCTACCAAGCTTCCAAACGATGTTGAAATACAGACTATTTTGGTTGGTGTTGATATGAGTCTTGAAAACTTCCAAGAAAAAATATTAAAACGGGTTATTCAAAGATTTGATAATGGCAGTACAAAAGAAGTTGAAAATTTATTAAGAATATGTGAACAAAATGATTTGCCCGTTTGTTCAACTCTTGGAGTATCTGACATAAGTAAGTATATTTCAGCGGAGATATCTAAAGAAGTTTGTATTAGAGACTGGGCCCTCCATGAATTTCAGTATGCCAAAAGACAGCTCACTTGGTTTAAAAAGAAAATTTAGATATCATAATTGTTATTTACTCATGGGTCTTGTATACTTTTATTTGATGAAAAAACTTTTTTACTCTGATCATATGGTTAGTGTTTCACCATTATCAATAATATTTACAATTTTATTTATTTTATCCTTGTATGGGGTTTATTATATTAGATCAGTATTGGTTTTAATTTTACTTTCTTTTATTTTAACTGTAGCATTAAACCCTATTGTTAATTTTTTCCATAAAAAACTTAAACTTCCAAAAGTTCCAAGTATTGCAGGAGCATATTTGTTAGTAATATTAACAATTGCAGGTATGCTTGGATTATTAGTTCCTCCTCTTGCAAAACAATTCGTTCATTTAGTTAACAACTTTAATGTACCTTTTTTACAGGAACAAGTCAAAAACTTTAACTTCACTCTTCAAGAATTAAGTTCAGTTATTAATAATTTTGGAGATAGTTTTACAGTTGTTTTTAATGTGGTAAATACTACATTTAATAGTGTATTTACAATTTTTACGGTTATGGTGATGTCTTTTTATCTAATGTTAGAAAGAAAAGATATTCATTTAAAAGCAGCTTGGTTCTCAAAAAAGGAATCTACAATTAAACAAGTTAAAGACTTTATTGATTCAATTGAACATCAGTTGGGTGGCTGGGTTAGAGCTCAATTAATTTTAATGTTTTCAATTTTTATAATAACGCTTGTTAGTTTAAGTTTAATATCTGTCCCTTATGCTCTTCCTCTAGCATTATTAGCAGGTTTCTTAGAGATTGTTCCAAACTTAGGTCCAACACTTGCTATGATTCCAGCTATATTTATTGCTTACATTACATTTGGTCCAATAATGGCTGGGATAGTTACTCTGCTTTATATTGTAATTCAACAATTAGAGAACAATATTCTAGTGCCAAAAGTTATGAAGTCTAGTGCAAATGTTAATCCTTTGGTAGCAATTATTAGTATTTTAATTGGACTTAAGCTTGCAGGTATTATTGGCGCATTACTTGCAATTCCTTTGTATATAATTGGAAGAACTTTTTTCTCAACTTTTATTCAAGCTAAAATTAGAGAATAACTTCTCTATTTACTTCTCATGTTATAGGATATATAATATTCTTTGGTTTAACGATCTAGACAATGGCTTTTACTTAAAGTAAAAGAGGAAAGTCCGGACAGCTGAACAGAGGGTGCTTCGCGAAGTAAGTAATGAAAATTATTTGCGAGCGTTGGATAAGAATAAAATCTTAGACAGTTAGAGCAACAGTGACGAATTAGGGTAACGCCTAAGTGAAACGACCAAGTGGTACGAATATTAATTTATTTAAAATTCGTGGCAATCCTCCCTGCTGCAACTGGCGAATTTCACCGCAGAATGGATCTGTTCCCAATTCCCTTGAGGAATCGGTGATAAAGTCCCAGGCATAGATAGATCATTGTCAAATACAGAATTCGGCTTATTGAGAGTTAACCAAAATCATTAAACGTCAGCTAAAAATTGAGGCTGACGTTTTTTGTGTTTTAATCATATAATGAAAATAATTACGTAACAAAAAGGAGATTAATATGCCAGCAAAAATGTATGAAACGTTAACGTTTTTAAGCAATGAAGTATTAACTGATTTTGTCATTTTCCTTCCTAAATTAATTATTTCTTTACTTGTACTAGTTATTGGTGCAGCTCTAGCAAAAACATTTAAGAAAGTTATTATTAAGCTAATGGAAACATTAAGACTTTCAAAAGCTTTCAAAAAAACCCCAGTGGAACATTTTTTAGCAGATGCAGATCTTGGTGGAAAAGTTGAAGAAGTTGTTGGAACGCTCATGTATTGGTTAGTCATGTTAGTTGTGATTCATACAACAGTGAGCATATTGGGATTAACTTCTTTAACAGTTTTAATTGGAAGAATACTTTCTTACTTACCAAGTTTATTATCTTCAATAATTATCCTCTTCTTTGGTCTATTAATTGCAGGTATTGTTGAAAGTCTAGTTAAAGGGGCAGTTAAAAGTATTGATGGTAAAAGCTCAAGACTGCTTGGAAAAATTTCAAGTTATGCAGTTATGGTTGTTACAGTATTAGCAGCAATTAGTGAGCTTGGAATTGCACAAGAATTCATTTTTATTATTTTTGTAGGTTTTGTAATGACCTTCTCATTAGCTTCCGGATTGGCCTTTGGCCTTGGTGGAAAAGATGTTGTTAATATGGCATTAACTGAATGGTATAAAAAAACAAAATCGGAAGTATCTAAAAAGTAAGTTAGTCATAGTTTATGAATTTATTTCAAGCAGCTGTTTTAGGTGTGGTACAGGGATTTTCTGAGTTTTTACCTATTTCAAGTTCCGGACATTTAGTATTATTTCAAGCATACTTTGGAATCAATGAAGGTGCGGTTGTATTTGATGTTTTCTTGCATTTTGCTACCCTGTTAGCAGTTTTAATTTACTTTAGAAAAGACATTCTTTTGATTACTAAAAAAGAGATTTTAGCAATCATTGTTGCAAGTATTCCTGCAGGAATTGTTGGACTATTTTTTGAAAGTTCTGTAGAAAAAGCTTTTAGTTCTTTATTTATAGTAGGTGTATTTTTAATGATTTCAGGGATACTAAACTTTATTACTGAGTATAAACTCAAAAATCAAAAAGTGGTGAAAAATGAAGTGGGATTAAAAGAAGCTTTACTATTTGGTTTATTTCAAGCAATAGCAGTTCTTCCAGGTATTTCAAGATCTGGTTCAACAGTTTCTATTGGATCAATGCAGAATATTGATAGAAAAAAAACCTTTAGATTCTCCTTTTTAATGGTAATTCCAGTTATTTTTGGAGCAAATTTAGTTCATTTGTTTAGAGTTATTAATGGAGATGCTTTATCAATTGATCCTGCATTGTTATTAGTTGGTGGCGTACTTGCATTTATTAGTGGTATTTTAAGTTTAAAAATCTTTGAGTATGTGATTTCAAAAGCAAAAATGAATTATTTTGGCATTTATTGTTTTATTGTTGGAGCATTTGTAATTTTTAGCAATTTAAGTTGATTACTACAATACAAAAAAGTGGTGGTATGAGTAAACACACCACCACCAGTCTTTTTAATTCTAGATAATTTAAAGTAATCCTAACTGATCTACTAGTCTATTACAATATCCCCATTCATTGTCATACCAGCTAATTACTTTAACTAGATTTCCACCAATTACTTGAGTGAGGCTTAAATCTACAATTGAAGATTCTGATCTGCCAACTATGTCTGAAGAAACGATAGGTTCATTTGTCGTGGCTAAAATGCCTTTAAATCTATCTTGATTAGAAGCATCAATTAATGCTTGATTAACTTCTTCTACGCTCACATCTCTTTTGGTGACAAAAACCATATCAGAAAGTGAACCAGTTGGAGTTGGAACACGAACTGCCAAACCATCAAATAGACCTTTGAGTTCTGGAATTATTTCAGTAGTAGCTTTAGCTGCTCCGGTTGTTGTTGGGATGATATTTTCAGCAGCACTTCTTGCTCTTCTTAAATCTTTATGAGAGTTATCTTGAGTATTTTGGTCATCTGTATATGAGTGAATTGTAGTTAGCATTGCTTTTTCAACTCCAAATACTGTAGTCATTATTTTAGCTACAGGTGCAACACAGTTAGTTGTACATGATGCATTTGAGAACACACTATTATCATCATTATGATCATTTACACCAATAACAGAGGTTGAAACATTTCCACCTTTTGATGGAGCTGTAAGTAGCACTCTTTTAGCACCGCCTTCAAAATGCATAGCTGCTTTTTCTTCAGTAGTAAATACCCCAGTAGCATCAACAACAAGCTCTACATTATGTTGTCCCCATGGAATTAGTTTTGGGTCTCTTTGAGCAGTAACTATTACTTCATGTCCTGAAATAGTTATTGTTCCAAGTACTGGATTTTCAGCAGTTATGTCTTCTTTTGATTGAGTTCTGTTTACAGTTATATCGCCATTGAATCTACCATAGTTAGTGTCATATTTAAGTAAGTGTGCCCACTGCTCTATTTCCATTGATCCTGAAGTATTAATTACTTTTAATTGTAAATTTGGATTATTTTTGCTAAGCCATACTCTTACAAAAGTTCTACCGATTCTTCCAAAACCATTAATACCAAAATTTTTCATATTTGTTCCTTTATTAATATTTCTAAGAAGCTTATTGATTTTGATAAACTTATTCATTTATCTTACTCTGAAACTAGTTTGGTTTCCACTTCATTTGATATTACAGTACCTACATGTTCTCCGCTGACTGCTTTGATAAGGTTGTTGTCTTTATAAAGTGCAAATACCATAATTGGAAGATTATTTTCGCTTGCCATTGAAAGTGCTGCGGTATCAATAACTCCCATGTTTTGCATTTCTATGGCATCTTTGAAATTGAGTGAATCAAATTTTCTTGCTCCTGGATTTTTCATTGGATCATCTTCATGAATTCCATTCACTTTAGAAGTTCTCATTAATACGTCACAATGAAGTTCTAAAGCATGTAATGCTGCTCCTGCATCTGTGGTTACAAATGGGACACCTGTACCAGCACAAAGGATAATCACTCTTCCTTTTTCCATATGTCGTATTGCTTTTCTTCTGATAAAACTCTCAGCAACTGCAGGCATTTGAATAGCTGATTGCATACGAGTTGGCACGCCCATCTTTTCTAATTCATCCTGAAGGGTTAGACCATTCATAATGGTTGCTAGCATTCCCATGTAGTCAGCAGTGGTTCTATCAAATCCTTGTGAATATGCTTTTCTTGCATGAAAGATATTTTTACCACCAACTGAAACTGCAATTTGAACATGTTGAGTATAAACAGATTTAATTTGTTCAGCTAATTGTTTAACAGCTTCTAAATTTACACCTGAATCATTATCTCCACGCATGGCTTCTCCACTAACCATGACCATAATTCTTTTGTATTTAATTTGTCCCATATTTCCTTTCAAAAATATTTTTGAAAAAAATCTGACTTGTGGTCAGATTTTTAACTTTGTTTTCAATCTTAATAATTTCCAGCGAATGGAATCCATAATCTTAAAGATTTGATATAAAGGAAGATCAATTACATAATCAAAAGTACCAATAAATTCAACTAAATCACCAGAGTAGCCTTTTTTGAATTTATGAAATCCATACCAAGAATCTTTTTTATTTGGTTCAGGACCAAGTGATCCCCACATATCAAAAGTTTGGCATCCAATTTTTTTTCCAAACATGATCATTTCCCACATCATTAGATTACTTGCCATGACTTCTCTATTTACTGATCTTGATGCTCCATATGGATAATATAAAACATTATTGAAAACAAACATTACCCATGAAGTTAAAATATTATCTTCATAAACTGCATTGAATATTCTAAGCATTCCTGAATCACCAAGCTCTTTCCACATTTTCCTGAAGTAATCAGGTGAGTGAGCATAAAACCCTTGTCTTTTAGTGGTTTCTTCTAAAATTTTAATATATTGTTCCATACCTTCTTGTGAGGTATTTTCAAAAATTTTAACACCTTTTTTTGATGCTAAATTTACGTTATATCTGGTTTTACTTTCAAGGTTTTTAAAAAGAATTTCTTCATCTTCTGTTAGGTCTAATTGAAATGTATATTTTGTGAATAGTGGTTTTCCAGGCACACAATCATTGTCTAGTAAAAACTTTGCAATATTTTTATGTGCAGATGGAGAGTCTACTTTACTGGCAATATTTGGTTCTAGTTTAATGAAAATTGCATTGTTTTGTTTTGCGACTGCTTTTAGAGCACCAAGTTGATCTGCATCGGGCATATAGCCTTTTGGAAGATAGCCAACATTTTTATTTAGTATAGGAACTTTGTGGAATGTAATTTGAACGCCATTGACTAATTTTGATTTATCAAAGATGCCGATTCTTTCGACTGATTGACCAGTTTTTCTTCGAAATTCACCCCATTGCCACGATTGAAGTGGATGGTTTACAACAGCGTTAAACGCCTCTTTTTCCTCAGGTCTGACAGCTCTTATAAACATATGTGATACTTATTATACATGAGATAGTTTTTAACTGTTGATGAGTTTGTCGATATCAAAATCACCATTAATAACACCTTCTAAAATATCATCATCAACTACAATTCTACGAGTATCTGCTTTAGAAGCAGGACTTGGTTTTTCATTTTTGTAGAATGAATAACTATTATTTTTATATGAATTATTATTGTAGTATTTCTTTTCAATTTCTGTTTCAATCAGGTCTTCTGGAATATCAAAAATAAATCTACTAGTTGTATTGGCAGAAGGAATTCCATATTGAGTTCTTGTTCTTGCATAGGTTAAGTAGAGTTTTGTTTTTGCTCTAGTAATGCCAACATAACAAAGTCTTCTTTCTTCTTCCATTTGTTCATTATCTGTCATTGATCTTGAATGAGGCATCAAGCCTTCTTCCATACCAACCAAGAAAACAACTTCAAATTCTAAACCCTTGGCAGAATGTAGACTCATTAAGTTAACACTTCTTTTGGAGTCTTCTTCTTTATTGCCATCGGCAAATACATTGTCTTGAATTAATGCAATATTTTCTAAAAATTGAGCAGTTGAGTCAAACTGGACTGCAACTGAAAGTAGCTCTTCTACATTAGCTTTGCGATCTAAATTTTCTTCAGTTTGTCTTTTGAATTTATCCAAATAATCTGTAATATCCAAAATATCTTTTAATAAAGAAGCTGGGTTTTCAGTTAATAACTCAGAGGTATTTTGTTTTTGAATCCATTCATTAAATTTTGAGAACCTTCTTTTACCAAGTTTTTGAATTCTTTGAAAACTGACCAGATCAAAGCTATTAAGCGCATACCTAAGGTATGCAATCACATCTTTAACTTCTTTTCTTTCATAAAATTTTGTGCCACCAATAAGTTTATATGGTATACCTGATTGCATTAAGGCTTCCTCAAATGCACGTGATTGGGCGTTGGTACGGTATAAAATGGCGATTTCACCAAGTTCCATACCAGATGAATGGGATCTAATAAAATTAACGATTTTTTTTGCTTCGGTATTACCATTTTCGGCTTCAAAACAAGTAATTCTATTTCCCAGGGGTTTATCGGTCCAAAGTTTTAAGATTGGATGTGTGGTATTGTGTGAGATAACCTGTGTTGCTGCATCTAGAATTGTTTGATTTGATCTATAGTTTTGTTCAAGTAAATATTCTTTTATATCTGGAAAGTTTTGTTTGAGTTGCATCATGTTTTTATAATCTGCTCCTCTCCATGCATAAATACTTTGACAAAAATCACCAACAACAAATAAGTTGTTTTGAGGTTGAGCTAATATTTTTGTTAAATTATATTGAGCTTTGTTTGTATCCTGGTACTCATCTACTAATACATGTTCAAATTTATTTTGATATTTTTCTCTAATTATTTGATCTTCTTTTAAAAGCTTAAGGGCTTTTGATAGTAAGTCATCAAAATCTACAGCAGATGCTTTACCAAGTTCATATTGATAGATCTTATATACCTTAGCAACATGATTTTGAAAGCCACCAAAGGCTACATCAGCATAAGCACTGGGAGATAATAATTCATTTTTTGCATTTGAGATTGCTGCTTGAACAGCTTTCATATTAAAGTCTTCATTACTAAAATTATTTTTTGTATAAATATCTTTAATTAATGCCAATTGATCTTTTGAGTCATAAATTACAAAGTTTTGGGATAGGCCAATTGATTGACCATCTATGCGTAAAATTTTGGCACATAAACTGTGAAAAGTACCACTCCAAGGAATATCCATTCCAGTAGTTTGAGTGATTCTTTCTTTAATTTCTTTAGCAGCTTTATTTGTAAAGGTTACTACCAATATGTTGAATGGTGAAACATTCTTTTCTGAGATCAACCACGATACACGAGTAGTTAGAACTGTTGTTTTTCCTGAACCAGCACCCGCTAAAACTACAGCAGGTCCTTTTTCATGAATAACTGCTTGTTGTTGTTCTGGGTTGAGTTTGTTTAATAGTTCTAGCACGAAGCTCATGTTAACATAACTATGCTATAGTTAGAATTATGAAAAAGCTAATTATTTCCAATTTTAAATCAAACAAATCAGTTGAAGAATCAAATCATTGGTTAGAAAAATTAACCAAACTAGTTGATTGGAACTCACTTGGTGTATATGAAATCGGTGTAGCGCCTGCATATCCAAGTGTTGAAGAGTTTTCACATAAAATATTAGAAGCTAATATTCCACTAAAACTGACTGTTCAAGATATTAGTGCATATCCAGCTGGTAGTTATACAGGTGCAGTTTCATTTCAAAATTTGAGTCACTTAGATATTAAATATGCCATTGTAGGTCACTCTGAAAGAAGAAGATATTTTGAAGAGACATCACAAATGGTTGCAAAAAAAGTTTCACAAGCTATTGAAAATAATATTACTCCTCTGCTCTGCATAGATGATCCTTATTTGGAAGAACAAGTAAGCTTAATTGATGATAATCTAATTTCAAAATGTATCATTTGCTATGAACCACTTGAGGCAATTGGATCTGGAAAAAATGTTAGTGTTGGACAAGTTGAAAAAGTTAAAGAAAAAGTAAAAACACTTTGCGGTGATGTATTATTAATGTATGGAGGTAGTGTTACAGACCAAAATGTTTCTGAATATTTGATGGTAACTGATGGAGTACTTGTAGGCTCTTTTTCACTAAAAGCAGAAGATTTTGCAAGTTTAATTAGTAAAGCAATTAAATAAATTATTGCCAAAGTTGTCTGGTGTCATAGACTTTTGTGTCTATATTTTTAAATGCTATTGGAAATTGCTCTAGGTAATCTTCATTTATGTTTAAACTATTTCTTTCTTTTGGACCAACATATATATAGCTAATTTTATTATCAATAATAACTTTATTTGCATTTTTTTGACCACTAAAAATAATATTTAAATTCTTTGCTCTTTGAGTATGATCAAAACCAAAGTTTCTAACCCATCCTAAATATCCTAAGTATATAGGTCTGTTTGCCCATAGTGGAATTGGATGATTGTGGTTTGTACTAGTTAAAAATATGGCGTCTGTTTGAGTATTTTGTGCTATTTGTTTTGCAAATAATACTTCCGAAGTTGATGAAAGCATAAAAGTATTTTGTTCAAAGTTTATGATTCTAAGGATAGATACAACTCCGGTAGAACTTAAAAGTATCATTAAAATAATGACTAACATTTTCAGTCTGAGATTTTTACTCCAAAGCTTAAAAATTAATTTTGCAACAAAAATTGAAAGTCCTAAATAAACCCATGCAAATAATTTTGTATTGTCCCAAGCAGTTGGTTGGAAGATAACAATGTTTGAGATTAAAAATACTGTCATAAAACCAAAGAAAATTGGTAGTGTTTTTTGAAATTGTTTATCATTTTGAAAATAAAAGTAACTAAAAATTACTGTAGGTAAAAAGACTCCCCAAACTTGCAACCACATTATTATCCAGTTAAAGATGCTTGCTAACAAGCCAACTGATGTTAAAATATTTTTATTAGCCGTCCATCCAAGAGTTATGGTCATGAAGTCATCTATTTGAATGCCTCCATGAATAAAACAAAAATATAAAACTGTAGAGATTATCCCAGCTGGTAAAACAAAATAAATTAAATCCTTATATTTGTGTTTATTAAATAGGCAGATAATTCCGCTTACTATGACAATAGTAATAAAACTATGCATATGGGCAATTGGTAACAATCCAGCTATTAGACCTGCAAAAAGATAATACTTTTGTTTTGTTGATATCATCTGTCTATTTTTAAATAAAGACAGTTTTTCTTTACTTTTAAGACCCCAGAACAGTAAGTTTATCACCCAAACTCCCAAAGTAACTCCAATAAAAAAGGCTCTTTGGGGAATGATCATAGCTTCAAGAATATTACCAGCAAGCCAGTCGTATTGAACAAAACTGGAATAGTCTTTTGTGGGAAAAAGTAATTGATTAATTGAAATATGGTTAATATATCTAAAAATTCCCATTCCAGAAGATGTTAGAAAGATAAATATTCCTAATATAGATTGTTTTCTTGATTTTGATATCTGGAAATATAGGAAATATAGGCCAGACAAGAAAAATAAACTTAGTAGAACTGAAACAATAAAAAAAGCTGAGTCAATTCTTAATCCAACTCTCATAAACATGGCGGTAATTAAGTGAGAAAGAAAGCCATAAGTTAGTTTGCCATTTGCAAAAAATGGATGATATAAAAACCACTCAGATATTGGTTTATTAGCAAAAATATTTGTGATGCTAATGTGAACTACCCAATCACTCCAAGAGTTTGGTTGTCCAATAAAGATACCTTCTGGTTTTAATTGAATAATTTTTGAAAAAATATAAGTAAAAAAGCCTCCAAATAAACCAAGCACAATAATTAAAGCTTTTTTATGAAAATTAAAGCTTTTTTTTATATCTTTATTTAGCCAGTTCTGCATATTGTTTACTCACCCATCCAGACTGACCATCAAACTCTATATTTATCCAGTTATTTTCTGTTTTTTCTAAGTAGGAATAGTGTTTTCCAACATCAGCAAAACCAAGTTCTTTTCCTGTGGCTTCAGGTAAATCTCTCACACGTAAAACTTCTTTTCCATTTACAAAGAAGTTGGTAGATTTAATTAAAACTTTTTCATCTGTTGTAGCCAAAACAGCTGATACAGTAGCAGATTTTGTAGCAGGAATACTAAGAGTTTCTTCGGTAATTTCTTCTTCAACTTTTTTTTCTATAATTTCTTCTTTTTTTTCAGGTTTGTTTAAGTTTTCTTTTGCAAGTTTTACGGTGATTAACATTCTGTACCCTGGGATGGCATTAATTGTGTGTTTTTGAAGATCGTATGAAGGTAGTGTAACTTCAAATTCAACATGTCCAGGAATGATGTCAGTAAGAATTACTGGTGAGAAAGATTTTTCTTTTCCTGCCACTGTGACAATAGCCCCATCAGGAATGGTTACAAAAGAGATTTCAGAGTTAGTGCTTGAACTGATTTCTTCCATTTCATAAATTACTCCACCACTAAACTCAGGTCTTTGAGCAAGTTTCCAAGTTACGACACTAAGTAGACCTGGTTTAAGAGATATTTTTGTTTCGTATGGAATTAAACTAGGATCATCTGGTTGAATTTTAAGGTCATATTCACCTGGGCTTAGTTCTCTGCTTACAAATGGAGTTTTTTCAACATAGTTTCCATTTAAATAAACAGAAGCATTCATTTCATTGGTGATTTGAACCTGTAAGCCAGATTTA
>Ga0100378_1004757_pt1 | contig 12577 bp, 12 predicted proteins | sample CryGeymeta201502_FD_81535 | JGI IMG/M metagenome (GOLD analysis project Ga0100378, IMG submission 81535) | Groundwater microbial communities from Crystal Geyser aquifers in Utah, USA - Crystal Geyser metaG 2015-02 | ecosystem: Environmental > Aquatic > Deep subsurface > Groundwater | place: USA...
ACGGAAATCTTCTTTCCGCGCACCTTCGCTCCCTTGCCTTTATCAGTCTTTTGGGCTCGACCAAGTACACTCGCGTCCGTATACGCTTGGCAAACCTCTGGAAATAATGTGACGACGTGGAAGTTCATTATTTTACTTTTTTACCAACATATCTTACCAAAATAGCAGCCGCAATTATTAAAATAAAGATTTGGTTGGCTTGTGCGAACCACATAGGTGGATAGCCAAAATTGGCTGAAAATAAAATAAAGGGAGCTGCGAAAAAGTCTATGCTCAACAATATTGCCAAAATCATCCAAACAGCTTTTTTCATAAATAAATCCTAGCATATAAAAAGCCCTCCGTGAACGAGTAAGTATATAGGCCTGCCCAGCCAGTCTTTAAAAACAGAGCCGCGACGTATGTCGCGGCTCTGTTTTTAAAGTTGCGGCCGAAGCCGAAGTAAAAATCTGCTGAGATTTTTATAGTCGCTCATAGTATGTGCGAGCGAGTCGTTATATTTTAAGGTCGTCGATGGCCTGGTCTAAGTCTTTTGGCTCTCTAGACTCCTCCGCCCCGGCATTCATTTCTTCGCGGGCTATCGGACCCCGTCCACCTTCTGGTTCGTTAATCTTTAAGTTTACGCGAGCGTCGTTCTTCATACCCACTACCCGTAGTAGCGTACGAACAGCCTTGGCAGTATTACCACTGCGGCCAATAATTTTACCCATATCTTCTGCGTGTACGTCTAGGGTTAGGAGTACGCCCATCTCGTCTACCGTGCGGTTAATCTTGACCGTTTCGGGGTGGTCGACAAGTGCTTTTACAACTGTCTCCAAAAACTGCTGGTCTTCATGCGTTTCCATAGGAATAATGAGATCTTATCTGTTATTAGCGTCCGATTACTGTATTAGTATCGTACTACTATATATGGTACGAGAAACTAAGTCAGTTGTAAACTGACTTACAAACAGAAACCACCCGGTTTTTTAACTGGGTGGTTTTGGGGGTGTTCCCGGAATTTGCTCTAGGGAAAGAACAAATTCGAAACAAAAGGCGCATATAGTCGTTACACTCCTTATGCTTCTTTATCTGTAGACGGAGCTTCTGCGATTGGCGCCACTTCCTCAGTAGCCTCTTCCATTGACGCTTCGGCTGCGGCTTTTAGAGCCTCTGCGTCAGCTTTCACCTTTTCTTCCTTAGCTTTTGCTTCCTCCTCCGCTTTTTTAATAGCTTCTTCGTCTACAATTGGTGACTTTTTAGGGAGAGCGTTTCTTTTTTTGCCCTCTATCACTTTTTGAGCGACGAGAATATTGTGCACGGTATCTGAAGGCTGCACACCCTTTGTAAGCCAATCTTTGGCCTTGCCGGCATCAATCTGCACCTGACCTAGCTTGGGATTGTATGACCCAAGAATGTCGATGTTTTTGTTGCTTTTTGGACCAGTTCGCTTATCGACGACCACAACACGATAACTAGGATCGTTTTTGCGGCCGACTCGTTGTAATCTCATCATTAACATACGCGCGCAACAATACTATATATATGGGTGTAAGGCAAGGTATTAGATAAAGGAAAAGCCACGTGCAAGACGCGGCTTGAAAGATCGTCGGCGGCCCGCCAATACAAAATTGGATGGATGGGGATGTTCGCACACCAAATCGCAATCTGGCAGGCCGCCTTTGACCACAGCTATCAACACTGGGGTACTAAATATAGATTACTCCACTAGTTTATTTTGTAAATATTAGGGTGTGAAATACTAAAATTGCCACCAAGTCCCTGTCAAACTACAGAGAAGATGTTAGCCGGGATAATTAATAGTCTAAACAATGAAAAATTCATATTAATTATATAGAATCAGTCTGAGTAATTACTATAGCCCTAGAGTTAGACACATGCTAGAGTACAAGCGATATTATGCAGAAAAATGCGATCCATTCAGGCACTATCCAGGTCCGGGGCAAAGGCACCGGTTTTTTGGCAGTGCCGAATCAAGAACTAGACATCGTTATTCCCCGTGAAGCATTAAATTTTGCTCTCGATGGTGACATGGTGGAAGTTGAAATAACTAAAACAAAGCCCGGGGAGAAACCAGAGGGTAAGGTGCTCAGGGTCCTTAAGCCAGCCAACGTAGAGTTTATCGGTACCGTGAAAGAAAAAGAAATAGACGGAAAGTTAATGAAATATCTTTCTCCGGATAATCGCCGGATGTATATTCGACCCATTCTGCCAGACGCTACACCGACCGATCTCGGCATGAAAATAGTGGTCATTATCAAGGATTGGAAGAATCCGCTGTCAGACCACCCGATTGGAGAAATAATTGAAACACTCGGTAAGGCCGGCGATCATGAAACCGAGATGCAAGCTATCTTGCGTAGTGGTAATTTCAGTAAGGACTTCCCTCCACCCGTCCAGCACGCTGCTGAAGAACTGTATAAGAATAAAGAACAAATTTTTAAAGACGCTATCGCTGATCCAAAGCGAAAAGATTTTCGTGGTGTTACCACCATGACCATTGACCCAGCTGACGCCAAAGACTTCGATGATGCTTTGTCATTTCAGACGTTGCAGAATGGCAACGTAGAAGTGGGTATTCATATTGCTGACGTATCTCACTATGTGCGTGAAGGAGAGGCCATTGATAAAGAAGCACAAACGCGTGGTACTTCAGTCTACTTGGTAGACCGGGTTATTCCGATGTTGCCGGAAGTCCTTTCTAACGACCTTTGTTCCCTGCGCCCCAACGAAGACCGACTTTCCTTTTCCGCCGTGTTTGAACTCGACCATGACGGACATGTCCAAAAAGAGTGGTTTGGACAAACTATCATCCACTCGGATAAGCGTTTTTCTTATGAAGAAGCTCAGGCCGTATTAGATACAGAAAGCGGGCCACACCTAGCGGAACTTAAGACTATGATGGAGATCGGCCGCAATATTCGCAAGAAGCGTTTCAAGAACGGAGCCATTGCTTTTGAACAACCGGAAGTAAAGTTCGAATTGGACGAAAATAAAAAACCCATCCGCGTGTACGCCAAGCACCGCACTGAGACCATGCTCATGATTGAGGACTATATGCTGCTGGCTAATATGCGTGTAGCGGAATACATTTATAAGCTCGCCAACAAGCACGCTAAAAAGTTACCTTTTATCTATCGTATTCACGATATCCCTAATCCTGAGAAAATCGACGAACTGTCTATTTTCCTTCACGCCCTTGGTTACGATTTGAAAAACACGCAAGGGGTAGTGAAAGCTGCCGACATAAATGCTCTTTTGGCTTCGGTTGAAGGTAAGCCAGAAGAAAACCTGATTAAGACTTCAGCTATTCGCTCGATGGCCAAAGCCGTCTACTCAACCCAAAATATCGGTCACTTTGGCTTAGCGTTCAAACACTACACGCACTTCACTTCTCCAATTCGTCGCTATCCTGACTTGATGGCTCACCGCCTGCTTCGCCGCCATCTTGATGGATCAGCGATCAGCGCTAAGGAAGCCTCTCGTAACGAAATGTTGGCGGTCCAATCTTCACAAAGAGAAATGGAAGCCGTTTCTGCCGAACGAGACTCCATTAAATTTAAACAAGTTGAATTTATGCTTGATAAAGTCGGGCAAGAATTTGAGGCTATTATTTCTGGAGTAACTAAGTTTGGTATCTTCGTAGAAGAAAAAGAATCTAAAGCAGAAGGTCTTATATCAATGAGTAATCTCTCTGGTGACTACTACGACTTTGAACCTAGTACTTACTCTGTTAAAGGACAGCGCACAAAGAAAGCATTTAGACTGGGTGATTCGATTCTGGTCAAACTCATTAATGCTGATTTGGAGGAACGAAGACTGGATTTCGAGGTAGTAAGGAAATAAAATAAGCCCGGTTCGCTCTCGCGAACCGGGTCTGTTTTTCAATTGCGCCAGCTTTCACCGGCCCACATTGATTCTTTCAATACTGATTTTTCAGTGGCAAAACTGCGAGTATCTTCACGCTGCCGACGTTGTTCAGCCGCTTTGTGCGCTTTCCTAACACCATTACAGTCTGAGCAAAGACACTCGCTGTTGTGAGTGCCCGGTATATGTTGAACTTCAGGTTGTGACATGATTCTCTCCCACTGAAACCTCTAACCAAATAAACTGTACTTAACTTGATAAAGTTACTTCGCCACCACTACCGCTTCATCAAATTTAACTGAGAGTAATTTAGAGACACCATCACCACCCATAGTCACCCCATAAAGAATACCGGCGCGACTCATAGTTTCTCGATTGTGAGTAATCAAAATAAGCTGGCTTCTCTCAGACAGAGCGGTAATCATGTCGCCGTAGCGTCGACTATTAGCTTCATCAAGTGCCGCATCGGTTTCATCAAGAATAATAAATGGTGGCGGGTTGACCTGACTCATCGCGAAGATAAGTGCGATGGAAGTAAGCGCTCGTTCACCACCAGAAAGCATATCAAGGCCGCGCACGCGTTTATTCGGCAACTGAACATCCAATTCAATTCCCTCTTCTATCGGACCTTCCTCCTCTTCATCAAAAATCTCCCCTTCTTCATCGGTTTTTTTACGTGGTTTTGGTATCACCTTTTTCAGTGAAGCGTCACCACCACCAAACATCAACGTAAAGAATTTTTTAAATTCCACTCCAATCTTTTCTATACCAGCACTAAATTGTTCATTAAGCTCGATAGTAAGTTCAGCTATCAAGCTTTCCAATTTTTCTACTGAAGCCTCTAGGTCGGCCACTTCTTTTTCTAGAAACTCATCTCGTTCTTTAGCATCTTTATATTCTTTTTCAATATCTTTGGTAGCTCCGATACCAAGCTCTTCCAGCCGAATTTTCATCTTCTCTAATTCCCGTCGTCGCTCTCTTTGCTTCTGTCGATCTTCACTAGCAATGACTTCTACTGGTAGTGGCTTCTCACCACCACCAATTATGTGGTTGTAATAATCTGACACCGCTCGGCCAAGTAAGGTTACTGCCTCTTGTAACTCTTGTTTAAAATCCTCCCGATCGCGCTCTAGGGCATCAAGTTCTCTATCAATCCGATTGATTTCGGTTTCCGCTATCCGCACTTCATTCATGGCGGCAAAGAGTTGTCTCTCTGCTTCCCTGCTCTCTACCGATGAAGCCTCCAAGGTTGTCTTGAGCTCAGTTGATTGGGCTTGCAGCTTTTCTTCCTGGGTATCAAAAATACTGAGATCAGAATCAATTTTATCTTTTTCTTTTTGTAAATCTTTGAGTTCTTTTTCTTCGGATTTAGTATCGGGAGCAACATTTCCTTCAGCTAAATCCTTTACGAATTTACGTAACACATGAACCAAATCAGTCAGTGTTCTGCGCAGCACTGCCTCCTCATTCTTCCCCAATGCCTTTTCGGCATCGTCGGTCACGGTTCCCAAGACTGACTCAATTTTCACAAAAGGGACCAGAATGTCTTTGGTTGTTTTGCGATTTTGCTTATCTTCTATTTGGCGCTTTATATAAGAAATCTGGCCCTCGATTTGGCCGCTCTTTCTTAGCAACTCCTGACGTTGACTGCGTAGTTTTGATATATCTGCTTCCAGAGCCACTAACTCATCGCGACGTTCGTCTTTAGTTTCTTCTCTATCAAGTGCTTCTTTTAGCTCTACTATTTCCTTCTTTTTATTGGTCAGAGTTTTTGCCGGCAGTTCCCGCTCGCTCTTTAGCCGGTCATGATGAAAAGCAATGTAAGTGTCCTCACGTTTTAAATATTCGGCGTAAACATTTTTTAGTTCTTCCTGCAGAGCCAAAGATTTTTCAATTTTTTTGATTTGCCGCTCAAGAAAATTTAGATGAGGAGCTGCTTCCTTTCTAAGCAGTGTAACTTGGGCAATATTTTCGACTGTTTTTAGAAGCTTCCTTTCACTTTCGGCTTTTTTGTATTGATAGATTTTTAGACCTAGGGCGTCCTCTATCATTTCCCGACGTTCTTTAGCTGAAGCAGTCAAAATCCGGTCAGCCTCGCCTTGTGAAATGATATGGTGACCGGTTGAACCAATATTAACCGAGGCTAAAAGTTCTTGAACGTCCTTCAGTCTTACGCGTGAACCATTAATAGAGTATTCGTTACTGCCGTCGCGGTGAACAGTGCGTTCTATTATGACTTCATCAAAATCGACTGGAAAAGTTTTGCTGGTGTTATCCATCACTACCGACACTGACGCTCTGTTGGTTCTGGCTATTTTATCGGTACCACTGAAAATAAGATCTTCACCTTTTTTACCCCGCATGGATTTTACTGACTGCTCACCAAGCACAAACCGAAAAGCCTCAGCCACGTTACTCTTGCCAGAACCATTAGGTCCAACGATGCCGGTCACTTGCGCTGAAAATTCCAACTCGCCTTTTTTAGCGAATGATTTAAATCCATTGATTGTTAGCTCTTTTAAGTACATGCTAGCCTGAAGAATTGCCTACAAAAATCGTATAAGTATTGTTGTCGGTGCCACCGTCATTATCTGGTCCTCCGCAGACAGTTGACCAGTTTGCGTTGGCCGGAACTTCCATCTCCACCGCATGAACAGCTGCCTGCGGTGTACCACCACAATTTGTATCGCCGTCGTAATAATATAAATAAGTAGTATCGCCAGGACCCAGCGGATCAGCGACCACTCTCGTTAAATACGGCGAAATAAGTCCGTCAATAGTCCCACCGTTCCCAATTTCGCCGTTGGCATTTCCGGTAAAATTACAAGCTGAACCACCAGCTTCACAAGGAAACTCACCATACTTTTCATAGTACAAGCGCAGCGCCAAAGCAATTTGTTGAACATCAACTTTGCGTTTATCGTCTCTTGATTGCTTTCGAGCTTCTTGATAATTAGCTAGAATTAAAGTAGCTAATAATGAAATAATCGCTACTACGATAAGTAGTTCGGGCAAAGTGAATCCCTTTTTAGAGTTTTTATACACAGTTACATTTTATCACGCGACGGGGGCGAAAAACCTTCGGTTTTTTTCCCCCTGTGAGAAACGCCCTACCAATTTTTTGCCTCTATTGCTTTTTCCGCGGCAGCTTGCTCGGCTTCTTGTTTAGCTCGTCCAGTTCCTTCAGCGATTTTTTTATCTCCCAAAAAAACACCAACAGTAAAAACCCGGTCGTGGTCTGGGCCAACTTGATTTATAGTCTCGTAATTGGGAGTCACACCAGCATGTTCTTGAGCCATTTCCTGAAATCGACTTTTAGCATCTTGCCATAGTCGCTTATCTACTATCTTGTCTGTTTGGGCAAAAAGTTGACGACCAATAAAATCTCTGGCCGACTCATAACCTTGATCCATATACAACGCTCCAATAACCGACTCGAAAGAATTAGCTAGAATATAGACTCGCGCCCGGCCTGTATCTTTAGCTTCTCCTTTAGAGAGCAAAAGATATTCATTGAGACCGAGCTTGGTCGAAGCTTCGGCTAAGCTGCTGGTGTTCACTAGAGCCGCCCGCACGGCGGTTAATTCTCCTTCGGGTTTATCTGGATATTTATTAAAAAGAAAATCAGTGATGACCAATTCCAAAACGGCATCACCTAAGAATTCTAATCTCTCATTATGATCCTGATTGGCGTCTTTGTGTTCGTTTAAATACGAACGATGGGTCATAGCCGACAGTAAAAAATCTTTATTTTTAAACTCGACACCCAAAATTTTTTCCAATGCCGGGACATTTAGCTCTTCATTATTAGTCACTTGCATAATGCGGCCTAGACTACACTTATGTGGTTTTTTTGGCAACTAGGTGGGTAATGGCTTTGGTCACAATCGGTAAGATGTCTTCGTAGAAATTTAGATCAAGAATATCAGCCACTTTAAACCACTGAGCATCATCCAGTCCCCCTTTTTTCTCCAAATTTAATTCTTTATAGTCCGCCTGGGCCAGAAAGTAGTTTACCTGCTTCCGAACTTTCCCCACCTCGGGTTGCGAAGCAACGTATTCATTACTACCGAGCTGAGTTTCTATACTCACATTCAAACCGATCTCTTCTTTAAGAGCTCGTACCGCTCCAGCTTCGATTGTTTCTTCTGGTTTAATCTTACTTTTAGAAAGTGTCCAGTGACCAAAAATATCGTGGACTAAGGCTAGAAACATCTCTCCATTATCGTCTAGCGAGTAAACAACCGCCCCGGATAATCGCTCAATTGGCATTTCCTCAAAAGGGGTGTCCTTCTTTCGTTTCTTCCCCACCTCGTCTTTACCGGGCTCACCAATCTCTTTATAGACAGCGCCGAGGACGCCGTTAACAAACCTACCACTATTATCTCCACCAAATTGTTTAGCTAGTTCAATCGCCTCATTAATGGCTACCTTGGCCGGTACTTCCTTACGATCAGCAAACAAAAGTTCATATAAACCAAGACGCAAAATATTTCTATCTACTGGTGAAATACGTTCCAATGGCCAATCCGGAGCTGCTTTGGTAATAATCAAATCTAACTCACTTTGCTTTTGTAAAATCCCATCTAGGAGTTTTTCCATGAATGGTAAATCAGTTTTATTGGGAGCAAATTCCTCAACGTTTCGTCTTAGGGCGTCAGAAACTTCTGACTTTTCGATACTATTTAAATCCCACTCAAAGAGTGTTTGAAGAACAATCGAACGTGAAAGGTGCCTATTTGCCATAAATATCAAATATTGAACTTATCTAATCTACCCTCTATCATATCACTCTTTAATTTCAAAAACCCCGCAATTAGCGGGATTTTTGGGGATTATGATTATTTTGTAGACTTCTCCTCTGCCGCCACTTCTGCCTTTTTGGCTTTAGCTTTTGGTTTTACTTCTTCTTTAGCCTCGACTTTTGCCTCTTCATGATCCTCGTGTGAACCTTTAATGGCATCTTTCTTGGCGTTTAAACGGGCTTCTCGTTTAGCTTTATTTGCAGCCAAATCCATTACCTGTCGGCCGTTATAAAAACCACAGTCAAGGCACATGTGGTGCGGACGATGAAAAGCCCCACAGTTTTTGCAAGTCGCTAGAGCGGGAGCGTTAAGGCCATGATGGCTTCGGCGCTGCTTACTCTGCGAACGGTTATGTCGCATTCGTACTACCATAGTGGGCAGAACTATAGCAGAAATAAACAATAATGCAATACGTAAAAAGAATCAACCGGCACCACGCTATGTGGTGCCGGTCGGAAAGAACGTTAGGCGGCTCTGGTGAGCCACCACGGGGTGAAAAGTCGAGCATGCAGCCCAACACCATGCATCACTATATCCGTCATAGTTTGGCGGTTTTGGTTGGATGCTATGATGAGCGAATTTTGCAACTTGACGGCCGCCGCCATCAAGTCCAATGACTTGCCACTGGCGTGTATGTGCAGATAGTCTTCCGGCATTTTGCCCCCCAATACCTACTCTTCTTCTGAAGAGGAACCCAAAATACTACAATAAAATAATATTTTTGCAATAGCTCTTTCTGTGCTCGGCGGTAAGACCAAATTTGGCTATAGCCGTTCTGTGCTTCTGTGTCCCGTAACCTTTATGTGTAGCGAAATCATAGGGTGCAAAAAGCTTAGTAGAAGCTTTTTGCACCATATACCTATCTCTCGTCACCTTAGCCATTATTGAAGCTAAGCCAATTATTTTCTCCTTACTATCACCTTTGATTATGGTTTCTTGGTTTTTAAATTCCGCCGGGGCTTTTAAACCACCATCCAATTTAACAACATAATTTTTTGGTGAGGTTCTTATCATACGATTAATCGTATGATAAGAAAGCGTTGTTCTGGTAGAAATTTTTTTTAATGCTCTCGACATTGCTAAATTTACGGCGGGCACGATGCCGGTTTTATCTATGACTTTGGCGGAGACCATAACCACCGCGTAGTCGAGCCGCCCAGCGGCTTTTAGCCGCCGGGCGACCTTAAAAATCTCCTCTCGCTTTTTTTCGGAGAGTTGTTTCGAGTCATTCACGCCGGGCAAAATCTCCTTCCAGTCGAAATTGCCCGGCACCACCGTCACCCCCACAGCCACCGGCCCCGCTAGTGGACCTCGACCGGCTTCGTCTATTCCAACTACGTATTGTTCTTTAATCATATTCGCATTCCAAAATGTGGACATCCTCCTTACAAGAGCTGTTCAGGTTGTCGCTATTTCTATTCAAAAATAGCTGGCAACCTCTTGCGAAAGCCTCCCAGGCTTTCTCACCGGCTTCATCTATTCCAACAACAAATTTCATCTTCGAATAATATCATTATTATTAACTACCGCCCTGTGCGACGACCATCAAAAAATGTCACCGCGGAAACATTGAATAATCACAACTTTCCCGAAACTGAGCGAGCAGCGCCTGAAAAAACATTGCCCAGGACACAGAGCCGGTCAAAGCCGATGCGAAGCATTTCAAACCGCAGTCTGAAACATCGGCTTTGTCTGTGTCCGAGCATAGCGAGTTGCCCGCCGGGGCAACTACACGTGTTTTTCTCAGGCGCTGCGAGCGATGCTATAATGACCGGCATGAGCAGTCTAAAAGCCGAATTCATCCATCTCCATACCCACTCTCACTATTCCCTCCTTAACGCTATTCCGACGCCCAAAGAGCTAATAGCTGCCGCTAAAGCTGACACTCAAGACGCCATGGCGCTGACTGACAACGGTGCTCTTTATGGCGCTATCGATTTTTACACCAAAGCCAAAGACGCGGACATAAAACCGATTATCGGCCTCGATGCTTTTTTAGCTCCCCGCACTCGCTTCGATAAGGAACCCAATGTAGACAAACCGCGCTCGCGGGTAGTTCTCTTAGCTAAAACTTTTGCCGGCTATCAAAACCTAATTGAAATAGTGACTCGCTCTAACGTCGATGGTTTTTATTATCGTCCGCGAGTGGATCACGACCTGCTTAAAGAACACGCCCAGGGCTTGGTCTGTATTATCCCCTCCTTCGCTGGCGAAGTGGCGCAGCGCCTTAAAGACGACGACAACGAAAGAGCGGGTGCGTCGCTCGATTGGTATCGTTCTGTTTACGGTGAAGATTGTTATTTAGAGATTTCTCATCATCCGGAAATTCTCGGTCATATGAGCAATCAGACCAAGATTATCGACCTTGCCAAAAAATCTTCCACTCCCCTAGTGGCGGCCCAGGACATCTACTATCTAACCAAGGACGATGCGGTGGCCCGAGAAGTAATGATAAAAATTCAAAGCGGTGGCGTGGTGGACACCAGTGAAGAACGTTCTGAAGATTTTTCTTTCACCTCGCAAGCGCAAATGAAAGAACGTTTCGCTGACACCCCCGAAGCCCTCTCTAATACCGTAAGGATTGCTGAGGCTTGTAATGTCGAAATAAAGCTCGGTCAAGAAGCCTGGATGTTTCCTGATTATAAAATCGAGAGTGGCAAAGACCCCGACACCGAGCTTAAAGACAGCGCTTATGCTGGCGTGGCGTGGCGTGGGCTCTCAATTGAAAACCCAGAAATAAAAGAGCGACTTGATTATGAACTCGGTATCATCAAGACTAAAGGCTATGCCAAATATTTCTTGGTAGTGGGTGATCTTTTACGTGAAGCCCGTGAGCGAAAAATCCTGACCACTATTCGTGGTTCAGTGGCGGGCTCGCTCACTACCTATGTGCTCGGCATCACCAACGTAGACCCGATTGCCTACAAAATTCCCTTCGAACGCTTTCTCAACCCCGAGCGACCGTCGGCGCCGGATATCGATATGGATTATGCCGATAACCGACGAGACGAAATCATTGAGTACGCCAAGCAAAAGTATGGTGAAGATAAAGTGGCCCAAATCGGTACCTTTGGAACCATGATGGCGCGCGCCGCCGTACGCGACGTCGCGAGGGCTCTTGGTCATTCGTATTCAGTTGGTGATCGTATTGCCAAGCTTATTCCACTTGGGGCCCAAGGTTTCCCCATGACTATCGACAAAGCTCTTGAGATTGAACCGGACTTAAAAGACTTATATAAGAAAGACCCCGAGAGTCGTGAAGTAATTGATTTAGCTAAAAAAATTGAGGGTCGTGCGCGGCACGTCGGAGTGCACGCCGCCGGCGTAGTTATCGCCCCCAAACCCTTAAATAATTTTGTCCCGATTCAAGTCGACTCGAAAACTGGTAAATTCATCACTCAATATGAAATGCATAGTGTTGGTGAAGATGGTATTGGCTTACTGAAATTCGACTTCCTCGGCATTAAAAACTTGGCCATTTTGGCTGATGCAGTGAGGCGAGTAAAAAAAATACGGGGGCTTGAGGTTGATATTGAAAATATTCCGATTGACGATCGGATTACTTTTGAAATGCTAGCGCGGGGCGAAACCATGGGACTCTTCCAGCTTAACGGCACTGGTATGACCGCCTTCTTAAAACAACTTAAACCAACCAGCATACACGACATCAACGTCATGGTAGCTCTTTATCGCCCGGGCCCAATGGCCAACATACCGGAGTATATCGCTCGTAAGCACAACCCGACCCTCATCTCCTACCCCGACCCGCGTATGGAAGAATATTTAAAAGAGTCTCTGGGAGTAATCGTTTACCAAGAAGACGTGCTTTTAAGCTCTATAAAACTAGCTGGCTATAGTTGGCTGGAAGCCGACAAATTCCGAAAAGCGATGGGTAAAAAAATCCC
>Ga0100378_1004760_pt1 | contig 12570 bp, 9 predicted proteins | sample CryGeymeta201502_FD_81535 | JGI IMG/M metagenome (GOLD analysis project Ga0100378, IMG submission 81535) | Groundwater microbial communities from Crystal Geyser aquifers in Utah, USA - Crystal Geyser metaG 2015-02 | ecosystem: Environmental > Aquatic > Deep subsurface > Groundwater | place: USA...
AAAAAAAAATGATCAGTCGGGTTTATTTATATCAAGCATCAATAATAAGGCATGTTATCATATGTCAATTCTGTCTCTAATCGAATGCGATGATCTTCCAGGAAGTTGTTTTCCAGATGGGATCATATGCATCGACTTCTTCTTGAAGTCTTCGATAGCCTTATTTTTTTCCAAAAACGGAGTGATTTCCTTCTTAGATTTAGTGCTCGATCTCAGAACATTACTTGATAAAATCTCTTCCTTGCCATTTTCGTCAGTGAGCAAGCCTGTTCTGAGGATATCCTGATACCACTAACCCTTGATACTTCTTATTTTTTCAGAATTGTCCGAATACCTTTTGACAACAATGTACATTCCAGGTCCATGTTTCCTGTAATGCTTCATAGGCCCACGATAGATGTGTTCCTCCTCAGCCAGCTGAGCACTACCGTTGCTGCTTTGATTTTTGGGACATTTTCTAGTCCAACGGTATATCACTTTTGCTGGTTACTGCTTGAACCATTCCTAAACCACATAGGAAAATAGAGTTTTTTCATCATTCTAGCCATCTTTTATTAATAATTGACTCTTGACTTGTTCACTTTCCTGAAATTGCTTCCAATCAATGATCACTCCTGAGCTTATTTGTCTGTTTCTCATTCCAAGCATGGAACTGGCCTTTCCTTCTCCATAGCTATCAATCGCCATCTCAATATCAGAAATTTGCTTCTTTGATTCTAGGATGCTGACAGTCTTAGCACTACGCTGAGAAATAGCTGTCAGGTGTCTTCCTCCAAACTCTTACATATTTTTTCCAATTACCAGAGCTTCTATTCGATTTCTATAGCTTATACACCTGCAATATTCAATGACAATCAAACAAAATCATTTCTATTCCATCATTTTTGCAGCAGTTTTTGTGAATGTCGTATGCAGTGATTTCTTAGCAGCCTACTGGAACCTGCGCTGCTCTAACTGCACTTTCTTGGCTAATCGACTTCTTTGGACATTGGGAAGCAAGAAGGATTGCACGAGGTCTTTGATCAAAGTTTAGTTGTTGTTGTATCTTCTTTCGAATGTTTCAAGATGATCATTCATTTCCTGTTTTCGAAGGTTGGCCATGATGCTTGCCTGTCTGTCTGAAGCTCTTTCCACTGTATTGCTGATGATCCAGTTCAAGTAGCTGTCGACAGTTCCCTGATTCATCTTCACTATTTCTTCGTAAAGACATTGTTCTCTGGCTCTAATGATTTATTCGGCATTTCTTCTACCAGCTTCTTAAATTTATCTGCTTCTTCTCTCGTTTTCAGCTTCTTCAACCTTCTATTTGATTTTCTTTTCTTCAGTCATTCTTACTAGCTTCTTGCTGAGTGCATCCAAAGTTTCAGCAATTATTTCGCCCTGAAGTCCTTCATACATTGCATTTCTGAATCTTTCCTCATGTTCCTTGAGAAGCATCTCTTCTGCTTCCTTCTCATCAAGGTCAGGAATTTTAGCCACAATCAGCAGCTACTCAATCAGAGCTAATCTCTTTTATTTGCCCTCATACATAATGTTCTGTTGGGCTCTACCTCTCAATATTCTCTGCAAAAACATCACAGCAACATCTCTTTTGATTGATTCTTTAGTTGATCCTGATTCTTTTTGCAGCTCTCCTTTAGTTAAACTACCTTTGACTTATTGGAAGTTCATATTGTGATCCGTTCGATAATTGGGAGTTGGTGGGCGGGCAATGACATTTCTTAGAGCTTCAATGTCGTTGCTTACAACCTCATCTTCAGTCTTTTCAGGTTTCAATTTTTTATCGATATTGTTCTGTGCCACTTCCAAAGCTTTCTTATGAGCAATAGCAGTTCTGGCTTCCTTCTATTCCTATTTTAGTGGTTTTTCGTAAGGAACTTAGATTTAAGTCAATCCATTATAGCTGTTCAGAGCAACAGGTTGGACTTCATACTTGTTAGCCAGTTTATCGAGAGTCATTCCCTCTCGACTGATGCCAGCATAAACATTAGAACCATAGTCGGCATAATCCTCGATGATGTCTCTGAGCATTCCATCATCATCTTATTCCTTCCTTGATTTCAATAATTTTCTGAGCAATTTGATTTTTTTCCTCTGTACCTTAGCAATCAATCTGTTCTTTTGTTCAGTTTTTCGGATCTTGATATCTTCAATTCTTTGAGCATTCTTATCAGTGATATCCTTTTCTCTCTCCACAATGGCTTATTTTACTAACTCCAATCCTTCTCGATGAACCTTCTTTATCTCATTCTATTTCTTGGACCACTATCTCACCTATTGATCCTCCATTAGTTTTCTTCTCAAATTAAAGCTAGCCTCATCTGAAATAGGAGGCAAGGCATTATCGAACCAAGTCCTTTCACGGTTAAGTTCAATATTATCCAATACGTCAACAGTTGCAGGCAAACCATTCCCATAGGTCAGATGCTTCAGAGATAGAACTTAAGGTTTCTAGCCTTCCCGATAAATTTATTCAGGAGAGTATGGATCTGTCTGGCACTCTGACTCGCGATAATCGGTTTGAATGTCGACTTATTTAGTTGCACTCTGAATGGAAAAATTAATACTTCGATAACCTCTTCCTAGACGCTAGGCTTGAAGTTTTCTTGTGATATTTATTGAACTGGAGGAGCGAGATGAAGAGGTACTTCACTCATGGTGGCCACCAGTGGTTTTTTGACGAAATCGAGCCTGCTTCAGTTGATATATACCGATGAGTTCCCGAGACATAGGCTACGCTGCTGCCTCGCATTTGTGACGATAGAACCTGTGCGTTCATTCAAAAATTAATAATAATATAACTTACCATAATTTTCTTCGATCAGCCTTAGAAAAGTTGCAGAACTATCACATAAACTCTCAGCTTTAGTATGCTCATACTATTTTTGATTTGTATTTTTCAAAGTATATGAACATCATTTTTTACTAACTTTAGTACTATTAACTTTTTTTCCTTTTTCTTTCGGCCTCTATTTTTGGGAATGACCTTTGGTTGTCATTATTATTTATCCTTTTGAGTTTTATACAATCGATTTTGGCTTGTAGTCAGATTGATTGAGACTTTTATCCATAATGGATGACTAATTTCTGTTGATAGCACTGTTGCTGAAGTTACTTTTCTTGAGGTAGTACATTTCCTTCTTTAATTCATTGTTCTCGTCAATCAAAAATTGATACATCTTCAGAAGCTATTTGTAGCTGCTGTCCATCACCTCTGATCCTTTTTATCCCTTGACTTAAACTCCTTGACTAATCTACACCAGTACTTTGGTGTTGTTCTCAATCAATTATCTTTTTTCGTGCTCTAGCATTCTCAGTAGTTGTCTCATCTAATCAATGACTCTGTCCTTATGCCCTAGAACTCCTTTCAACTTCTAAATATCTACTTGATGTTGTTACTCAAGCTATTAAAGACGTTGGTTGTTGATATTCTTATCTTCTTTCAGTCTGGCATCAATCCTTTTGTCCATCTTGTTCATAAATTTTTCAAGTGTTTGTTTGGATTTCTCAATTTCTTTCTTCATTTGCTCTTTCTCGACCAGAACTTTTTCACGATAGGAAGTGAATTATTTTATGAGTGTCCGACATTGTTTGCAATTTTACTATTACATTTTTGTTTTGAATTTACAATTATAAACGAACAGGATCAACTCATTTTTTCTGGAGAATGTTGAAGAAATATTCAACTTCAAGGGTTCCATCTTCGGGAAGGTCGGTACAGTGTACACCATTCTTGGCCTTTGACTTGCCGAATACTGATCTAAGTGATTTTGGTCGAACAGTGCGAGCGAGCTCAGGATCATGAGGTCCACATAGTTAACGAAGAGAAGGAACCACGTTCTATTGTCTGACTTCAAAAGCAATACAGGGTCCATTGGTAAATTCCTCAACAAGCTGGTTATATTCTGGCACAACTCCTTTGTAAACTTCCAAAAATTCCTACATTAATAATTATGTACCTCAGCTGAAGGTCTATCAAGCCAGAACATTTATCCAGCGCTGATCTCAAAGCCCGAATTTAATACTCCATCCATGACCTGCCCAACATAGTTTTAGGTAATGAGGTGAGGTTTGACAACAAGACAGGAACAGTTGTTGAAGTAAGCAGAACTTTGAAGAGGAGAACTAGCTGAGAAAAAGAGGTCGATTTCTTTGGCAGCTGCTGAGGATGATTCACTGCAAAGAACTGCTTGCTTGAGTTGATCTGTTGCGAATTTCGATCTGATTGAATTTGCTAACTCCTTTACTTTATTGATGCTATTCTCAGACAATATTTCGATAGCCAGAACCAGATCAGAAGAAATGAAGCTTGTAAGCTCGTTGAATTGTGGCTTTCCTCTTAAGCCTTCGCAAAATTTTTCAGCATCCTGTTTTGATAATTTGGCCATTTTGAAGTTAGAGATGGTGAGACCTGACTATTCGACGATGTTAACTATTTTTCCGAATTGCATATAGGCATCAGGGGTAACTAGAAGCAGAGATTTTCCCCTTTCTGCTTAAAACTTCGATCTGGTATACTAATCTGCGAAGTCGATGACTTTCAGCTGCCTGGAGTAGATGTTCAGAATAGCCCCGACAAAGATGTCTTTGAGCTGAATGCCAGCGTACTCACATCTTTTGAGGAAGATTCGTTTGTTTTTAAGGTCAAACTGCATAGAGTATTGTATACCATTTCGATGGTTTTGTCCTTAATGAAGTATGTAAGGTGATAGTTGCGAACCAGGGAGGCAGCAGAATCGAACCACTCCACTACGAACACGTACCTATCCTCTGACATCAGTTACAATATATTATAGAACCAAATGGTACATTTAAAAGAAAAGGAACAGATAGAATCAAATAAGAAGTTAGTCTGTCTACCAAGGAGCTATTTCCTCCAATATTATTGTCTTCTTCTTTGGTGATATGTCCACATCATAAGTTTCGGATTTTTGTCGTTTTGAAATTAAAAGCCTAAATGCTTTGTTCGATGTTTTGTTAGAAGGACTTGGTTTCCACCCTGTTGGTTTCAGGGCTTCATTATCTTTGCTTTTTTGGGGAGAAATAATCGGCTTTGGTTCAGTGTGGCTTCTGCTGTTCAGTTTTAGAATAGAAATAGTTGGACTTCCTTTTTTATCGGGACGATCACTTTTTCCATAGATTTTGTATCTTTGTAAAATTGAATTTATCAGTTCACACTTCTTTTCCTCTTCTGGGCATATATATTTCTCGCAGGAGAATGATTTTTTTGGAAGAGTATTGACCTGAAAGGCTTGTACGATTGTACTTTTCTTCTCCGAACTGAAGCCTTTTATTTTATTTTATCCTCCCAGAATTTGACTTTTGGCCATCACCATACTTGTGCTTTCTTTGTACAGTTGTTTGTCTTACTAGCAATCAATTATCAACTTCTTACGCTTGCATCTTAGTTGCTGCTTTAGTTTTCTGACAGCCATGGGCTCCACAGGCAATAGAGTCATTTTCTTAAGGTGTTTAGCTGGAGATTAAGATTGACTAGATATGAGCTCAGACTAAAGATATTCATGTGGTAAAGGTTTCTACATTTTGATCAGCTAGGACTAGATGTGAATGGGTCTTATCACTTTTTTGAGTTCGGAGGGGAACAGATAAGTTTTTCGTCCATCAGCCAAGTAGGTTCCAACTTAGTCAACATTTTTATTCATTGCAAAAAAATATAGCAGACAATACATGATTTTTACAATAATATTCTGCCAACATCAAAGCTAGTCAATACCGTTTTTGTCTCTCAGCTGGAGAGAACCCTGGACTAGGTCGATAATATCTTCAACTGAATAATTTTGTCTGCTCCATTTTTGACTGATACCTGCAGGTTGTGTGTTCTTGTCAATAAGGCAGTATTTGTTGCCGTCGATCTATACTCTGATTGGTTGTTTGTGATTTTTGTCAAGGGCATAGGCATATCTGATTCCTCTATCTTCGCTGCTGTAGCCTCCATCGATGCTCTCTAAAATGTTCCATTTGTGGTCATCAGCACTGAAGGCTACAATACTAGCATCTTATCCCTTCCATTATATGGATACCAGAACATTTTCGCAGCGGTAAAGACTGTCAGTTCTCAAAGCTGGCAATTCATGACTGAAGAGAGGCAACAAAAATCTGTATGAATTGGATTCAATGTCTGCTTCGACGTAGTTGAAGTGTCTGTCTTCAGAAATGTCGTTATCTCCATGGAAGGCAAGCAAGTACTTACCCTAATGACGTTAATTAAAAAGGATGGTGCTTTGAGGAGGTGAAGGATCTAGGCTTAATTTATCACCATAAGATGATACGGTTGTCCAATGTGCACCCTGACGAATCATGATCCCTGATTTTAGTTTGAACTATGTTTCAGGTCTGACCTCCATCTTCAATAGGAGTGACTTGGGGTGTTGAGCTGACATGAAGCTAACTGGTAGTTCTACAGCTACAGCAGAGCCAACAAGTAAGATTGCTGTGAGTAGTAATTGGATGTTTGTCTTTGCTATGACCATTCTTCCTTCGTATGTAATATTTATGATCTTTCGAGAAAGTATAACACGTTGATCAGCGGCTTAAAGTTCAAAAAAGTATAGCTGTGATGAAATAACCTCATATTTCCACTTGTTAGAGTAACTTCATTGACCAGTAGATTTGAAAACGATAATAATAACAATATGCTGAAATCCATACTGGCAGTCCTTCTGCTCACCATCTCGATCGCTCAATGCAATTTGATAAGAAATCACGAATATTGGTATACGGCTCTGAAAGTAGGGGTCAAAAGTGGCACTCCCTATGCAGATTACTCTTGGAATTACTGCGATTTAAAATGCCTGTACTTTGAGCATTACTATCCTGGTTTTGATTTTGTCTACATCAACTTCAATCCAGGATTCTTCAAGCCTAACTTTGCAGCCTGTTTCATTCGCAGATTAACAGGTAATGGTGCGGCTTCTTACGAGTTATGGAACACTGTGGTCACAAACAATACTTGGTACAATACCTACTGTGGAGGTGATACAGCCAACTATTACGCGCAAAGTCAAGGCTCTAACCCGAAGTACACGGTGTCGTCTATTCGGGGAATCGGGATAGGGAACTATCCGATGTATTGATAGTTGGTGATATAATCGGGGGAAGAATAATATTAAGAAAGATGGGCATTTGCTACTCATAGTAATAATAATGGGAGGCCTACAAGCAGACCAGAAAAGCCCGGTACAAACGACACCGACATCACAAAACAGCATCCGTCATCTACGAGGAAAAAAGCATCTATGAGTCATCTTTCGCCTCCAACGCATATGCATCATTCCGTGATGACCTCCACCACACTATTTCTTCTCTTGCCAACGAAGGAGGAGGATAGGTCATGATCGGTTCTTTGGTAGAGTTGAAAGAAGAATAGATGTAGCATCTGTGCAAATCTCTTCATAAAATTAACAGTGATGGCGAACCGCATCTTCTCAGCTAGCCAGTCATTCTTTGCAACCTCAAAACAAAGAACTATCTTCATACTCACAAGATCAAACATCCAGACTGCAAAATCTACAATGAAATATCATGTTGTCCATACACATCCAACCATATTCCTGAGTATGATATCTGGAAATTCATCAAGGTAGAAGAATAAGAAGAGGGTGATCGTTTGCTCGCGCATTAAGAGAACCCTGAAAATGGAAATGAATCAATCAATGTCTACATTTACCATCCTTTTACACAAAGGTTCCTTTCCTTCGAAAAAGGGATTATTGTAGGTAGTGAAAATAAAATGGCATGGAGGGTGTTCTCATTCGGCCCCCGACGCAACGGAGGGTTTATCAAGATCAGTGCGCTTGATGGGGAGCTATGTATGAGTGAGCAAAAAGGTTTACTTGAGAAACATAGGAAAACCTAGATGTGCAAGGAAAAGCATATTAGTCATATATGGTAGCTCAACTTCATCGACCCCGATGAAATCTGAGCCTGATTATATGTATTTCTTTACCTCAGTCATTTTATCGCATGTTCAAATATTATTACAAGCATTATCAAAGGGGAATCTCATTCACAACGAGACAGTCGAGTCCAAGCCTACCATATATCCTTTGGTATCATTCTGCCAGCTTAATTTTAATAGCGACGCATCCATTCATGATTTTATACTTCCTAAAGACCCATTCTCTTTGTGGGGTCACGATTCAGGATTTTTCCAATAAAGTCAGCTACCTGAGCACTTAAATAGATAGGGAACTCAATGTCAACCTTGAGTATTTTATCGTATGTTTCATTTTCATCTTTTTTGCTCTCAAAAGGTGCCTTCCCTGTGCACAACTAGTAACAAAGAACTCCCAAGCACCACACGTCAGCTCTCTCGTCATAAAATTACCCTGTAACGATTTCAGGAGGCACATAGTCTAAAGTGCCACAAAATGTCTGACGTTGACTGAATAAATAGATAGTTACTAGAGAGGTGAGTAAGCTGCCCAGCCAAAATCACAAACCTTCAGCACACTGAAGCAGTTCAAAATATTTTCAGGCTTAATATCCCGATGAATCACATAGAGGCTATGGAGATAGCGAATAGCTCCAGCCACTTGTCTAAAGTAAAAAGAAGCTAAGCTTTCCTCACAATAATTTTTGTTCCTGATTTATTTGAAGAGACATCCGTGGGTGGCAAGCTCAAGCAAAAGATATATTTTGTTGTTATCTGAGAAAAATCCATAGAGTTTGAGAACATTGGGATGATTTGTAAAGAGTTGAACCTTTATTTCCTGACTGACCTGGGCTTACATGCCCGCCTCCTTGACATCTTTCTTGTTTATCATCTTGATTGCCAAGACAAAGCCTGTCCGGAGATCACGAGCCATATACACGTCTCCGAATCTTCCTTTTCCGAGCTTTCTTCCGACTTCAAATTGTGAAAGAGATAGCTCTTCTCCTTCCCTTGGGGCAAGCATGGAGCTGAAGTTTAAAAGAGACTGATTGGTGCTTTATCTAAGGTTTTTTCTACTCTGATGCTGGGGAGCAAACATTTTTTTGCCAGCATTATTTCTTTGAGCGTTTTTCATGTACTAATCCTGATTTTCTTTCTACTCTGTCTGCCTGGTCTTGGTCTTGTATGAATAGATCATTGTCGGATTGCTGCTACCTATAGCTTTTTGCTTCATATTTTTCACATTGACTGTGGTTTTTTTATCGTTCTGGCTCACCACTGCCTCGATCCTCCTGCCTCCTACTTTCTTGGTATTGTCCAGCCTGATTTGTGATTGAGTCTAGTTCAAAGTTTTGAGGCTTTTATTCGAGTTCTGACTGGATAGCATGGTTTTTTTATTGGATTTAGAATTATTGGTGCGTTGCTTAATGGAGGAGTCCATGCAGGAGGTGATATTACTGATGGAGCTTTTCATCTTGTTGGCAAAGTTCGAAGAGGATGATTTTTTAAGTCGATTCGATTCTGTTGAGTTGGATGTCGATCGAAAGCCCATAGTCGATGGTTTCATCATCTTAACGTATATTTTTTGCTATTATAACACAGCCTATTTTCCAAACATAAAATAAGATCAACTTCTCAAATAAATATAAGAATGCCAGTCTATCAAGTTAACAATAATTGGTGCTTTTAGACCATGATAACTTTAATTAGGAAGTAGTTGGCAAAGCTTCAAAAAAATAAATCTATTGTTTAAGCTAATAATTAAATTTGGTCTCACGTGAACCAATTGATATTAACATATCAATTGCCTTCGTTCCTTGAATGAGGGAACATCCATGGGAAGTGCATGAGTGGTGGGGGACCCATCCAAAATGGAATTCTTTCGTACGGAATATGCTCTGAAGAAGGGATTCTCACCTCGGTCTATAAATTTGCTGTACTCTTCTCTTTTTTTGCTCTCTCCTCCTTCTCCGAGCATACCTGCTCAACAATGATAGAAGCTAGTGGATTGTTGGCTTCCTCCTATGCAGTGTTGGAGATCGATGCAAGCTGAATCTATGAATAAAAACCTGAAGATTGAGTATTTCGAGCTGGTAGTTTTTCTAAGCTATTTTTGAGGCAATTTATGCACAAAGTAGGTTGAATGTGTTACTATCGCACTTAAGTTTTCTCCTGAAATATCTAGGTCAATGAAATGGGTACCTGCTAAATTTATTATGCTGGCAGTGCGAAACAGAAGGATGGCTGGTGTAGTGTTTGCCCAACATGAGAGTAAGAAGTCTACTAAATCCATCAGGAGCTTATTTTGTATCATCAGCTTCCTGATAATTGGGCACATACTCTTGGCTTTGTCTGAGGAGATGTTTTCTGAGACGGGCCAACAGAATCCGAATTTCAGGTTTTTCGGACACGCATATTGTACACTACTCTGTCTTCATGAGGAACACCTGACAATTACTATAAAATAAATCAATTTCTCAATAAAATTAAACATTCGTCCATCATCCCTCATACCCTCTCAATGTTTCCTATCTTGCTGCTCTGGCCTTCGCAACCCCTTTCAGACTTGAAATCGAAGATCGATAATAATATTTCTTCTTTTTGCATACTAATTATTTTGTTTTATTTGGTTTCTATTATAGTTCAGCTATTTATAGCATCATACAAGTGACAAATCAAAAGAGTAGACTCTTAACTGCTGAGTCAATCAGCGATACGTTACGTTCTTTGGTGTAGTAGGCTACTTTCTTCATTGTGGCTCTTTCCTTCTACCTCACATCAGACACCTTGGAAGCAGGAGACTCCCTCACCTCTAGATATTCCTCAATATCTGCTTTCTAGTCTGTTACCTCTTCTTTCAGGTATTCACTTTGCTTGAAGAATGAAGAAGAAGCTAGCTCAGTTGCCCATTCCATTTTTTCTACCTGTTTGAGTGTATCCATTCCATGTTAATTGGTAACAATCTCTATGGGAAGTTGATAATATCTTTGGTAGTGGTAACCAAAATCTACAGCCTTTCTTCTGGGAACATCCTTGACGTTGACCAAGGTCTAGTCTCTGTAGTTGTTCGGATGAACTCTAAAGGCGGCAATATCTAGTTGCTCTGAATAGCTAATATAGTACGCAAGTTGGCTGACTTGATGGGATCGACTACAATGGCCAGGAAAGGATCGGTGCTCATCTGAAAAAGCTCCTGAGTCTTGACATCGATGCCTGACAACCAGCAACCATAGCTAGGATGTGAGTGATACCATCCGACAATTTGATGGGTGCCGATCTTGTTGATCCATTATGAATATGCTTCATCATCAGATAAGTACTTGCAATGAGGATATGAGTTTCCTCGTCAGCTGTGACTCTTGTCTCTGAGGACTCTACAGGCAAATATATCACATCGCTGATCACAAAGACACCATGATCTTTCTCTTCGTGATAGGAGCCTATCTTAGCGGTGAAATACCTTGAAGAAGTCCCATGACTTATCTGGGGATTCCGAAATGAGCGTGACTAACCATCTTTGCAGCTGCTGTGACCTGGAGATACACCTTGTTGAAATATTTGATCTGCTTCCTACCTTTGACCCTGATTCTGTCAGATTCTTCCTGTGAGATGTTTTTTTCGTAGAATTTTCTTTGCATGATACGTCACTCTTACTTATAATATAATCACTTCTTTCTCCAGATGGGAAAGGCAAAAGGTCAAATAATATTCCAAACAAAATAAAATTGCAGCCTCGAGTCTACTTTGATACTTACTTGCAGTCAATTAATTTTTGTCTAATATCTAAAAATGGCACTCATCATATTGTCTTATTCTTGAGCTGGCTTGTTCACTATCAGTTGATTCAGGATAGTGGCATTCTACCTGATCTGAAGTTTCGACTAATATTTTAGTTAAGCTATGGCTAGTAGTTTAGAAGTTAGACGCTGAACGGATTTCAAATCGTGATCGAGAGCGTTTTAGGAGCAAGGAAGCTCCAATCTTACCAAAGAAACTTGTCCTTGACTCTTGATCCACTTCTATTTATTTAGTGAGGATAACTGATCTGTTGGGAGAGGAAATTTAAAAGTTGAAGACCAACAGGATCAGTTCCATCGTTTTTAGGAAGAGAAAAGTAGGCGATAATATAAAACTATATATATCAGTCATTGAGTAAGTTCTTGGAGAGCTGGGCGAATAACCTGAGCTCCATCATCAAGTGTCGTCATGGTAGCTGGAACCAGCTGCCCAGTCCGTACCTGTCGGGCTAGCATCATGAGTTGCTGAGGACTCAGAGATTTGACCTGAGTAACTCTGACGGTATTTTCGCTGTTCCTGATAGTCTGAGGCATTATCTTTTAAATTTATAGAACTTGGCAATTGATATGGGAATTAAAGATAGCGGTCTCCAGTAAAATGTGATGACGCTGCCGGAGCACACTGGCTTTCGATTCAGGATGCTCTTCAACCATTTTCGAATGAAAAAGCTCCATTCATTCTTTATTATTCGAAAAAAGCAATCAAAATGTTACCGGTTTGCCCGTCTTTTGCTAATCAGATTTATTAACGAACAGTAGGACCGCTTAGGAAAATAAGCTCTAGTCCATAAAATATTCCTTCTACTCACGCTACCATCTCTTACTCTTTTCTGCTTTCCATTTTTCCTGCCAACTTCCCATATACCTATATCGCTTTTT
>Ga0100378_1004767_pt1 | contig 12557 bp, 14 predicted proteins | sample CryGeymeta201502_FD_81535 | JGI IMG/M metagenome (GOLD analysis project Ga0100378, IMG submission 81535) | Groundwater microbial communities from Crystal Geyser aquifers in Utah, USA - Crystal Geyser metaG 2015-02 | ecosystem: Environmental > Aquatic > Deep subsurface > Groundwater | place: USA...
AAATTCGAGAGGAGAACCTTGTCGATAAGTTACCAGCATTCACTGACTGTGTTGGAAAGCCACGCTGAATAGATGAAAACTTTAAAGAAAAAAATTGGAGAGTACGACGACAAATTTGAGAAGCAAGAGAGGGAGATCAAAATTTAGCGGAGGAAAATTGAGATTGAGAGGAAACAATTAGAGGAATAAAGGCGAAAGGAAGATGGAAGGGTTAGATCACTATAACAAGAGATCAAAGATAAAAAGGAATATGTGCATCCTATGCTGTATGAGGACTTCCACTCTTTATGCAAAAGGCAACAAGAGCAAATTCAGATGAAAAAATCCTAAATTTGCCAATTGAACCACATTCATTCTGAAACTTAAGCTAAACTTAAGTTGTAACTCTAACGCTTGGAGCTGCACATTCATACGCTCACAACCACCCTTGAAAAATAACGCTCCCAAAACGATATTTCTCTTCAGTATGAGCAGCAAAAATGCCATACTTTAGCCCAAGAGATAGAGCACAAGTAGTAATAAATTATTCGTTATCATATCAGAGAGAAAACCCTTGAGAGGTAGAGCAAGGATAAAGAGAGCAGGTTGATGTAGATGGTCAAGTAAAAATAAGCTCGAGTTGAAGAGTTGATGTATGAACTGGAGAAAATACAGGATCAGTTCTATGCTCTGCTTGATTAGAACCGACTCCAAAAAATGCAATATTAGGAACAACTTCAAGCCCTCGAAAGAAAGAACGAATCGGTGCTTTCTCAGCTGAAATCATCTCTATAAGAGAAACAACCCGAAAGAATTCCCTACTTCGAGGTGGATGAAGCAGAAATGAAAGTGCTCATTCGCCAGGGTAGCAGAAAGTAGAGCATATATCAACTATCCCAGCAAATTGAATAAAACAAGAGTGACAGCAAATTGACTCGAAAGCGCAACAACAGCATCATGATGGAAAGTTCGCTAGGAATGTAAAAAATGGGGAAGATCAAAGATAAGGAAGAATTGGTCCGGTTGTTGTCTGCCAATAAAATGACAGTTGAAGAGAAAGAAGAGCTCCATGATATTCAACTAGAGGATGATAAATAGAAATAGGAAAAGAAGGAATATAAAAAATAGCTGCCACCACTGTTGGAGCAACCACAATGGCGCCAAGACCTTAGCTGCAAGATGAAATTCGCTCTCAACTACTACAGTTCTCAATTTTGATGTTGTTCCTGCATATATAATAGATTTGCCCATAGATAATTTAATAGCATTAAATAAAGGGATACATAATAGTATGCCAAAGCTGCAATCATTCTTCATCGGATTCCTCCCCTTCTGCCTCCATCCTTTTCCCTTTCATCAGATCAGCAACTCCCAGTCCTTCGCTTTGCATTCTTTAAATCAACGACATCTCGCCTTAACGTTTGTTTCGTTATGCTCGCTTGGCCCATAGTCTGCTATTGACTACTTTTGTCAGTTGCTCACGTCTGATCTTGTCCAGTTCGATTTACTTTCTATTCAGCTAAATAAAGTCAAATGTACCTTTTTGGTTATTTTGCTCTTTCCTTTGGCTTTCTTCTTGGCCATCACTCGCTACAGATGCTCCCTACGCTTCTTTTACTCTTCAGCTTTTTCATCGGCTTCCAGTTGCTCCTTGGTCAATCGACTCATTCCACCAAGAACGTTAGGATCAATTGTTATCGTCTCAGGTTGCAGTTTCTCAAGCAGTTTATGCACCAAGGCCTCTCTCTTCTGCTTCTTTCTTTCAAAGGGATTATTCTCAAATGAGTCAAAGTAAGGGACACCTGCTCCAGGGACGACAATGCTGGTGAAACCTTTGCTGGTGCCCATTCCGAGTGCATCTTCGAAAGGGACAAAAGAAATATTTGTTATGTTGTGCTTTGAGGAACAATCGTGGCGGAGGTAGGGTATCTTTTGTTTTTAAACGGGGGTGTCTTTGAAAAATTCCACCTTGAAGCCATAGTTTACAGCCAGTAGTCCACTGGCAGATGTGGCTATGGATTGAGCACGTCTGGGTAAAGGTTGCTCATGCATCAATTTCAGCATCCTCGAGTCCCATACTTTTACTCGATCTGTCAACGTGTACATATACCCCTTATGAAAAGCTATGGATTCCACCTTGCTTCCCACAAACAACTGCACACCTGGAGTGCCGACTCCCGGAGTCCACCATTCGACCACTCCCTTGCTGGTACCGGTAGCAATCACGGCATTCGAGTGATTTTGGGTCATAGCCGTGTACTGGTTTTTGGCGAGGTGATCAGCCACGACGTGTCCTGTAGTTGTATCGTAATATTTAAGTTTTCTGTTGTCGTTCAAGACCAAGAGGAAGTGGTAAGGCAGATACTCTAGATAGTTGCTCTGTGGGAGACTGTGCAACTAGATGCCTCTATTATCGTAAATGAAAGTATTTTTAGGCTGTGCTAAGGCGAACATTTAATCGTTGTGCATGAAGGTGCCAGCATTGATTTGCTCTCTTAAGTTGACCTCCAACAATAGTTATTTTTATCTCCAATCCATCAGAGCAATATGACCTTGCGAACTGCTCAACATTAGAGTCCGTCCATTGCGACTATATCCACAGCGATAGCGACCCATCTCCAATTCCAACTCAAAGGCATTAGCTGCAGATTGGACGTTGACTGCTTCGTTAATTTATCTTTCTTTTACTTTGACGGTTTGGTCGCCTTAGTATTATGGCTCAAGGTATCCAGGTTGGAAGTTATGGAGCAGCTGGCTAAGCTTGTTTCTCTACTGGGTGGTTTGCTTGAGCAAATGTTGTCGCTAGATGGCTGAATTGAGTTTTTTATCTTTGGAGAGGAGGTGCACGGGCAATTGGCTGGGGTTCAACATTGCTATTGCTTATTATTAGACTTTAAAAGAATTATATGGTCTATGCAGGAGTAAATATCATCATTTTAGTTTGATTGCCCGGAATATCCCAAAAAGGCCGATCAGGGTGGCCCCTCCCCAAAAGGTTGCATATGACAGATGTTTGTCGGGTGTGAGGTAGGGTAACTAGAAGTTGTCGACTGAATACTGATAGGGAAATAACTGCTATCCTGAGTGGTCCAAGGGTTTGAGGATCTCCAGGTAATAATTTTGCGACAGAGGGCTGGGTTTTATTTTTAAAGCTGGCAGGATGCCTTATAAATCGATGTAGGTCTGCATTTTGAACATCTACAAATCTTGCTTCTTGAAGTGAGTGTGGACATAGTCCTTCTTCTCTTTCTAGCGCAAAATGCCCCTGAATTCACGAGTCTATGTCTCATATGCTGAATAAGGATGCTCAGACTCGCACCAGCCTTCTAAGGCAGCCACAGCAGAAGGCTAGCCTTGCTTGTCGGTGAATGACAAAGAGCGGACTATTAAGTAGCCCATTCTGCCATTTCTGGCTCTGTCAATTCGGACATGCCCATCCTCTAGCTTTCCCCTGACCACCACATACTTAAAGGGGTACAAGTGGCTGCTATCAACTTGGCTCAAGTCCTCAGGCGTATCTTTACTAAGTTCTTTCCGAATAACATCCCATCTATCTCTAGCCTGGATGTATCTTTTGCTCTGCCAATAGCAGGCGCTAGCTGCTGACCCGGTCAACGCTCCTATAAAAATTACATAACCTGCTCTTTTGGCCACATTCATCCTTTTTAACTATGATAATTTATGTGTTAAGGTTTAAGATGAACTTATATCTATTTCGCAGATAAAATGCAGAAACGAGTGCTATGTGGAGGGGTATGTGCCTTGGTGCTGCTGGTGCTGGGAATGTTCGCGGCCATTGGGCTGCAGGGAGTGGTCGACGGGGTCATTCTAGATGGGGTGGCCTTGGCACCTGAGAACAGCGATCTATGGGGTCAAAACCCAGGCAAATCCAATGTGACAACCATTCGTAATTTCACCTTTTTCAACTTCACCAACCCCCGCGGTTATCTTTATCGCTCCTAGCGGCCAGTATTCAACTAAATATCCAACTACGTAATAACCGAGCTAAGCAACTTCACCAACATCACTTACACCGAGGACAAATCGGTCATCAACTATAACTACTGGCTGCATTTCGGTCTACACCCTCAAACTAGAAATATAGACGAATATGTTCATGTCATCAATTTGGCCCCTGTGGGGTTCTGGAGTCAACTGGATAAGGTGCCCAATGCGACCTTTGCCATCCAGGGTTATGGCGGGTTGTTTGTGGAGACAAATGCGACGATTATAGTGCAAGCTATCGGGCAAGGAGTCAGTGGTCAGTATTTGGCGAATGTCAAAAGTTGGAGAACGTACTGCCAAACCTTACAGATTACAGATTAAATGTGCTATTTTTTATGGGGGGATTACTTCTATGGATTGGGCGATCCTAATAATTATTCACCTTGGGTCAACTGGTTGCATAATGATTAGCTGGATTCTGGAAATGCTCTGGTTGAGTATTTCGGTCTAGACCAAGCTACGGTCTTCAAGCTAAAAAAATTAATGAAGCCATGGTTTAGCAGCGTCGAGTCCATCCTCAACGATTGGTACTGCAACGGCAATCATTGTGAAAACTACGATCTGGCCATCGCCCAACTAGGATGGTCAGGTCTCACCTCCAATCCTCCATCAGGGTAGGCAACCGACAGTGTCTGCCAGAGCGACAATGCGACCTGCAAGGGATATCCTTAATTGTCAGCTTTTTACAAATATGTCTTCCTAAACCAGACCAGAGAGAAGGAATATTACAATTTAAGCTTTGGCTGGGAGATTAGCAGTTTGTTGTTTGCACCTCGAAATGGCACCTTGCTGAATATAGGCAATTTGACGTAACTATTTGAAATTGGGGAGGCCTACGACCTGAATCCAAAAGATTAGGATAATCTTTAACGACTAAAGGCTGTTACTCATGGAGACCGGTATCAGGCGGTTGTGGTGTGGTAGTATGCCAAATATTTTACTCATTAATTTGTTCTGAAGAGAAGTCAAGGTGGACAGAGGAAAGATGCAGGGATGGCTGGAATCTTCAGTCAGGCTATGTATTCGAGTGTGACTGCTTTTGCTGATTGGTTTGTGCCTGAGACCATAGCGATAGAGTTGGCAGATAGGATAGGATAGTGCAGAGGATACATCTTGAGTACAACTGAGTCCATCAGCTAGGAAAGTATCTAACTCATGTGTGCAGGTGTCGATCAGGAGAACTACATGGGATACTACAAATTAGTTCAGCCTTGCAATAATCCTTTATCAATTTCAGCCTACAAGTCAAATTACTCACTTTCTGATATGGCTCTAGCAGAATTATGCGACTAGACTGAGGCCTCTCTGAAAACAGTCCTTGACCAATCTCACCAACGCCTTCGTTAGTGGTATCAATGCACAGTTCATCCGATGGCTCGTTGCACTCCTTTCTAGCTGGCAGCCAAACAATTTTTCAACAGCAGTGTCACCCTTCGTCCCATACATCCACATATTTATTCACCCACGCTCACTGCTCACAAGTGGAATTCAGATATTCCTGAGTTTGAGTACAGGCATTTCCTTAATTAGGTCTTTGGAGACCCTTGGCATGACTAGGAAACTTTCACTAATTATACAAGAATTGCTTCAATTTTGAGCTTTGATAAATTCTACAGCGTGCCTGGCACTCAAGACATGCTGCTGGAGAACGATGCCGATAAATTTTATGAGAAGTACAACTGGAAGAACAAAACACTACTGACCTAGTTCATGAGATTCATTGTAATCTAGGTAGGTTTTGGCGGCCTCATCCAAAAGCGCACTCCTCGATAGCTAATTTTTGGCTACACTGATCCTTTTCTCCAGCAATTCAAATAGATGGATCCCATGCTCGGGGGAGATCCCTCTATTTAGACCACTGTCATGGTTAATGACCCAAACAAAACTCTCGAAGATTGCTACGATCCTTAGTCTATGTACACAGGTTATTCCAACGCCTCCCTCACTCGCAACTACCTCACAAATTACCAATACCCATACATAACATACAACAAAACATACTATGATGGCTACCACATCATCAGCGAACAGGTGAATCCCTACAGAGAAGAGGTCAGATTGCATGGAACTGATGCTGTTCAAAATTTACCCATGAGCACGACCGAGGATAAGCAGTATATCTATGTGGATACTCTGTATCGAGTGGCAGAGATGCAGTTCCAAGAGGAGACCAGCAAGTATGGATTTGACCTGTTCAAGTATAGGATATCGGATAACACCTTAGCTTCTAGTGAGGAATATCCGCCCAATGAAAATTATTATCAGAAGTACAAAGGATTGCTTAACATCTCATTCCTTGGGTTACCCATGTTCGCATCTAAGAATCACTGGTCCGGTGCTGATGACTACTGGATGCAACAAGTCGACATCTATGACGAATCGGGTACCCACAAGCAAGTAGCCAACTCATATGATGAAGTAGTGCTGGTTCTTGAGCCAAAATCAGGGGCTACCTTCGAAGCTACACTTTTCCTCCAATCCAGTGTATACCTCTAGCCTGATATGCTCTTCTCGAGAGATAAAATTTTGTTGCCTGTCTTATCTGTCTACAGATCAGCAAATGTGAGCGAAGAGGCTGCTTAGGAATTGCTGGGGGATTTGAAGATAGCTCTGGCTGCTCCTAGAGCACTGGCGATCTTTTCGTTTTCTGGGCTATTGCTGGTGATCGCCGCTGTCAGCTGCTGCCTGATCAAGAAAAGCAGAAAGTCAGAGCCTATTCCTAGCTTGTTGGAAAGCACAGAAAATGCTTTGCTTGAGCGTGAATCCCATCCCTACGAGGACCGCTAAGAGTAAGTATAATAAAGTCGTGAGCTTCACAGAGAACCTGACCTTCCTCAATAGAACAGTCAATACAACCCAATAAATGAGAGTGTAACTGTCCAATAGTGAGTGATTTATGTATACCCATTAAAATATCCTACACTTCCTCCATATACGATCATTGTCTCACTAAACTACATCACATCATTTCTTACGCTCCTCTTCTTAACTGATCAAATTTCTTCGCTCTTGATCACTACCTCTTTTCTTCTTCTCTCGTGCATTCCTCATCAAACTAGTGACGATTAGAATCACTCCATATGCGACACAGACAATGATACTGCTGGAGATGATATCGTTGTTGATGGAGAACTCGAAGTGCTGAGGGTGAGCGGCCATAGAGATGCTTAGAAATATCTATATAGGTGGCCAGATACGAAGAAAAGAACACCGTAGATGGAGATCATCTGGCAGATCTTCAGGTAATCCATTGGGATTTAAATGTTATAAAGTCAAAGGAGGAAGAGTAGTAAGGGAATATCAATGCCATTTAAATGCATTTGAGAGGCGATTGAGGATTTAATCCGAAAGAGAAGACCTGGTCTCAAGCTCGTGTTTGATCCTGTTTAGCATGTAGTTGCTATCGGCTGAGGGTATAGAATGCTCTATCACATCGGCCACGCATCCAGATAGTTCTATTCGCCTCTGAATACCTGCAATAATATAAAACCTACGTTTGTAGAGCTTCTGAATCGCTTCAGGCTTTAGTTTTCTTTTTCCTTTGGAGAGATGGGATTTTTTGTTTATAGAAAGGCTTTTATCTGGCAAGTACATGAAGCTTGAACCGTTGTAGTTGGTCTTTTTAGCTTTTGGTGAGACCCCACAGCTGCCTTTTTTTTAACTTTTGTTATGGCTGTTCCTGAGAGTTTTTGTCTTTTATAGTCTCAAAGGGGAATCATACATGATACTTTTGCCAGTTCCTCGATCAAACGCTCCACTATTTTTCCTGCCTTTCAACTCCCGAGCAGGAGAACCTGCTTCCTGAGTCCTGAAGGAAAACAAATCATCTTCCTAAATCTCATCAACTCTATCTTTGTAATCTCCATTGCTCAGCAGTGAATCTTTTGATAATTTTTGACTTCTGTGACGCAGATTCTACAGTTAATAATCTGAGGGCTTGCGGGATTTGCATTGCGAAGATAGGAGAGAAGAGTGAGAGGATTGTGGGTTGTTATGTGAGAGTGAGGATAAGCTTTGAGAGGTTATCGATTTGGTGAGATTGTTGTGGGAGCGGGAATACTGGACTGACTGATCATTAAGGTTGCTTTTCTTCTATTCTGCTTGATATCTGGTGTATCCCTTGTCATAGTGTCGATAGGGGTATTATACTGCGTTCTCTTCAGCAAAACTGTCGATGGTCTCCAAGAAATCCTCATGCCTAACAATTTCCATCTGCTCAGCAATCGACATCATTCTCTAGATTTTTCCCTGCAAGGTGCCTTCTCCATCAATCAACTGCTGCAACGTCTACATATATTTAGACTTACCTTTCGCATCATTTCCTTTTCCTGCCTTGTTTTAAACAGTTTCAGCTACATTATTATAACTCTTTACGATGTCTTCTTGCAGCTGAGCTAATCGGAAGTTCATTAATTTTTTGGCCTGATCAAAGGGATCAGCTCTTTGGCAATTTCTAAAGCCGGAAGTACGCATAATTCAAATATAAGCAATAACTTAATTAATTTTTAGGATTGGAAATTTCTTAAATTCCTCAGTGGTTCGAAATTAAACAAAAAAGATATATGCTCGTTTCAACTCATCCCTTTCAAATTCATACTATCAGCATGAAAAATGGTTACCTCTCGTCGAAAAGTGCTTTCTAATAGCATATATAGAGAAGAAAGTGGATTATCTGAAGACGGGAAATCTCAAGAAGAGCTTAAGCAATGATTAGCAAAACCAGGGATCATTTCAACTGAATAAAGAATAATAGTAAATATCAATAGTCATTTTGCTGCATGAGAGTGTACTCCCGCTTGACTGCTTCGAGACGCAAGCGCTGCTGATCTGCCTTGGCTGTGAGGTCGTTCATATTATGGGAGGGTTTTGTGATATAGTTGCTGAGAGTGGTGCGACTGTGCTGGTTGGATTATGGTTCTGTTGTGAACTTTTGACGTGGCTTGGTGTGATTGAAGGTGTCACCTCGGAAAGAGAAAGTCTATAGTTGATTGAAAGATTCTTTGAGTTTGTAGTTTTCCTTCTCCAGTTGTTCAACTAGTTTATAGTACTGCTCGACTTCCCTGCATTTCTCTTTTAGTTTTTAGACTGTTCTCAAAGTGCCAATTTGCTATAATTTTTGCTTATCTAATCTTTCCTGCAGTTCTTCGATCTGCTGTTCTTTACTTTCCTAGCTCTCAGCTAATTTTATTCTAATTCTATTCAACTCATCTGACATTTGCTAGTTGGCTTCCTTCAGACAGGCATACTTCTACTCGTAGCTTTTGCAAGCCTCCTTCCATTTTAGGACTTCACCTTGGTGGGCCATACTACTTTGCTCGGTAGTGATCTGTCGTTGGAGAAGGGTCTGACTCAGCAATCTGGTGAAATTTTACTGCCGAGCTGTGAAGAGGAAGGCGGTTTGCTATTTTTACATTTGAATCATTTTACAGAAATGCTGACAAGCTAGTTTGGTATTGTGGAGTTCCTATTTGAGATTGGGAAGCACAACCTTGACTAGTTTGTGATGAAGATCGCTCATTTTTTTTAATTTTCTGTCTTTGCATTTTAGCTAGGCCTTTAAGGAACCAGCTTTTTACTCTCTTGCATCCTCGCTTTATTCAAATTAGGCTACTTTCTCCTCCAGCTCTTTCTTAATCTTAGCTAATCCCTCACATTTATTCGACAACTATTTGATCTTCTCAGCACTTTTGTATTCTTTCTCAACCTGTATCTGCAAACTTTCATACAATCTCTCAACCTCAAACTTCAGCTGACTGATCCTCTCCTTCTTCTCCTTGCTGCCCTTCTCAAGCAAGAGAATCTTCTGCTATAATTTTCCAGTTATCTCCCTGTGCATTTTTGATATCTACTGCACCTTATCGTGATTTTTCTTTGAAGATTACTGATTGTGTTGATGGTTCTTGCTTTTTTAAATTGTGAGCTCATCGGTCAGTCTGCGAAGTTCGTCAATTCTCCTTTTTTAAAGAGATTCGGTGGTTTAGGTAAGCCGGGTTAACAATTTCTCGATTTCGGTGCGAAGTTGAGCATTTTACTTGGATGAATCGGCTGCTTTTGTCTTGAGCTAGCGATTGAGTTCCTAAAGCTCACTATTTTTATGTCTGTTTTGACTATTTTACCCCTTGAGCTGAACGATTGCACCTTTGAGTTCCACTATTTATCCGTTTAATGCTTCTTTTTCTTCATTTTTAACAGTATTTTGTTGTTGCTCGGCTTTTACATCTTCCTTGAGATTTTCAATCTATCTCTGTAATTTCCCCATCTTTTCTTTAAGCTCTAATTTTTCAACCTTCAGTTCCTGATTACTGTCAATCAGCTCCATAATTTCCCGATCGAGTTTTCCACATCTTTCCTGTTCTCCTTTGAGCAAGTGTTCCAGCTCATCATTTTCTTTCTTCACCCTTTCTTTTTCCTATATGACCTATTCCATCTTGGCCTTGAATTGTCCAATCTCGTGCTGAGACTGTCGGATTTCTTCAAGAAACAGTTATCTTTAGCAATTGAGCACCTCTATTTAACTTTTGATGTTTTCGCGATCGCTATCAATCGAGTTACTTTTGCTGCTGACTGCCCTGTTGAGTTCGTTGATCTTATCAAGGTACAGCTGGTTTTTTTGCTCTTACTGTTTACTCTAACTCTGCTGTTTGAGCTCCTGGTATTTATACTTGAGCTATTAATGATTTTTGGCGATGGATTCGTAGTTGTCGGAGAGGGTGATTATTTGTATTTTAAGTTGGTCGTTTTGCAGTTGGTTGCTTTCGTGGAGGTTGAATATTTTTTTGTATTTTTACCGCCACTACTAACGTTACTCTTCTGCGTCCTACAATTTCTATCGCAAACGCTACTCCAGTTCTGAGACTTAGGGAATCAGTACCAATGATGGAGGGCAATCGAGAGGAGATGCATTTTATTATGTTGCTTTTGAGCTACTAAAGCAGTCTCTAAAATTATTTACGAGCCTGGCTCTCAGATGGTTTTCCATACGGTGGCGTCATGGTGGGCTATACTGAGCTTACCCTGGTCTGAGCTACAGCGAGTACCGTATTGACTTAATTTTCGATTTCGAATGTCAATTTTCTGACAGTTGCTGTGGCTGTGAAGTTCTATGCTATCATTTTTAAAATGCCAGTTTGGAATCCAATAAAACAATGCAAAATGTCATACTGTTAAGTCGCAAACATAAAATTTCTTTTATCTATTAATACAGCCTATATCATTGAATCATCCGATTTTGCAGTTCCAGTTGATGTCTAATCTCCATCCATTCTGTTTTCTTCATATCCGACGCACGAAACCTCCAAGGCTGGGTTTTGTGTCACGAAAGCTATCTCTTCAAAACGTCAGCTGCCTTGGCTGGTTTCGAAAACCAGGAAAATGGCTTCCAGATGAATGTCTTAGAAAGGCTTGCATATTTCTGGGTGATTTAAGCGAGTTCAGTTTTGACCAGCATGGGGCAAATTCTTTTTGTTCTACATGGATATAGGTCGTCAACCGAGGCGATAAGCTTCGATCTGCCTCAGGCAGTCCTAGTTAAGGCTCTTGGGATCAAAGGGACAGCATTTTTGTTGACTTTTGATGATTGGGCCGACGGAATTATCTGGAACGAATACCCTCAGACTTGGGAAAAAGCCACAAATGAAAAAGTAAATATAGGAGGGAATGAGGAGGGTAAGAAGGGAGTAGAGGAGGATGTTTCCTGCATAATTTAGGCACAAACAAGTCATTGTTGTTGGTAACTCCATTTATATTGCTGTTTAATGGTGCCTTTTATAATAATTTAAAAGAAAGCTATGTCAAACTACAACAGATGTTATGAGTTCAACAACATGGACCTCTACTCATGCCACGATCTTGATCATCCTGGCACTTCCAGCCCCAACTTCAAAAAGGCTCTCGATCCCACAACTCTAGGCAATGATGATCATGATGAGTGTGAGTTCTTTTACAGGAAATCTGAGAAGGACATCGCCAGCGGCTATGAAATCAGCTTTGAGAAGGGATTCATCAAAGAACATCAGACTGTCTATGAACAAGAACTATAGAATTTCATGGAATCTTATGGAACTCCTCAGAATAAACCGTCCAACGGATCCCCTTATGGTGACCTCTTCGGAAAACAAGAAGCCAACCAGTACAACTCCATTCAGGAAGTCATTAGAAGCCCTGCTCTCAATCTTCCTGTCTAAAAAGTTTAAAAAATTTCTTAGAAGTTGGTGATTTTTGACAAACTTGAAGAGTTCTTAGACATCGTGGTCAGTCAAACTGAAGAGCCCATCCTTTTTGAATTCGTAAGGTTGGCTGACAAGGTTGTGGAGAAATACGAAAGCGTCAAGGCTGAAGAACCTTCTGATGCTGAGTTACTGGAGGCAGCCTCTGAGATTGCTGAGACTGCTAATCTATAAAATATGACCTCCGTAAAAGGTGTCAGTCGTCTAGATTCCAGTGCTCTCAAGTAGAAAGCCAGAAGATTTGTGGAAGTCTACTGTGCTACTGCCATGTTGGTAACAGCACAATACTTCGTGAATCCTTACAGCAACGACGAGAGCGGATGTCTTAAGAGACCTCTGTCTCCCTGC
>Ga0100378_1004768_pt1 | contig 12555 bp, 24 predicted proteins | sample CryGeymeta201502_FD_81535 | JGI IMG/M metagenome (GOLD analysis project Ga0100378, IMG submission 81535) | Groundwater microbial communities from Crystal Geyser aquifers in Utah, USA - Crystal Geyser metaG 2015-02 | ecosystem: Environmental > Aquatic > Deep subsurface > Groundwater | place: USA...
TAAATATAATGGGGATTGGGGATTGGGGATTGGGGATTGGGCCCAATCCCCAATCCCCAATCCCCAATCCCCAATCCCCTTTATTAGCTTTATTAACAATATTTGCTTTATTAATTTAACATTTAACTATAATTGTATTAAATTAATTATTTAATATTGCATTTCTAAAATGTTAAGCAAATTAAAAAGAATAAAATATAATCAAAGTCTTTTTAACAAAACAATAAGAAAGACATATTTATCGTATAATGAAACTGCATTAAAGGAAATGGAGGTAAGAATTTATTGTTAATTATATTCAATTATTCAAATTAGCTTAATAATTTAAATAAAGAATTTGATAAATCAATTGAAATATACAATTCTTTGTATATGATCGAAAAATTTGATATTAAAATTACACATCAATACGTACTTGCAAAACATCAAATCCAACTACAAGATCATTTAATTCATTCAATGTTATTTGGATATAATAGAAGAAAATATCTAATTTTATTTTTTCTATTAGGAGCTGCATTAGTTTTTACAGTAAAATTAAATTAATTAAATATAAAGTTCAATTACTCTAGTATCTTAAACACGTCTTTCTTTGTTAAAAACGACAAAGATAAAAATGACAGTAAGCTATCTTAAACATTAATTATTAAACTAACATTTTATATTTTATATTTATTTTATAGAAAAATCAAATAAAAGCAGTGGTAGTGGCAATAGTTTCTTCAAACTATTAGACGCTGACTCTAACTTCGATGTCTCATTTGCTAAGGAAATGAAAGAAAGACTTCCTGATATTAAGGTAAAGAATTAAAGCCTTTATTAAATACATATCATACATTAAATTAATTAAACTAATTAAATTATCAATTAATCATTCATTCATTTATTTAGGGAATAGAAGAAGTCAAAGAAGAAATCGAGCAATTAATAAGAATGATTAAAGACCCGGCTAAATATTTAGATGCTGGTGCCAAATTACATAAAGGAATATTACTATGCGGAAAACCTGGAACAGGAAAAACATTAATTGCAAGGGCTGTTGCTGGAGAAGCAGGAGTTAATTTTATTTTTTTAACTGGATCTGACTTTGATGAAATGTTTGTCGGTGTAGGAGCAGCTAGGATTAGAAAATTATTTAATAAAGCAAGAGAGAATAGTCCATGTATAATATTCATTGATGAAATTGATTCGTTACTTACGTAATATAATGTTTATAATAATAATATTTTTTTAGTAAATCGAGGAGACAGTCATTAGAACATAGTTCTTCAAGATCAACACTTAATCAATTCTTAGGAGAAATGGATGGGTAATTATATTATTATAACAAATTAATAAATACTTACATCATTTTTATAGATTCAGCAAAATGGAACAAGTTTTTGTAATGGGAGCCACTAACCACGAGCAAGATTTGGACCCTGCAGCAGTTAGACCGGGAAGATTTGATAAAAAAATTCATATTAATGTCCCAGATGAAGACGGAAGAAATGATATTATTAAATACTACATAGAAAAGATTAAGCTAGAAAGAAATAAGCTTGATTCTAAATTTATTTCTAGAATGACCCCAGGTTTTACAGGAGCTGAAATTGAAAATTTAGTTAATATAGCTATTATAAACGCTGTAAATTTAAACAAAAACGAAGTCGACATGGAGGATATAAGTGAAGCAAGAGATAGAGTTCTAATGGGAATATCAAGGAAGAATTATAGTCAAACAGAAAAGAATAGATTTTTAACATCAATCCATGAATGTGGACATACATTAGTTTGCTACTTAAATCCTCAATGTAAAAATAAACTTCAGAAAGTTACGATTATTCCAAGAGGTCCTGCAGCAGGAGTTGTATGCTTATATTTTATTTAACTTAATTTTACTTTATTTTACTTTATTTTACCTAATTTTATTTAATTTACTTAATTTTATTAGACTTTCATGTTAACTGATGAAGAAGCTTTAAATTCCAAAGATGAGTTTATCAGTGATATTGATACCGCGATGGGTGGGCATGTAGCTGAAGAATTAATATATGGTTCAAATAATGTTACTGCTGGTTGTAGTTCTGATTTGAATAAGGCAACACAAATAGCCCAACTTATGGTAAAGAAGTTAGGAATGTACGGTGATAAAGCTGGTTTTTTATATGTAGAAGATAGTAGTAATTATATTTGGGAAGAAGACCAAATTAGTGAGAAGTATAAAACTAGTATGGATGAAACTGTTAAAATAATATTAAAGGTACATAATTATATATATTTATATTATAAATAATAGGAGTCACATGATAGAGTATATGAATTATTAAAACAAAATGCAAACGAGTTGAAAGTTTTAGCTCAACAAGTTTTCCAACATGATACTCTTAACAGTTAGTTTTATATAAAATATTATATTAATAACAAAATTAATATTAATTACTATAATATAATAGTTGATGAAATTGAAGCAATAATGCAGGGACGAGTTAAAGATATTACTAGAGAAATTATACGAGGAGAATATAAAGAAAATAATGGAAACGAAGATACTAATTTAAGTAAGAAGGATGATAACGATGAAGCAAAATAAAGATAATGCTTAATTCAATTTATCCATTTAATATAATTAAAAAGAGCTATAAAGAGAAGAAAAATGTAAAAGATATAAAGATATAATAACTTATATAAAAAGCTAAATATTATTAAAAACTAATTAAATAATATTAATATAATAAATTTATTCATATAATTATTCTCAACATGTAATTTTTACTATTTTATCATTATTTCGAATAATGTTTATTAAATTAGTTAATATAATGTTGATATTATATTTGTTTATTATTTATTAATTATATATTCATAATATGGACACTCATACTACAAATTTTAATATAAATCCAAACACTACAAACACTAAAAATAAATTACCAAATATTTTAGTTACTGGTACTCCAGGTGTCGGGAAAACTTCTCTATCTATGTTATTGAATGATAAATTAAATGAGTTAGGAATAAAATATGAATATCTAAATGTTGGTATTATGTAATTAATTAAGGGCAATTGATTAACGATAAAAAACTTTATAAAACTTGGAATGAAGAATTTGACGTACCTGAATTTGATGAAGATATGTTATTAGATGAGTTAACCCCTATGGTTGAGAACGGCGGCTATGTTATTGACTTTCATACAAGTTCAATATTTCCTGAAGATTGGATTCAATTAGTTGTTTTATTAAGATGTAATAACACAGTCTTATTTGATAGATTAAAAGAAAGAGGGTAAATACAAATTAAAATCCAATATTAATCAATAAGCCTTATCATTAATAACAATAACAACAATATTTAATATAATAATATAAGCTTTAACTTTTTCACTTCTTTAATAATTTATAATTTAGGTACAAAGAAAAAAAGATAACAGAAAATATCGAATGTGAAATAATGGAAGTAACAGCAGATGAAGTTAGAGATAGTTATGACGAAAAAATTATATTGGAATGTAAGAATGAAAAAATAGATGACATGGACAATAATATTAATCAAATATTAAAATTCCTATCATTTTTATAAACAACTAACAAACATTATACATTTTATAAATAAATAAATACATAAATATATTACTTTTTGAATTTATACTGAATAATTACATTATGTAGTTATTAAGTTTAATCTTTTTAAGATAGTTAAATTGTTTATTATTTAAATTGTTAAATTGTTTATCTGTTAAATTGTTTAATTGTTAAATTGTTAAATTGTTTAATTTGATTAATGAAACTTGAATTAGAAAACTCAACAGATTTAAAAATAGATGATAATAATATAACTAAATCAACCGATGTTCGTACAAATGACATTACTTTAGATGTCAGAACAACAGACAATAATAACATTACTGATACAAGTAATTTAACATTCAAAAAATCCTTTCGATGTTTGTTTAGATTAAGAAACTTGTTAATTTTCCAACTACAAGAAGGAAAACCTATTTTAGTTTTTGGACCACATTGTAATAAATTACATAATAAAATTATATTCTTTATATGATTATAGTTTTGGTGTTTTTGATTACTTTCTCTGGATTATTTGCCGCAGACTATTTTTATTTTAAGGCTTTTTGGGATAGACTACATATTTTAGTTAAAATAATAGGAATTATTATTTCTGTTACTCAATTAATATTATACTTTTATACATCTAGTGCTGATCCTGGTATACCCAGTTTTGAAGATCAATTAAAGACTTCTCGTACTAAATTAAAATATTGTAAAAAGTGTAATTTATGGACAAAAAGATTTACAGAAGATGGTAAGCAAATAAAAACCGATCATTGTAAAGATTGTAATATATGCATTGAAGGTAAATTATATATGATTATAATTTAAAATAAAGGTTATGATCATCATTGTCCCTGGACATCAAAATGTATAGGAAGAAAAAACTTCCGTGCTTTTATTTTATTTACTACTATTTTTAAATAGTATTTCAACTTCTATTTTACTTATTTATGGATTAATCTCTGCTGTTATTCTTATGTATCAAGACACACATAAATAACAATAGGAAATATCAAATAAGTTTATTTATATACATATAAATAGTATTAAATATAATATACGTATCTTTAACTAATTCAAAAGTATATTAGTAGTATATTAGTATTATATAGTAGTTTTAAGTTATTCTATGTATAATTTTATTAATTCTATATATAATTGTATGGTTTAATAAACTATATTCAATTCTTAACTCATTACACTTACTATTCGTCTCCTAATAGTTTTACATGCAATAATGCTTTCATATATTTTCTTATTGTCATTATTTCTTTGGTTGATTTCTCATTCTAGTCGTCAAACTTTGTTTATCGATTTCAAGTTTCTTAATTATTTCTGATTGTTTATCAATTGTTGTTTCTAATTCGTAGATCTTGTTTTGTAATATTGTATTATTGACGTTACTCAAATTAATATTTTGTTTTTCGTCAGACATTTTTGATTTATCTTTATCGGATGATGATTTTTTAATAGAATCTTTTTCGTCTGTTTTTCTTACACTCATTAAATTTGAATCGCTTGCGTTCTTTTTTAACAATATATTTATATATTTTTCTTTTTGTTTTAATATTCTATCTAATTTATTTACTTTCATCTCCAAATCTGAATTTCTTTGATTTAAATCAATTATTTTTTGTTCATATGATAATTTAACTTTATCAGTTTCATAAATTTCTCTTTGAAATTTATTTTGATTCTGCTCCATTATCGAAATTTTATTTGATTGCTTTTCTAATTCTTCATTTAAGTTTCTTATAGTTTTTAATTGTTGAGCTTCGTTAATAGTTGCTCTATTTAATTTTGAGCCGTTATTTTCATCATCTTTTTCATAATATTCTAACTTCTCTTCAAGATTTTTTAGCTTTGCTTGAAGATAGTCTATTAGAGTATTTTTAGTATATTGTTCGTTTTCAAAGTTTAAAACTTTGTTTTTAAGATTGGTAATTTCTTCCTCCTTTTCAACAAGGTTTTGTGTTAGTTCTTGAATTTTAGCTTTGCTTTCTGTGATTATTGTTTCTTCTTTAAGCATTTGCCCACCTAAAGTAACTTTCATTTGGTTGTTGGTTTTTTTTAGTTTCATTAATAGTATTTATGAAATTATTGTGTATTTTATTATAAATTTTAAATTACAATTAAATTACTTTTAATAAGTAATTAATTTAAAATTATTAAATTATTAATAATTATTAATGACTAAAAGAGATAGAGATTATTTTCCTTCCCCTGACAAAGAGTGCTGTATGAATCAAAATAAGGATATAAAAGAAAATGAAAGTTCAGAAATATTTAAGGTATAAAATACAATACTATCATAATAACTAAATAAAATAGGAAGAAGGAAATAAATATTTTTACTTAGGAGACTATGAAAAATCTGTTATATTCTACTCAAAAGCAATTGAAATTGACGAAAATAATCATTTACTTTATTCAAATAGATCTGCAAGTTATATTGCATTAGGGAAATATAAATTTGCAATAAATGATGCTTTAAAATGTATTGGTATTGAGCCTACTTATCTTATCGGGTATTATCGGGCTGCTATTTCATATTTTGAAATGGAAAAATACGATGAAGCAAATGAAATTATTGAGAAATATGAACGTAACGGAGATATGAAAGAATTTCTTACATTGAAAAACAATATCTTACAAAAAAAACAAGAAAATGTGATGCTATCTCAAAGTAATTAATCATTTATTAATAAAGAATTTAAATCGTTTAATAACTTTCAATTGTTTTTTAAATGGTTATTCGACGGCAATTCAGTCTTTACTAAGTTAGAATTAAAATTCTTTACAGATGATCATAGAGGAATATATGCTAAAAATAATATTAAAGTACATTTACAAACTATTAAATTATACCTAATATTAATCTTAATCTCCTTAGAAAGATGAAATAATTTTGAAAATACCAAAAGAAATGTTAATAACATTAGAAAAAGCAAAAGAGACTGAATTAGGAAAGAAAATCTTATCTATTTATTTTGATCTACATTCTCCAAAACATTGTTTGCTTTCATCTTTTATTTTACTAGAATTGAATAATCCACAATCTAAATGGAAGTATTACTTAGATATTCTTCCTAAAAGTTATGAAAACTTTCCTATTTTCTTTAACGACGAAGAGAAAAGTTGGTTTATAGGGAGCCCATTCTTAAAGCAAATTAACGAAAAAATTAGTGATATAGAGGAAGATTACAATTTAATCAAATATGTATTATCAAACATTATACTTTATATTTATCCTTAGGTCGCTCCTGAGTTTGAAAAATTCTCTCTTAAAGAGTTTTCTCAAATAAGAATGGCAGTATCTTCTAGAATATTCGGAATTAAAATAGAAAATAAAAAAACAGATTGCTTTGCTCCTCTGGCTGATATGCTAAATCATCGACGACCAAGACAAACTCAATGGTTTTATTCAGACTTACATAATTCATTTATTATTCAATCTCTTCAAGATATAGGCGCTTCTGAAGAGGTATAACACATAACTAATACATAACTAATATTTTAAATAATAGATATTCGATAGTTATGGTAACAAATGCAACTCAAGATTTCTTCTAAATTACGGATTTATTGTTGACAACAATAAAGGAAGTAACGAATTTCCTATAGTTATTGAACTTTCCCATGAACATAAGTTTTTTAACCAAAAAAATAAACTTCTGAATAATAATGGCTTAGTACGAGTATTTAGAATATCAGAATCATTGGTAGAGCAAACTTTAATTGATTTATTATCATTTATGAGATTTGTTGAATTTGATGAAGACATGAATATTCTTATAAATGTAATAAGTTTTTGTTAATAATATGTAGATATTTATAGAAAATAAAGTTAGTTATTTTGAAGAGGATTCAAAGCCGTCTTTTCAATATATACCTCCGATATCAATTAAGAACGAATTACAAGTTTTAAAATCACTTGAAAAAACAATAAAAACTTACTTATTAAATTATCAAACTACATTAGATGAAGATTTAACTATTTTAAAAGATAGCAGATGTAATTTAACTAATAATTTAAAAAATGCTTTATTAATGAGAATAGGAGAAAAAGAAGTATATAACGATTATAAACATAATATAGGTCCTGAAATACTACTTAGATTTTGCAGTATACATGCAAGGCTTATTTAATATGGAAATCGACGAAATAAAAACTAAATTACTTGAAGACTCAAACCATCAAGGTTTGTATGAAATTTATGTCTATGATGTAATAATATACCTAAGCAGAAAGGATTAAATAATGAATCGTTTAATCAAGCTTATGATAATGAAGAAAAGTGAAGTTAATGAAGCTAAGCATAGAGAGATTATAAAAGTTAAATAAAGATTATTCATAAATAAAATTTAATAATTGAAATAAAACTTAAATGCTATACTAAATAAAATAAGAGAAAATACTATACCTATTTTATTAATTTACATTAATTTATTTTAATATTCATTAATTTATATTAAAATATAATTAACTGATTTAGTTTAAAATATATACTAGAGTTGTAGATTATTTATTCTTATTAAAAAATGGATGAAAATTCTTTTAACAAATTACTTCTTTATGATTTTGTTCCAGATGAAAAAATATACATTAAAGACACTGAAATAGTCAACAAAAAAATCAATGAATTTCAAACAAACCCTAATAAAACTGTAATTGTAACAGGTAATAATAAATTCCAACTAATATAATATAATTAAATATAAAAATAATCAAATATAAATATTAATAATAGACTTTGATTTCACTCTAACTAGACGCCGTAATTTATCAAAAGATAGTAAGCGTGCTTACTTTTCTACATTTTGCATTCCTGAATACAGTCAACATATTTCTGAGGAATTTAAAGAAGAAAAAGACAGATTATTTAGATTTTACCGTTCCTATGAGGATGATTTAACTGTAGATTTAGAAACTAGAGATAAAATGATGAAGACATGGTAATAAATTATAAACTATAACGATAAGAATTAATACTAATATAATTAACTTATAATATATATTATCATTAAACAGGATAGAAAAATTATTAGTTGAAACAACTAATTGTAAATTAAGCACTGCACTTTGCAGAAAAATGATTCAAGAAACAACAGATCTGAAACTAAGGCACGGTATTAATGATTTCTTTGAAACAATTTACAAAAATAAAATAAAAATATATATTGTATCAGGAGGGCTTTATGAACTAATTAATGAAATATTAATAGAAGCTGTACCGGTTTATCCTAAATTAAAAGAAGAAAAGTTAATAACGATAATAAGCAATGAGTTAACATATGATAATAAAGGAATATCTGTAGACTATAAAAAACCTATTGTTTATACGTTTAATAAGTCTAAGGTAGTTTTAATGTTATTTTAATAAATATTAATAATTTTTAATAATTTTAGTTGTTTAAAGACTTGTATAAAGAAGAGAAAGATTGTAATATAATCTTAATGGGAGATCATCTTAAAGTAATTAATATAATACTGAGTTGCTTAATTTAATTAAATTTAGGATTTTGACATAATCAAAGAGATTGAATACAAAGATTGTTTAAATATTGGCTATTATAATAAAGATAAAGAAGGGGACAATACTTATTTTGATGAATATGAAAAAATATTCAATGTTTTAATTGCTGATGGAAATTTGAATTATGTTGTCGATACTTTAAATGATATTTTCCTATAAATATTATTCTATAATTAATTATAACTCAAATAAAACATAAATTTATATACATATGAATTCTTGTAGTATAAATAAATGTTAACTAATTCAAATTTTAAAATGCATTTGATAAAAACTTAACTTTTTAAAAAATTACTAAAAATAATATGAAAATAGCATGAATTAAAAATTACAAGCAAACAATTATTTCTATTGATCATATTTTTAATATTAATAATATAATTAATCGTTGAAACAATCACATAATTAAATTAATTAATTTTACACATATTTATAATAAAAAATAAAAAATGTCATTTTTTAATGTAGTTGGAAGGAACTCATATCATAAAAATGGTACTCAATGGATTGGAAAAATCTTTAATAACTTAATTGGTAAGAATTAATAGTAATAACATAATTAAACAGGTGAAAAACGTTATGAATTATTAAGAATTGAAAGAAGGGTATTATATGCACATTTTTGGTATACAAAGCAAACCATACTTTTTAGATTTCAAACTCAATACCCACAGGTCGCTATGTGGTTTGGCTTATTAAATAAACAAGATACATCTATTGGTATACCATCTAAAAGACAATATGAACGTCATCAAGATTTTGCTTCTAATAATTTAAATTCTGAAGTAATTACTTACTTACTAAACTAAACTCTTTTAAAATACAGGGTTGGTTCCAACTTACATTTATTTTGGCTGTAACAGTTGTTATACTATGGAATTGGAATATGATCGCTGTTGGCTATGACATGAGAGGGTAATTATATTTTAATCTTACACATAACTAAATATAATATAGAACATCTACCGACGATCAAGATTTATATAGAGTTAAAGATGCTAGAGTTACATGTAACTTTGATAGAACTAAATATGCTTTTAATAATTACTTCTTTGGTCAACATTATCAAGCATCTATTAGAAGATGTATGACTGAAAGAGATCACCCAGATGACCCAAGAGTATTATTTTTATTTAAATTTTTAGATGAATTTCAGATTACAATTTAATGCAAGAACAGCTTATAGCAATGATAGATATGTTAAATACTACGGATTTGGACAAAATATGAGAAGAATATAGAAGATGTTAAGCATAATAATCTATTAGTATATATCTAAAGAAAATTCATTATAACTATAATATGTTTATTTAAGAATATTTCTATATTAGTAAAAGTATTTTAATTCAAATTTAAAATTAAATAAAAATTTCATCTGTCAGAATCAGATGTGTATTAAATACTTTACAATAAAAATACACTCGTAAATATATTATTACTTTTTAAATTTTTATTTAATTATTAAGCGGCAACATGGCATCTATTAACGTCATAAACGTTCTGGTCTTAGAACCAGTTGCAAAATTTTCCCAATCTTACAAATTTGAAATTGTATTCGAATGCTTAAGCGAACTAAAAGAAGGTAACATAATTAACTTATAATAGATATCGAATGGAAAATAATCTACGTAGGAAGCGCGGAGGATGATAGCTATGATCAAGTTTTAGATTCTGTACTTATCGGTCCTCTTCAAGTTGGACAAATGAAATTTGTTTTCGAAGTAATAATATTATTAACAAATAATAGGCTAACGCTCCTAATCCTACTAAAATTCCTCAAGATGATATTCTTGGTGTGACTGCAGTGCTCTTGACATGTTCTTACAATGAACAAGAGTTTTTCCGAGTAGGGTAAATTTTATTGTAAATATAGTTATTATCTAAATAATATATACGATAATGAAGAAATGAACTTAAATCCACCTGATACCGTTGATATTGCCAGAATTCAAAGGAATATTTTATATGAAAAGCCTAGAATTACAAAATTCAATATTGATTGGGATTCTAATATTAAGAGTATAATTCCATCTTATAATAATTATATGTTCGATAATATGAATAAAAATGAGAAACAAGATTTATTTACTGAGAATGTTAATAAAGTAACTACTACTGGAGAAGATATCAAAAAATAAAGTATAACCTATATATAGTAATTAAAATATTTTAAATCTTAAACGATCTTAGTATAATTATTAAAATTTGTGTTAATATTTATATTTAATATTAATTAAGTATTATAATTCTAATTAGTTATTAATAATAATTAATATTAATTTTTAACTTGCTTAAGCTTTTTAATTCTTTTATTATTTTTTATATATTAATGAAAAGTAATTGTGACAAAATAGAATCATACGATCAAATTTATAAAAGTACTTTAACAAAATCTTAAATCATTTAAATTATTAACAATAAATGCATATATTTAAATAATCAGTTATTTTAATTGGAGATAGTAATACTGGAAAAAGTAGTTTATTTATTAGATACATAAGAGGAAATTTTACTCAAAATGTTTATCCTACAATAGGAGTTGATTTTGCTCCAATGGTTGTTGAAATTAATGATAAAACTAGAATTAAAGTTCAAATATGGGATACTGCTGGACAGGAGAAGTACCGCTCAACAACTAGTTAGTACTTTAATAATAATATAGTCATTATAGAAAAAGTATAGGAGCTTTATTAGTTTATGATGTAACTAAAAGAGATACATTTGAAAATGCACAAAGATGGCTTTCTGAGTTAAGACAAAATGCTGAACCTGATTGTGTTATAATGTTAGTAGCAAATAAAATCGACCTAGAAGGCCGAGAAGTTACTACTGAAGAAGGGAAATCATTCGCAGAAGAAAATAGATTAATGTTTAGAGAAACCTCTGCTTTAGAAAATATTAAAGTAAAAGATTCATTTGAAGACTTAGTACATGGTAAGTTATATTTTGAAATTAGATATTTTATATTAGTTAGTTATAATATATTTACAATATAACTACAATATAGAAATATGGAGTGAAAGAAGAAATATTGGTAGTATAGTGGAACATCCAACAAATTATAGTTTGATAATTAAAAATAATATAGTGTATACAAAACCTGATAAGTCATTTTGTTGTTATAATAGCAGTTAAGAATTAAAAATAATGTGTAAAATGGATGCCGGTATTTAAGTCGTTAGATAAAAGATAAATAATCATATAAAGATTAAATAGTAATTATATTTATAGTTTTTAACAATTTATATTAAAAATATGTAGTTTTAAGTATGTTTTATTTGTTGTTTATGTACTTATTTATTATTTATTTATGAGGACTATTATTAGTTTCTAAATTATTTTCAACTATTTTACCTATTAACTAATTACTTTAATAATTACCACGATGGCTTGTTACTTTAAAATTTCCTCCAAACTCTGCTTTTGAGTTTTGGTTACCATATTCGGTATTTATTTGACTTCCTCCTTGA
>Ga0100378_1004780_pt1 | contig 12542 bp, 6 predicted proteins | sample CryGeymeta201502_FD_81535 | JGI IMG/M metagenome (GOLD analysis project Ga0100378, IMG submission 81535) | Groundwater microbial communities from Crystal Geyser aquifers in Utah, USA - Crystal Geyser metaG 2015-02 | ecosystem: Environmental > Aquatic > Deep subsurface > Groundwater | place: USA...
CCTAACCTTCGCGAGTATACGTGATGACGCGGGACATCAAGCAGGCGCTGGCGCCGGAAGCGTTCACGGTGACCGTGTCGGGGCTGAACGCCATCGGAGCGACGTTCCCGCGTACGACCCGATCAACGACAAGGCGGTGCCACTGAAAGCCAAGGCCGGCCCCGGTGGCGAGGTCGCGCTGATGCTCACGGCGGTGGACTACCCGTACCTGTTGACGGTGGAGGAGGCGGGGAGCGCCGCGCGGTGAGTCGGTCCCCCAGTCTCCCTTTCCCCAAGTCTCCTTGTCCCCTTGTCGCCCCTGCCCCCTGTCCGCCCTTTTCCGTGCTCCTTGCCCCACGCCCCGGGAGAACCCTCGCACGAAGCAGGACATCACCCCGAAGAGGGTGTGCAATCGCGCCGCGGCGCGGAGTTGACGGACGCAAACGGCGGACTGGTGGCAACCGGCGTCGACCCAGATTCACTCAAGGGACAGCTTGGCTGCTTGAAGTAGCCGACGCTCTGCTGTAGCCGCCCTGTCCCTCATGGATCGTGGATGCCGCGGACCCGGTATCAGCCCCCCTGTTTCGACTTCGCCGCCCTCTCCTCCCCGAACGCCTGCAGTTCCGCGCAACTGCTGAAGCACTGGTTCGTGTTGTCACCGGTGGCTGCGGCGCCCAGGATGCGGACGCCGTACGCTTGCACGGGCGCGAACCGCACCTCGAACGGCTGCCCCGGCCGGAGCCCTTTGGGTTCGGTGGCGGTGGTATCGGGGTAGCTGTCGAGCGTTGCCGCGTCCTCCCACGCGCCGTCGCGCGTCCGCCGGAGCTGAATCCGCGGCTTGCCCTTCGAGGCGTCGAACCAGCCGCCATCGTGGTAGCAGTTGCCGTGCGCGTAGACGACGCGGGCAACGGTGACCAGCTCCGTCAGGGACACGGCGTACCAGTCCTCCCGCTGGCTGGTTCCGTCGAACGTGACCCGAAAGGTGCCAGTGTCGCCGTCAATAAGCGAGCCGTTGACGTTGCCCTCTCTGGACCAGCTCTCCGTCCCGCCGACGAGCAGTGAGAACCGAAGCCGCTTCAGGGCGTCCTGGTCGGGGAGCCACACGCGGAACCGCGTGCCCGTAGCACCTGCGTCGGCGAAGGGGCGCAGTCGTAGTACGGGCAGGGCACCCGCCTCGGCCAATGCCGGCGCAACCGCTCCCGGGAGCTCAAGGAGCTGCTCGCCCGGCCAGGTACGCTGGGCCGGGGAGGCTTCGGCGACCGTCGCCTCGGCAGATTCGGAAAGCCCGACACCGACCAGCGGCGGCAGCCCGGGGTTGTCCGCTTCGTCCAGCGCGTACACCAACGGCCCGCGGCGGAGGGCCAGCAGCCCGTCGTTTTCGAATGCGCCTTCGAGGAGCTGCGCGGGCAGGGGGAACTTCACCTCGACGACGGTCGGCCGGCGGTCTATCCGCCACTGCCCGTCGATCACCGCGTAGCCATCCTGCCTTCGCACCTGCAGATCGCTGCCGTTCAACTCGACCTGCGGCTCGGGGCACCAGGCTGGGACCCGGAGGTGCAGCGCGAAGCTGACGGGCTCCGTCCCCGCGGCCTCGACTTCGTAGTGCAGATAGCCCCGGTCGGGATAGTCACCCGACTGGTGCAGGACCACATGCCGGCCGTCGAGGTCGAAGCCCAACGACGCCTGGGCATGAAGGTTGGCATACACTTCCCGGCCCTTCACGGAGTAGGCGAAGGTCGGGATCAGCGCAACTCCGCGGGAGTTCGAGGAGGTGCAGCAGTTGATGCCGCCGTCGTATGGCTTGGTGCCTTCCAGCGGAGTGAAATAGCAGATCTTCCAGCCCTGGGGGTGCTGCGAAGCGAAGAGGTGGTTGTAGATCAGCGTCTCCAGCACTTCAGCGAACCGCGCCTCGCCGGTGAGTCTCAGCAGTTCGACATTGAGCTGTTCCCAGGTGACCTGGGCGCAGTTCTCCGAGACGTGGCCCGTGTTGGGCAGATGGTGGTCGGCCTGGAAGTGCTCGCCCAGGCTGGTGCCGCCGGTGAGGTACATTCGGTTGTCGACGATGTCCTGCCAGGCGTTGAAACACGCCTTCAGGTAGTCCGCCTTGCCTGTGACGCGGTACAGCTCGCACAAGCCGACGAGGTTGCTCATCATCTCGTAGGCTTTGCCGTTAGCCGTCTGGTTGACCTTACCGTGCGACAGCAGCGACTCGAGCAGGTGCGGTCCGTGGGGTTGGCTCCAGCTCCAGACAATGTACCCGCAGAAGTCCAGATAGCGCGTCTCGCCAGTGGCGTTGTAGAGCATGACCATCGGCTCCAGGATGCTCGTGGCAGCCATGCCGACGTGTGTGCCCGACCGGAGAAGGTCGCGCTTGTCGCGCCCGAACGTGCGGCACACCAGGTCGCCGAGCTTGCGCGCGCCGTCGAGTGCGGCCTCGTTTCCGGTGTATTGATGCACCGTGAGCAAGCCGTACAGGCAGTACTTGTGGACCCACACATCCCAGCTTGTCCAGTACTGGTCCGGCGTGTACGTCCCCAGATAGCCGTCGGCAAGCTGCGTCTTGAGCAGCTCCGCAGTGACGCGGTCGATCTTCTCCCGCAGCTTCGGGTCGCGGGTGTACACCCACGCCAGCGTGGCGGCGTGCAGGAACTTGCCGACGTGCTCGCCGACCCAGTCCTGGCTGCCCGGACGGTGCCTGAAGCCGGCCAACAGGGCGTCCTCATCCAGCTTCAGCAGGCGCCCTTCGGCAGTCGCGGTGAGACGCGCGCCGACCAGACCGCCGACGCGAACTGCCTCGGGACGAAGCGGCGGCTCGATATCCTGAACCTGGCCCACGACCGATGCAGTGCAACCTACCGTGAGGCTCCACGCGCTCAGAAGTAACGGCCTCACGTTTCTCTCCTCCAATGCTCTAGCGCGCGGTAGTTCACCGCCTGGTGGCCGGATCCCTCCGAGCTTGGACCTCTCGGAACGCGCGCCCCGTCGACCACCCGGGCCACGGTGGAGTGCTTCACCTCGCGCCTCTCACGAATTCCTCAGCCGCTCCTCCAGCAACGCGAACGTCCTGTCCCGGTCAATGGCGCCGCAGCGGAGAATCTCGCCCTTCGTGCCGTTGAAGGCATACGCCAGATCCCAGTTGACCTCCGGGCACGCCACCACCTCCCACGTCGCCAGCGACGGCTCCACCAACGACGCGAGGTCGCCCAAGTCATAGAAGCCCTTCTTGGGATCCTGGTACCACTCGCTTCGCAGCCGGTACTCGTGAAGGAACCGCCCCAGCGGGCCGTACTCCACCCACTGGGCCGACTGTTCCATCGGGCAAGTCAGGTCCGTGCCGGTGTCGAACAGCACGAAGGCCAGGTCCGAGTGGAACACCAGTCGCGCAGCGCGCACGTCACCGATTACGTTGAAGTTCCAGCAGCGCTTCGGCCACTCGGTGCGGAAGTGCCAGAAGACGACGACCCGCTCGACAATTCGCGGCTCCTTCAGGTACGCCGAAGCGATGTCGGTCGCCGCGCCGAGCCCCACCACCCACAGAGGATCCTCCGCGGTAGAAGCCATCGCCCGCTCGATCAGGAAGTCCACGCCCTCGGATTCGGACGGCTCGAACTGGTACCGCATCGGCGGCGACCCACGCTTGACCGGGAACTTGCCGGCCAAGCCCGCCTGGGCGACTACCGTCTCGATGAGACGGGCCGAGGTGTCGAGGCTGCCCGGTCCGCCACCCGGGCTGTGGTTGTCGTAGTTGGCGGCGACAAAGCCCTCGATCTGAAACCGCTCCGGACACCGCAGCGCGAGCGCGAGGGCCCACAGATCATCGATCTCATTGCCCGCGTCGGTGTCGATGACCACACGCAGTTGCCGCTCTCTGGGCGGAATGGCGGGGACGCGCCGTGGTCGGGCGTCGCGTGCCTCAATGGCGGCGCGGCGCCGGCTGTATTCGTCCGAGGTGCCGCTGGCCGGCTCCGGGACGAGCGGGTTCGAGCTAACGGAGAGTACGGGCGGCTGCTTCATGTGAAGATTACCTGTTGGGGTGTCGGTGGCCCTCCGCACGGCACCGTCCGTCACTTCCCCGCCAGACGGGGGCTGTGCGGCTGGTTCCGGAGCTTCTTGACCCAGCATCCGCCGCAACGGCAGGGCACTTGCCCACAGGTCCCGGCAACGTCTGCTGGACCTTCGGGGCCCGCCGCTTCTCGGACCGTCTCGAGCAGGACCGCGTACTCGGGAGACTGCCTTGACCAGACGATCCCTGTGCACTGTCCCCAGCCGCCTTCCGTCCGGGAGAGAGGAGCTTGGACAACCCGGCTTTCCTCGGGCAGAGCCACATTGAGCAGGGCGGCCAGCGGCTGGTGCGCCCTCCCTGCGTGGCAGCCTTCACACCTGGAAGAGACGTCGGCGCGCAGGGCTGCCACGGCCTCGGGGGGAGGGGTCCGTCGTTCGGGACGATTCCATGAGTAGTCGCCGTAGTACTGCCCGTTGAGGTCGAGCGAGTCGATAATGCGTTGGAGGCTCTCTCGGTCGGGTTCGACGTACTGGCGGTGTGGGCCGAGTAGGAGAGCGACCAGCCGCCCGCGGCGGGCGTAGTAGTCGCCGGGAACGCTGGCGTCGGTCTCCGGGAACTGCACCTCGGGGGTAATTCGGCGGAGCGGCTCCAGCCCTTCCTGACCGCGGTCGGGATCGATCGCCACGAGGGAACCAGCGGTGTACGAGTGGTGGGCGGTAGCGGTACAGACGAGGCGGTCCGAGCCGGGGATGGCGCGGGATTCGGAGGTCCTGCAGGGGTTGCGGGAGAGGTTGCCGTAGACATGGGCGACCTCGGTCCCGTCCGGCCGGCCAACCCAGAGGCTCTGGAAGAAGGTGTTGTGCCGGTTCACGTAGTCCCAGCGGGCAAACACGATCCGGCCGTCGTGCAGCACCGCCGGGTCCCATTCGTTCAGTTCCCCGGGTGACAGACGGCGGATGTTCGAACCGTCGCCCTCGGCCCGGTAGAGGACGAAGGTGGGCGTGCAGCGCCCCCAGTGACAGCGGCCGAACGACTGACAGCGCGTCGAGACGAAGGCGATCCCTCCGTCCGGCAGGTAGCACGGGTCGAAGTCCTCGACGAGCACCGCTTGGCGGCCGTCCTCGGTGCGCTGGAGGTCGCGGTCGGTGCCGGTCAACTGGCGCACGCTGCCATCGGCGATACGGGCTTCATAGAGGAGGAACCGCCGGCGTCCCCCCTGGCGGACCCAGTCCAGCAGACCGCCAACGCCCATGGCGGCCTCGCATCCGGCGGTTTCCTCGGGCGTGAGTTCCGCCACCGTGTGGTCGCAGTAGCTGAAGAGCACGCGCTGGCCGTCGAAGGAGAGATCCGGATGGAGCACGCTTCCCGTGGGCAGGGGCTCCCGCAGCAGGGGCTGGGCGGCAGGGGTATCCCGCCAGCCGGTGACCAGGAACAGGCCCGGTCCGGGACGGCTCCAGCGCCCCAGATACTGGTCCACCATGTGGGAGATCACCGGGGGAGGGCGCTTGTTGACAAGCAGTCGCTCGAAGTTCAGCAGTGGGTGGCGAAAGAGGACGTGGCGACGCAGCCAGCGGAGCTGCAGGAACACGGACTTCTCGTCGGCACCGGGCTTCAGGTTCTCCAGTCCGGTCCGGAGCACCGCCAACTGCGCGCGGAATGCAGGGGTCTCCTTGTCGGGAGGCACGAACGCCAGCGTGGCCTCTGCCAGCGCCGCGGCCGAGGCGGCGGCGGTGCGCCACAGCGCGAGGTCCGGCTCCGGCAGGGCGAGCGGCCGGATCGGCGGGGTGGACCACTGGCTGACGCTGCTCTGGGTGGCCGGCCGGTCCAGGGCCAAGTTGCGGTCCGGTGTGTCGACCCCGAACACCTCGACCTCGTCCAGGTGCAGGTACTCGGTGTTCGCCAACTGGATCTTGACAAACCGAGCCTGTTGCCCCCGCAGGTCCCCGGTGAGCGGGTTCCCCTCGGGATAGCCGTAGAAGACCGTTCCGCCATGGCGGTAGGCTTCCTGCCAATGCTGGTCGTCGGTGGAAAGCAGGACCACCACGAAGCGGCCCCGGGGTGCGGTGATCGGGTCGTCTGTACGGTTCCAGAGGACGACTTTGGAGAGGCGGTACACCTCGCCGAGATCGACCCGCCACCACGGCTGAGCCTCGTGTTCGGTGTGGAATCCGGTCTTGCCGTTCTTCGCCCCGTCCCAGCCGCCGGCGGCGTCCTTGGCGAGCGCGAGGTTACCCGCCCGGCTACTCTCCAAGGCAGACCAGCTCTCCCGTCTGAGTCGTCAGGAACAGCCGCTTGTCGGCGACCGCCAGACCGTCCCAGGCAGGCTGCGGAACCTGGATCTCGGCCAGCACGCGGCCGTCCTCGGTGGCGAGGGCTTTGAGGCGGCCGTCCTTGTGCACCACGAACAGACGGCCGTCGCCGGAGAGCGCCAGGGCTTGGAGGTCGTTGTAGAGCTGGGCGTTCTTGGGCTTTGGCGTGGTCTTCTCTGCCGGCGGAGTGAACGGGTCGGCCTTCCAGGCGGCTTTCTCGGCCAGGCGATAGGTCCGGTAGGGCGTGCCGCCATCCCGCGCGACGGTGGCTGCTTCCCAGCCGGTGATCCACTTGTTGGAGAAGGTCTCGCCCTGCTCGAGCTTGAAGTCACGGCGGAAGACCTCCGTGGTGCCATCCAGCGAAGTGAGGACGGTGCCATCCCGGAACACGCACAAAGGCCGGCGGCTGGCTTCGCCGGGGAACCGGTGCTGATGGCGCGGGCTGTAGGTCCACCAACCGCGCGGCACATAGACCGCGCCGTGGCCCGTGTCGATTCTCGCGAACCCGTCCCACTTGTCTACGGACACCTGCTTCCCGTCGCGAGAGAAGATCCACCGGGACAGCGTCAGACCCTCGCCTTCTTGATGAAGAATGTCGAAGGGATCGAACTCCAGTCCGGAGTTCTCGTAGTACCCCTGCTGTGGGATGGTGTCGAGCCGGCGGACCCAGTGGCGCTGGCCGGTGAAGGGATCGACCGAAAACACAAGCACGCCGCCATCCGCGAACGGCTGGCGGCCGGCGGCGAAGTAGGCCACGCCGTCGATGACGAGGACCGCGCCTGGCACCGGCCACGGCGATTCCACCTGGCCGTAGACCACGATACGTTCGACCGTCGGCCCGGCTTGCATGCGCCAGGCCAGTTCGCCCGTGTCGGCGCGCAGGGCGTAGACCGACCCCGACTGGGAACCGAACAAGCACGCACCACGGTAGACGGCGGGCGGGGTGTCTACCCGTCCATCTGCGGTGAAACGCCACCGAACCTGGCCCGAAGCAGCGTCAACCGCAAGCACCTCCTGGGCGTCGGGCCGGGTGACGAAGACAAGCCCGTTGGCTACGGTCGGCGCGCTGAGGGGGCCTTTGACGACCGGATTCTCGCGCCAGTCGTGGAGGAGGGGACCGAGGGGCGCCTCCTCGACCATGGCGACCTCGGCCTTGGGGGCCAACTGAACGGCCCAGCGCGCGTTCAGGGACTTTGGACCGGGGGCAGCCGTGCTCCCACTGCGCCAAGCATCGTGACGGTAGAGCGGCCAATCGTTCGGGTCTGCAACTTGAGACTCGGCACTTGGGATTGCTCCGAAGGCCGGTCCCTTCTCGAGGGGGAACTCGATCTGGTCGAGGGGCTTGTGCGCCGGGCTGGTTTCCGGACTGCGGGGTGCCAGGGCCGTGAAACCGCGAAGCATGGGCCAGCAGCTACAGTGCTTCGGCGTGGTATAGACCAGGCCGTTTGCCGGCATCCAGCCGCCTTCCGCAGAGCAGTTGGCTTTGGTGATGGGGTTGACCACGACCTTGCCGGACTGCAGATCCGTCATGTCGAACACCCCCGAGAGAAGATAGCGGGCAGTTGCGACGGGGGGAAAGCAGTGTGTCAGCCCCGCGTCACGGGTGGCGAGGGTCTGGCCGGTGAGCGGATCGAGGGCAGAGACCTCGAGGGGCAAGTGCCCGATGTTTGCCGGGTCCGCTGTGTTGGTCTTCCCGCCGTGCAGAATCCAGAGGCCGCTGTTGAGGAACATCGCCCGTGCCTGACGGTTGTGGTTCATGCCCGGGGGAAAGACCTTCTCCCACAGAGGTTCCCCGGTACGAGCCGAAACCACGTGCAGGCCGTTGCCAGCGTCGTGGTCGCTGAGCGAAGATACCTCGAAGGCCAACTGGTCGTTGTGCAGCACTGTCCGGCTCACCTTGGGAAGCCAGGGGTAATCCGAGCGACGCCACGCGACCGCTCCGGTGCGCAGGTCGAGCGCCACGGCTTCGAGAGCGAGACCGCGTTTGGGTTGGCCCTGCAGGAAGGACACGAACTCGCCGCTCACGACCAAGTTGGTGGCGTCGACCGCCGCGAAGCTCCACAGCTCTCCACCGGTCCTGGTGCTGTAGGCGTGGACCGCCTTGCCATCCGCGGCTACAAGTGTGTCCCCGGAGTTGGCCAGTTGTCTCGGTCTCTCGACACCCGGGAACTCGCGCACCACCTTGCCGGTGGCGGCCTCGAGCGCAACCAGCTTCCCCCCAGCGATGGCGTAGAGACGGTCGCGGGCGGCCACCGGGCGAGCGACACCGGCGGAAAGGCGAGGTAGGACGAAGGTGGCGGCGTTGACCTCCGCGTTGCCGAGGTTGCTGTGCCAGAGCCGGAGGCCGTTGAAGCTGTCGCGAGCCAGGACGCCCCCGTAGTAGTTGCGGCCGCCGGCCGAGACCATGCCTTCGACTTCCGAGGTCGAGGCGGCAATCCAGCGCACACGGTCTGGCGGGCCAACGAGTGTGTCGTCCGAGGCGGGGTTCCCGTCGGCCCCGTGGCGCGGGTGCGACCACCAGTCCATGTTTGCCGGCCAGGGCTTGCGGGCCGTGACCGAAAGAGCGCCGGGGGCGAGGTCGAGGTCGCGAACCGCCGCGAAGCCGGCGGCCCTGAGCTGCTGCTTGGCGAGCGTCTGCGGATCGGCGACAACCACCGCCCCTCCCGGAACCAGCACGCGAAAGACCTCCGACGCAGGCACCGAGAGATTGCCGACAATGACCAGGTTGACGAGGTTTTCAGTGTAGGGTAGAAGGGACGGCTTTGCGATCAAATCGGCCGACACGAGACCGTAGTAGCCTTGAGCGCGGAGCTGCGTGCGGGCGGCGGCGACCGCAGCGGCGTCGACATCCAGGACGTTGACGAGGTACCGTCCAGTGCGGCTGAGGGCAGCAGGCGTAGCTGTATCCGCGGCACCGAGTTGGACCACCAATCCGCCCTGAACGCCAATGCGGCCCGGATCGATACCGGCAACGACCGGCTGGGCCGCGGCAAACCGAACGAGGTTGAGAACAACCGGAACGACGAGCCAGCCGAGGTCAGCTCCGCAGGGAGTGTGCTTTTTCATGGGGTTTGACTCACGAACCTGAGACAGATGGGGCTGCGTTCTCTCTGCCCAGTGTATCTGACCCTCGCAGAACCTCGCCTGGCGCCGCCTGCGTTGCGCCGCCGCAACGCGGGCGTCCGCAGGCTGTTTTGATAGAATACCCCATCCGCTGCGGCGCCGCTGCACGGGGTCGCGGTTGAGGTTCGTTGATCCGTTGTAGCGAGGCACCGGGGAACCTTCTGCCAGCAACTGCCACCTAACGGCGCGAAGATTCGCACAACGGGTCGCAGTTCCCCAAGTATCGACGCAACCAACCACTTCCAGGTGGGGCTAATCGGGGGCGGCAGCGACGACCAGCTTCTCTCCTTCGGGCCGCTTCAGGGGCCCGGCCTCCCGGTCGGGTCGAAGGCGCCGGCGCGGAGATCCAGCAGGAAGGAGAAGACCATGTCGCCTCCCTGCGAGGCTTTGTAGTTCGTGTCCCAGTAGTTGCTCAGGACCCAAGCGAAAACGGCGCCGTTGAGCGGCCGAACGGTCCCGCTGTGCCCATTTCGGTAGAGGTTGTTGAAGGTCAGCAGCGGCGCGTGCGGCGTGGCCAGGTACGCCGTCCTGCGGCCAGCCGACATTGCAGCAAAGCTGTTGGTGGCATACCAGTAGCGACACCCGCCTGGCGCCTGGTCCTTCTCGACCGCGTCCCAACACGTACAGGAACTGGTTGAGACGGTAGGGCCCGCTCGTACCGACCCACTCGGTGTGAAGGGCTTTTTCGTAGAGGCTGCGCAAAGCGCCGGTGGAGGAGTCCACCCCGAGCCGGAAGTCCGGCGTCTCCCAGGAGCACGGGGACGGCCCCTTTCGGAGCAGTGCCTGCGCAGCTTTGGCTGCGCCGCCTCCCTCCACACGGTGCGACTTCCACCCCAGCGGCGGCACCTGTCGGGCGACGAACAGGACGCGGTCCCCTTCCACTTGGCAGGGAACCGAGGGTTCAGTGAGTCGCCCCTTTTCGGTTGCGCCGGTCTCCGTAACGCGCACGCCCGCACTGTCGCCGGGCACCGGCCAGCTCGTCACAATGTCCCGCGGCCACGAGTGTTCGTTGAAGACGACCACCCGCGACGCGGCGCCGCCGCCTTCCGGCTCACGACCGCTTGCCTCTCGCAATCCCTGAAGCCCCGAACTCAGCAGTTCGTCGGCACGCCGTCCCGCCTCGTGCGCGAAGGCTGCCTTGACGGTCCACTGATGACGGGTCTGCTCGCCCTCCGGGTCGGACACGCTCCCGGCCGCGCCCCAGGCATGTTCGTCGAAAAGAAGTACCTGCTCCCACGCGGCGTGGAGGGCCGCAGCCGGAAAGGGCGCCGCCGTGCCGAGGGTCGCGGCCAAAGCGTGCCAGCGCTCGGCGGCTTCCAGGCGCGCCTTCGCGCGGCGCACTAGCGCCGTCTCCCGCGCCGAGGACGCCGCGCCGTCCTCCCACTTCACTCCCAGATCACCGCGCACGACCGGAAGCTGCTTCCCGGCATGTTCCTCCACGTAGTGGAAGAACTCGTCCATCCGGCCCACGATGATCCGCGGGTACTCCCAGCGGGCGTTCCACGCCGCAGCGACTTCCGCGTACCGCGGGCCCATGGGTTGGTTGTCGGAGAAGGCGCCGTAGACGTAGGCTGCGTCGCCGGGGTACCCGTTGCGGCCGATCCGTCGGAGCCATCCAGGCAGCCGCTGCTCCATGGTCGCCACGTCGTCGAGCAAGCCCACCGTGCCGGCCTGGGCATAGGTCCGCGCGGTGATCGCCAACACCCGGGTGCCGTCCAGACCCTCCCACCAGTACGGCGACTGGTCCATCTGTCGGCCGCCGCCCGCAAACGGGATCCCGTCGTTCGCGCCATCGGCGAAGTAGCGCACCCCCGCCTGGGCGAGCAGCATCGGGAGGGTGCCGACCGCCGTCGGGACGTCCGTCAGGTTCGCGGCTGTTGCCGTGCCCCCGGCTTCCCGGGCCAGCTCCTGCACGAAGGTCACGGCACGCGCGAGCTCCTCGCCAGAGCAGAGGCCCGTAAGCATGTTGAGGTAGAGACCGCCGAGCCCGACGCGCCCCTCTCGGAGGCGAGCGAGGAGCGCCTCGTAGGCCGGCGTGCCCTGAGTTCGGAACAGCTCGGCCTGATAGCCCACCTCCAAGTTCCACTTGAACGCCGGCGACGCGTCACAGGCCGCCAGCGCCGCCGCCGTGTTCTCGTTGTGGCGAGCATACACCCGCTCCTGCCAGTCGGTGTAGCCGATGTCCGTGTGCGTCGAAGGCGCTACGAAGACCTTCCAACGCCGCTCCGGCTGTGCCACAAACCGGGCCGCGTGGGTGCGGCGGCCCACCCGCAGGGCCACCTCGACCGGAGTAGCGCGCTCCGCTGGCGGGATCAGCACATCGAAGGTGTTCTCGCCGGGGGCCAAGGTCCAGGTGCGTCGCACGCTCGAATTGCCCCGAAGCTGCACTGCCACGTCCCCGGCCACGCCCGCGTTGCGCGTGGCGGCGCAAGTACCTGGTGCAGAATCGCTGAGCCACCCACACAGCAACGCCTCCAACCATGAACGCGACAAGCTACCGACGTGCGCTCCAACCGCTGCTCGCTCTGACGGTCGCCCTTGCGGACGTCCCCGCGCAGCCGGAGCCGTTCTCCAGTCTGCCGCCTGCGGCGGCCGGACAGCGCTACCGATTCGTCACCACCAAAGCCCCGAACGCCAGCGACGACAACGACGGTTCGCAAGTCGCGCCCTGGAAGACTCTCTCCCACGCTGCCGAACAAGTCCTGCCGGGCGACACGGTGTGGGTCGGCGGCGGCGTCTACCGCGAGACGGTCAAACTGTACAAGTCCGGCGAGGGGCCCGGCCGGCGGCGACGCCCTCTTCCTGGACGACGCCCTGGTCACCAGCGAGGTCATCTCGCTTGGTCACTACGAGCGATTCGCCCTCCCCTACACGACGGCGCTGGTCAACGAGATCCATCGAGTGGGCCACCAGGCGCTCCTGCTCTACTACGGCGGCATCGCCGACCGCCTCCAACAGCTCGCCTCCACAGGCGCCGACGGGCTCATTACGGAGATCCCCATGAAGAGCTATACCCGCGAAGGTTGGGAACACACCGAAGTGGAAGTTCGCGGAACTTCCCCGGCAGGCGTGCAGCAGACGTAGGACAGAGGGTATTCTCCCAGACGGAGCCGAAGTCGCACCGGGAC
>Ga0100378_1004802_pt1 | contig 12511 bp, 11 predicted proteins | sample CryGeymeta201502_FD_81535 | JGI IMG/M metagenome (GOLD analysis project Ga0100378, IMG submission 81535) | Groundwater microbial communities from Crystal Geyser aquifers in Utah, USA - Crystal Geyser metaG 2015-02 | ecosystem: Environmental > Aquatic > Deep subsurface > Groundwater | place: USA...
ATTACATTTATCTTTATTCAATTATAAGCATAATAATAAAATTAAAAACAAATAAGTAAGTTTAATTAAATTAAATACTAATAAGTACAAATTTAATTTAAATATTAATTATTATAAAAGGTAAGTTTAAAACAAAAATTATATAAATGAATGATCTTACAAAATCTGAAAAAATACTATTCACAAACTGTTTCACACTTAAATTATCACATACTACAATAGAAGAAATGTTTGAAGAAAATATTAGAAAGAATAACCCAATTAATATAATATTTATTGTTTTACAAACAATATTATTATCTAGTGGATTAATAACTTTGCATTACCTTGATTTAACATCTGCAAACCAATTTGAATATGTTACAACTCAAAATTATGGATACTTATGTAGTAGTTTCTTAGCAGTTTCTTTAATACTTTTTTTCTTACAATTTAAATATTTCAAAGTAGCTAAAGCTTACCTTTACTTCAATTATATAAGTATGAAAATGGTTATATTTTTTTTTCACGAGTATATGAAATTCTTACTAGGAGATGAAACCTTTTACAAATTTGATTTATTATTGATTTCAACTGAATTTCAAATATTAATATGCTATTTGCTCTTTTTTGACAAAAACTTTTAAGAGTTTTTACTTCGTTAATATTTAATTATACCGTGTATACAATTCTTATGCTAGTAATATATGAAAAAAGTATATTAGATAATCTAATTAACTTAGGAGGTAGTTTGTTAATTCGTCTTATCGTATATTATTTTTGGTGCAGGAAATCGAAAGAATCTTTTTATTATAAAGAGAAGTTAGAAAATCAAACTAATTGGAATAATGATATTCTAAATCATTGGAATAGCGGAGTTCTTATTTATAATCAAAGAAAACAAAAAGTAAAAATAATTAATAATTACCTTAAAAAATTTGATGAATTTCAATGGAAGAATACAATAAATGAAGAAAATGATAATTTGAATAATAACAATATTTTAGTCAGAACTGAAGAAGATCATGAACATAATAATATGTTAATTGTCAATAATAAAAACATAAAAAATGAAAATAAAGAATATAACTCAAAAATACTGCAGAAATTTAATATTTTCAAAAATATTATTGATGTAAATATTGATTTGCCTGAAGAAATAATAAATTCATTTACTCAAAGCAATAACTTTACAGACATAATTAGTGTGATTAATAATTATTACAATTGTGAATCTGATAATAATTTCCGAAAGGAATTTGTCTTTTTAGGCCATATTTATTTAACCTCCGAAAATAAAAAAGGATTATTTGAAATATCATTGCATATATTTCATAATCATCATGGATATTATTATGAATTAATGATAAATGATGTTACAAAAACTAAAAAGCTTGAAGAAGAAAGAATTAAAGATAAAACATTAATTTTAGGAAAGATTTCTCATGAGTTTAAAAATCCTTTGGTTGTTATAGATGAGGTAGTAGAACAATTAATTGAACATGAAGAAGATATTGGATTGCAAAATCTAAATAAAAAAGAACTTATAAATAAAATGTTTTTCATAAAAAATCTAACTAACTATATGCTAATATTAGTCAAAGACTTTGAAGTTGTAGCAAGTTTAGAAAATTTCTTAGAAATTATACCCGTCAATGAAACTTTAGAAATTAAACCTTTTCTAAAAGAAATTGGACAAATAGTTGAAACATTAATAGTAAAAAAGTCAGCTAAAAATTTATTTTTCAAGCTAAGCATCGATGAATCATTAGATAAAATATATATTGATTCATTAAGATTAAAGCAAATATTAATAAACTTATTATCAAACTCGGTCAAATTCACAGGAATTGGTTTCATAGAATTAAAAGTTGAAGTATTGAATAGGTCTAATGCTCCACTATTAAGTTTGGCTAAAGACACTAAAGAAAATTATGTTTCTGTTACTGATATTAACTTACAAATAATTAATAATGTTGATCCTATTCATAATCAGAAAGTACTTAACAAATCAGAGGAAATCGAAGAGAAAATATGGATAAGGTTTTCAGTTATTGATTCAGGTAAAGGTATCTCAGACACTCTAATGAATCAAATAAATTCAGAAATTAGTGTCAAAGTCTTTCAAAAAGATAATAGCTATTCAAATAAGTCAGGAACTGGTTATGGACTAAATATTGTTCAAAAACTATGCAAAGTATTAAACTCAAAGCTTTTGGCCTTACGAAGAGACAACTCTTCACCTGGAAGCATTTTTTATTTTGAAATACCTATATCTCGTAATAAAGTCATTTTTATAAATAATAAATATAATGAAGAGATCAAAGATAAAAAGCCTATTACTCAGTTACCTGAACTAATTCCAGTTATACCAAATAGTGATATCAATATTAATAAAAATAATAATATACATATAAATGAGGGATTAACTAACAAATTTAATACAACAAAATCAAAAGTAAATTATGATAAGTTAGTATTTGATCATTATCCTAATATAGTTAACGAAACAAAAAATCTATTTAAAAGCGACAAAAATATCAATAACGCTTTAATGGAAAATAATGATTCAATAAAAGAAATAGAAACCCCTATAATAAAGAGTAGCAAGGATTTGCAATTTCATAAGGAGTACATCGAAATACAGAATGATCTTCTTAGTTTAAACGATAGCAGTTTTGAAACAATGAAGCGCTTATATGAAATTAAATTGCCTAAAAACTTTTTCATTCAAGATAGTGACAAAGAGGAGAGCAATAATAATAGTATAAATGAAATAAAAGAGGACAATCATATAAACCTTAACAAAATTGAATGTATAAGTCAAACAAATGGAAATAACTTAAAAATTAATAATGAAATAATCGTAAGTGATATTATTTTAAAAAATAAAGGATGGTAATTCAAATTATGATAATGATAATATCACCAAAAATATTTTACATAAGTCTCCTGAAGATAATTATCCAAAGAATGGTAATAATACTTATTATTAACAATAATATATTACTTATAATACTTATTTTAGATGATAATTTGTCAAAATCAATGCAGAATATTACAGAAAAACATACTATAAATATGGTTAATACAAATAATCCAATTGATATTAGTAAGGAACCAATTACTTCAATGAATAATAACGTAACTTCGAATACATACTCTATAACGAATTTTAATAATATATCAATAAACAGTAATAATTATGATTTAATATTATTTAGATTTACTTAGTTTAGAGATGAAATTAAAAGTATTTAATTTTGAATTAAATAAAAACTTGGAAGTAACTGTTGAGAAATATGTATTTTTAGTTGTTGACGATGAAACTTTTATAAGAAGTGCTGTTCGTAGAGTCATAATATCAGAGTTAAAATTAGTAAATAAATATATCGATGTGATGATCATCGAAGCTAATGACGGATTAGAATGTTTATTAGCTATAAATCTCTTAAATAAGATGAATATAAACATTAACGCTATTATATCTGATGAGACAATGCCTTTTATTTCCGGAAGCCACTGTTCGTATATTATTGATGAATTGCTCTCTAAAGGAGCTTTAAAGGAAGTTAATATGTTTATATCAACAGCATTAAATGATGAGAATACAATTGGTAAGTATTCCAATGTAGTTAAAAAAGTCTATTCAAAACCTCTTAATAAAAATTCAATTAAAGACATTCTAAAGCAGATTTAAATTTTCAAACTAAAATAATTATATAATTTCACTTATGAATATATTATAATAATTAAATTATTATATAATAAAATATATATTATATATTACATATTATAATATTATTTATTATATTACTTTACTATAATTATTATTTCATTTTTTATTTTTAAATTATTTTTTATAACATTTAATAATTTTATTATTATTGTCAAAACTAAAAAAATGAATGAGAAATTTCCAATAAAGCAAAAAAAACTATTTTCAAATAACTTTTCGCTTTACTTATGCAATGCTAAAATTGAGGAAACCTTTGAAATACAAATATTTAAAAATAAAACAGCTATGATTGTTTTTATTGTCTTACAGCTTTTTATATTAGTCAGTGGCTTTGTATGTTTGAATTATGGTGATCTAACAACGGTTGATAAAAATGAATTACGCATTACAAAAAATTATGGCTATTTAAGCAGTGGTCTCTTTACCGTCTCTTTTATACTTTTTTGCTTTCAGTTCAAATATTATAATGTCGCTAAAGGTTTTCTTTACTTTAATTATATGAGTTTGAAGATGAATATATTTTTTTTTCATGAGTATACAGAGTTGTTATTGGGACCTTCTGTTATGGAAGACTTTGAAATATTAATAATATCAACAGAATTTCTAACATTATTATGCTACATCCTCTTTTTCGATAATAACTTTGTAAGAGTCTTTCTATCATTTATTTTAAATTATACGATATATGCAGCACTTATGATAGTAATATATAAAAGAAGCCTGACAAATTATTTAATCAACTTAGGTGGTACTTTAATAATTCGTCTTCTTGTGTATTATTTTTGGTGTAGAAGTTCAAAAGAATCTTTTTATTATAAAGAGAAGTTAGAAATTCAAACGAATTGGATATATGATATTCTAAATCATTGGAATAGCGGAGTCATTGTTTATAATCTAAGTAAGCATCGAGTTAAACTTTTAAATAACTATCTCAAAAATTTTGACGAATTTCATTTGAAGCTCAACCAAAATAATACTGATAATATAATCGATTTACATTCAGATAATATATCAAAAACAGGACAAAATGAAGGTACTAATTTGCTAAAAGTTGGGAATGATAATTCTAAAGAAGATAATCTGGGAGTACTGAATCAATTCAATATATTCGGGCATTTATTTGATGTTAATGAAGACCTACCTGAACAAATTAGAGATTCGTTTACAAAACAAGATTTTCCTGAAATAATTGAAAGCGTAAATAATTATTACCATTGTGAGTCAGAAAATATATTCTTCAAAGAATTTGTTTTTTTAGGTCATATTTACTTAAACACAGAGAATAATAAAGGATATTTCGAAGTTTCGATGCATGCCTTTCATGGTAATCAAGGTTACTATTATGAATTAATGATAAACGATGTTTCAAAAACTAAAAAGCTTGAAGAAGAAAGAATAAAAGATAAAACTTTAATTTTAGGAAAGATTTCGCATGAATTTAAAAATCCTTTAATTGTTGTAGATGAGGTTATACAACAATTAATTGAAAATGAAGAAGAAGAAGATGGATTGCGAACTCAAAATAAAAAAGAACTTATAAATAAATTGTTTTTCGTAAAAAATCTATGTAACTATATGCTTATACTAGTCAAAGACTTTGAAATTGTAGCAAGTTTAGAAAATTGTCTTAAAATTGAATCTGCCAATGAACTGTTAGAAATAAGACCTTTTCTCAAAGAAATTGGACAAATAATTAAAACATTAATAGTAAAAAAGTCTGCTCGAAACTTATTTTTTAAACTAAGCTTTGATGAATCATTAGATAAAATATATATTGATTCCTTACGATTAAAGCAAATATTAATAAACTTATTATCAAACTCGGTCAAATTTACTGGAATTGGTCTCATAGAATTAAAAGTTGAAGTCTTAAATAAATCTTATTCAAATAATACATCAATAACAAAGGAAGTTAATGGAGATACCTCTAATACAAATTTACAATTATATGGAAATAGAATGAATTATGAAGATATTGAAATGAGATTACACGACTTTAAACTGGAAAATAATACTAAAAACACTAAACAAATAGAAGATATATATTTAAGGTTTTCAGTTATAGATTCTGGTAAAGGTATCTCAGACAATTTAATAAACCAAATTAATTTAGAAAGTTCCGTTAAAGTCTTCCAAAAGGATAATACCCAGTCAAATAATTTAGGAACAGGTTATGGCTTAAGTATTGTTCAAAAATTATGTACGGTATTAAACTCAAAACTTATTGCTTCTCATAAAAATGATTACTCACCAGGAAGTATGTTTTATTTCGACGTTCACGTGACTCAGGATACAATGAATTTTAATAATAATAATCGTATAGAAGACAATAAGAATTCTAATATACTAATGGAAGAAATAGCATTATTGTCAAATACTCAATGTAAAAAAGATAAAGATTTTGATAATTCTAGTAATAACATCAAAAACCAGTTTAATAATGAGCCTTGTGAAGAAGAATTAAATAATAAAAAACCCCAAACTCTATATAATAAACTTATTTTTGACCAATTTCCTGTAGAAGATAATATAGATATCAAAGATAACAATATAGATAATCTTCTTAAAAACTATAGTTTATCCTCAATAGAAATTATGCCATTATATCCTTTCTCAAAGGAAGAAGAAATACCTGATTTTAAATCAAGGAGTGATAATTTTAATTTTCAAATTGGAAATCCTTTCCTAAATATTCCTGAAAATAATGTCTGGAGAAAGCCTGATAGACATCAAACAATAAAGCAAACTTTTGAAATTAAATTACCAAACAAATTTTTATATCAAAACATAGAGAAGGAGAAGGAGATTATTGAAATAGAAACAAATATCAAAAATCAAGATAATAATGATGATAATAATAACTTAGAAATCGAAATCAGTAATAGATTATTAGATAAGAAGTTAACAAAAACTATTGTAAATATTGTATTAAATATTTTATAAAATATTAGGGTAATCGAAGTAATGAAAATATTGCTAGTTTGCATAAGAATACTTTGAATAATTTACATAAAGGAGAAATGAATACTAAGAATTTAATAAAGTCTGATCTAATAGATAAAAATAAATTTGGTATTAATAAATATTAATATTTAATACAGACGAAATATTAAATATAAAAAGGAACTCTGAACTTGAAATATATATAGAACAAAACAATCCTATTACCAATAACATAAATGAATTTCAAAAAAAAAGATCAACAAATTTCAATAATGGATTACACAACAGTAAATATTACTAACTTATTTTAAATAGATTTAATTAATTACGAGATTAAACTAAAAACATCTAATTTTGAGTTAAATAAAAACTCGGAAGTAACTGCTGAGAAATATGTATTTTTAGTTGTTGATGATGAAACTTTTATAAGAAGTGCTGTTATTAGAGTTATAATAGCAGAGATAAAATTAGTAAATAAATATATCGATGTGACGATCATAGAAGCTAATGATGGGTTAGAATGTTTATTAGCATTACATCTCTCAAATAAGATGAATATAAAAATTAATGCTATAATATCAGATGAGACAATGCCACTTATCTCCGGAAGCCACTGTTCGCATATTATTGATGAATTGCTCTCTAAAGGAGCTTTAAAGGAAGTTAATATTTTTATATCGACAGCATTAAATGATGAGAACACAATTGGTAAGTATTCTCATTTAGTTAAAAAGGTCTATTCAAAACCTTTAGATAAAAACTCAATAAAAGACATTCTTAAGCAAATTTAGTTATCAAAATAATTTTTATATATGTTCGTTGTTTATATAAAATTTTAAAATTATATAATTAATTTTTTATAATATAATAATTTATATTTTAATTTATAAAGTTAATATTTTTTCAATATTTATATAGATTATTATAAAAATATTTAAAATAAATAAAGTAATTCAAGATTAAATTGTTTAAATAAATCTAATTCATTAAATAAAAATTATTTATAAACCATTACCTTCTATCCTATCTTTGCCACGCAAATTTGCTAACCTGTTTCAATATTTCAAATGAGTTTTTGTTAACTTTATCAGTAATAGGCTATAAAATTAATATAAATAATAAACGAAATTGTTATAATATGATTAATTATATCAAATTAAACTTATTTACTTTACTTTCCCTGCAGACTCTAGTATTTAGTAAAGTTTTAGGTTGTGTATCAATCATTAAGTCTCCCATATGATCTCTTGTGTAAGGGTAATTAACTCTGTCTCTTGCTATAATAGTTATTAAAATAGTTATTAAATATCTTATAAAATAGTTTATATTCATTTTAATACTTCTTTCTTTATATGTATTCTTATTAGAAATTCCTTTTATAGTATTTGAGGTTGTATTATTTGATGTTTTTAAATACCTAGTAAGATTATATAAGTAAATATAAAATATTGTAAGTAGTTATAATCCATTAATCAATTAATTATATAGTTAATTTACGATGTATTAAAATTGTTCAAATTGTTTCTATTTTCATTTCTAGTAGTTTGTGGAACATAAGTTTCTAAATATTCAGTAGGAAGAAATTTCACCTTATCATTAAACTTCTGTAGACCATAAGAAGGAATTACATACTAAGTAAAGTAAAATAAATTAAGATAAGTGATTATATATTAAATACATTGTGTGATTTGATTTTAGGAGCACAATAATCCACATCTACTGTTTCGTTTACTTTAAATGTAGCTTTAGAAGGGAATGATCTTCTTTTTGATATAAAGCCATCTTCTTTATGGGGACAATGGGGATGTTCTAACTCTTCTTTGTCGTATGTCTTTCTTGAAGTTTTAGGTGTTAAACCATCTGAATATATAAATTATGAAAATTATATATTTTATATGTTATATGTTATTTTATACGTTCTTTCCGAAAATTGCTTTCAGATCTTGTTACAATATTATATGATTGTATTTCGTCTCCTGATACGAGATTATTTTTTGCTTGATTCAGTTTTGATTTAGATTGAGGTCTTACATCGATAGTTTCCTATTTAGTTTTATTATATAAGATTGTTTTGAAATAATAACAATAATACATTCTTAGTATGAGTGATTGGATCATTTCCACTATATTGTGCTGATTTCATCATACCACAAAATTGTCTATTATTTCTATACGAATCTTGAATATTTCTTATATAATCAAGATAATTACTTTGGATTTAAACTAGTTACACTATGTTGTGTTGATAATCTTTCTGTATAGCATGCCATATTTTAATTTTAACTTTTAATTTAATTTATAAAATATTATAACTCTTATTCAATAATATTATTAATTAATTTTAATAATTTAATAATTCCTATTAGTTATGCAACATTTCCTTAATTAACTTAATTTTCATAGTTAACTTAATTAACATAAAATTATAAATTTAATAATGAAAGGTAAACCATTAATAAAAGAAAAGCCAAAAGCTCCATACAGTCTTTCTGCAAACAAAGAAGATGATGTAGAATACGTAGAACGAACAGTTATTCGAGAAGAATGCAAAGTAGTCTTAGAGCCAATAACACACGTTAAAGTTAAAAAATACAAAGAAAAGAAGAAATTTTTACAAAACGATGCTTATAAAAGTATTCGAATTGACCTCCATCAAAACTCATTAAAGACGTTAAATCTTACTGAAAACTATTTTAAAAACATAATAGAAAACGAAGAATTCGCTGTAGCAAATTTAAATGGAGAAATAGACTCACCACTTAATTCGGAAGATGACGATGAAAAATCAGGCCGTAACCCACATAATATAAATGAAGACAGAAAAATTGTAGTTCCAATAACAGTAAGACTTACTGATATCCCTAAACCTATTCCACCATTTGAAGTTTCGAACTCGAATGTAACTTTTATATGTAAAAGACCAAGATTAAAGATTACTCGACCTAATAGCTTTCAAATAAATTCATTGTATAAATATATGATTGAGTATGATCCAAGTGAGTATGAAGATTTTGAGGTTGATGAGGTATATTTATATTCCTAATAAATTAACTACTTAACTAATAGTATTTATTATTATTTACTATCAATGATTATATAGAGCATGAACAACGAAGAGAAAAAAGATTTTGACTACATAACTAAACATAAAACTATTAAATTAAAGGAAGACATAAATGATATCTCTACAATGGATAGATACACTGAAAATGTAGTTAGGGGTGCTTCCACAACAACATTAACTAAAACTGAGACAAAATCCTTATTTTTATCCTTACTAGAAAATATCAAATCAGAAATAGAAGAACTTAAAGAATATCAAGATTACGACATTAAGCGATATCTCAAAGAATGCGAAATAAAAATAAGAACTAATCAAAAGAATAATACGACTCACATTAAACATTTAAACCTTATTAAGAACGACGGAGAGTTTGATCTCAAAAAGATTAATCAGATCATTTCCAACTTCGAATTGCAAATTAAGTTCTTTGACAAAAAAATAAAACAACTAATAGAAACACTAAAGTTTATATTGTGCAGTTGGTTTAAACGGCAAAGATCATCAAAGAAAAAAACTAAAATTGATAGTACACCTATTGGCCATGAAGACATCCCTAACAATCTACTTAAAAGTTATCTTGAGTTGATCGGAGTAGAAAAGGTTGATGATCTAACAGATAATAATTTTGGAGTAAGAAAATATAAAAGAAATAATACAATCCAAGAAGAATCATTATCATTAGAAATAACAGAGAGAGATGAAGAACATGAACAAGAAGAGACAGTAGCAGAAATAGAAGATGAAAGTGAGGTGATCAAAAAGGAATTTATAGAGCTAAGAGCTTATGATTTCGAAAAATATTTTCATATAATGAAAGAACATTTTATGAATAGAGAAACTAGAGTAATTTTCGAAAAGAATATAGAGAATAAGAAATTATTTAAATTTTATGAAAATGGAGTAATAGAAATTGTAGAAGCTTGTTCGACGATAAGAAGAGTAATATAATAGTTACATTAATTTATTTAAATCAAGTTATTAAATCAAGCAATCATATTAGAATTATTAATTATTTTATAGATTTTCCCTGACGGTCATACGTTTACCCAATATGCAAATAAGAATCTTAAGCATTGTTTTAAAGATGGAGAATTGCTATATTTTTATAACTCACAATTATTATATCAGTTATTGCAGCTTAATGAAGAATTTTTAGTATACAAGTTACAAGATGATACATTTGAGAAAGTTATGTTTGATGGAAAGATTTATATGAAGTAAAAATATTAATTAAGAATTAATTTTATTGTTTATTTACTTAAAATATAGATACGTCAATGGAAACTGCAAAATTATTACTACAAATGGAAATTTATATGAGGATATATTAGAAATAGAAGAATTTTATGATATTTAATGCATTATTAACACTTAATTACTTAATTTAAATTACTTAAATTTTATTTAATTAATATTTATGTTATTAACTTATTTTAATACATTTATTATATTTAAAATATTTATTAATTAACTACATAACTGGATATGGTTACTAATAAAGTTAATTTATATTAATTTAATGTATTGTAATTTATTAATAAAAATAAATTTATTACTAAGTAACTACTTAATTTTAGTACAAGTAATCACTTAAAAATTATTAACATTCTATTAAATCAATTATTATCTTAATAGATAATGCAGTTGCAAATGCTGTTATTGTTACAAAACTCAATTTTTGTTGTTTTAACTATAGGAACATTTTTGTTGTATTTGTCAATGTCTATATTATTAATAATTATGTTAATTTTTGATAAAATGTGTTAGTTCTACTTACTTTTTACAATACCAGAATTAGTTGTTAATTCCACATCATAAGTAGGATATGTTTCATAAAGTGTTTCATGTGATTCAACATTATAATCATTATTGTAATTATTGTAATCACCAATTTTACTAATAGAAGCAAGTTGAAGAATATTATTATCAAGATCTCCATTAACACTTTCCTGAGCTATTCTAAATCTGGGAACTTTTAGATTCTTTGATTCAAATAATTTTTTCTTATTTGCTTTACGATGAAATGTTATCTTAGGACTAGGATTGTTAATTTCGATTTTGAAGTTTGCGAAATTCTCTTTGCTACCTTTTATAGTATTGTTTTCTTTATTTCCTTTGTTCAAATCTTTAATTTGATTTATTTCATTTTTTGAAGGAAGATTTGCTGACTTTCCCTTTGTTATGGCTTCAATTATTTTAATTTAATATTTAACAAATATAAATTAATTATTTACCTTTATTGATAAATAATTTTTTTCCAAAAAACTGTTTAAAACTTGAAGTATATTTATTGTTTGTATTATTATCATTACCATTACTATTTTCTTTTAAATCTTTATCAGTTTCTGTTTCTGTCTCAGCTTCATCTAGTACATCCTCACAAGTATTAAATCTAATCTTTTCTTCTGTTTGGTTATTTTCAATACTTAATTGATTTGTAATAACTACAGGTTTCAATAAATACTCTAAAATATAAATATATTTAATAATTCATAACTATATCATACCTCTATAATTCTTAATTTGAGTTTTCATAAATGGTGATTCATAAATTCGTTTATCATTTATTACCATTTTAATATATTCGTCTTCTGATACTAATAATTCATCTTTATTATCAGTATTAAGTAAGAATTGATTTCCAGCAGGACATGGAGGAGGAAATAAAAGTTTGTAATTTAGATTGGGCGCTGTCCCACCGAATCTCCTTTCTAACTGCGAAGGGTTAACTAGATCGTTTATAATACCCCATTCGTCGTCTTTTAATACAAAAAACTTTTGTACTG
>Ga0100378_1004803_pt1 | contig 12511 bp, 14 predicted proteins | sample CryGeymeta201502_FD_81535 | JGI IMG/M metagenome (GOLD analysis project Ga0100378, IMG submission 81535) | Groundwater microbial communities from Crystal Geyser aquifers in Utah, USA - Crystal Geyser metaG 2015-02 | ecosystem: Environmental > Aquatic > Deep subsurface > Groundwater | place: USA...
ATTACATTCTTACTTTCATTCCCATTAATAACTTTTTCACTATTTTCACCATTTTCCACATTAACATTTTCATTTAAATTTTCTATAATTTCACCATCTTCTCCAAATATTACATGAGTTGGTTTAATATATTTTAAATCAATTTTTGTTTTCTTTTCTTTCTTTTTTGTTTTTTTGTCGACCTTTTTTAACTTTTCACACTCTTTTGTATCAGCAACTTCCTCCTTGATAAATTTTAATAATTTATGAATTTGTGCTTTGTCATTAACCTCATTATGTGTAGTAGTTCTAAAGATATGTTCGGCTTTAATAAATTTGAGTACACCCATCACTTTTGTAAAGTTCATTAGTTGACATATTTGGTAGTCTTCTGCTTTAGAGTATATACTTCTGACATATTTACGTAGTTCTTTGTATTTAATACTGCAATTTTCTTTATCATTCTTGTCTCCTACTAACTCATTTAAATCATTTCTGTCATTTAAATCATTTAAATCCTTTGACTTTTTCATATTCAATTCACATGTTATTAAAATCGCCTTAACTTTATTTGCAGACTTTAACATCTGAATATCCAAAAATACTATTTCATTTAAATTAGCAACATTATCATTTCCATTATCAATAACATTATATTCACCGATATCATTATTAACATCATAATCAAGCTTTTTATCATCCTTTCTCACATTTGCTTTATTATTAATATCTTGTAAGCAACTATCTAAAATTTCAAAAAACTCATCAAGAATGATATTCCTCGGTAAGTAAAATATTAACTTATTAGCAATATTTAAACTTGTTTTAATAGTTTGATATATATCAGGAGTAATCATAGTTTTCATTGAGTATACATTTTCATCCTTGTATTCGATTCCTCCCCACGGCGGTGATAAAAACACTACATCAGCCTAAATAATAAGTAAATTATATATATTTTACACTTACTTTTATTCCTAATCTATCAACAACTAAATAATCATTACATATATTTTCTATATTGTTATCACATGAATAAATTTTAGCATTGTTTTTACATAAATAGATCTTAGCAGAGTCTATATCGACAGCATAGACCTTCTTGCATTGTTTTGAGAACTAAAAAATATAAGAAAATAAGTATGATTTTAATAATTAATTATATTATAATTATAGTAAAGTTACCTGTATAGTATTACCACCCGAGCCACAAAAAGCATCAACAACAGTTAAATTTTTACATTGACTAGCTATATAAAAGGATATTTCTTCAGGTGTGACTGAATACCAACCTATATAATATTTAATAATTATATATTATATGATAAAATACTTTCATAGTCAAGTTGTATTCCTTCATCAAATTTACTAAAATAGTAATATCTTTGATTCCAAAAGTTTATATTTGGTATTGTTTCTTTATTTTCCTCGTAAAATGAGGAATCGTTATCTCTTCCTTTATCGAATAGACTTATATTTGTTTGAAAATTTATATTAGAAATTTTAGAAATAAATGTTGTTAATGTTTCTGGTTGAATAGCAGTGTAAATATTCCCTTCTTGATTAAGAATTTCGTTTATGTCCATGTGCATTTGACTCTTTTTATTTTTTTTACTTTTGTTCTTTTTCTTTGATTTGTTTTTAGTATTAGAGTTCGCAATTTCTTCTGTTTCGTAATCTAATTCATTATTAAATTCTCCTTCTTCAGGTTCTATTTCTCCTTCTTCTTCATCCAAAAAGTTTTTAAATAAATCATCATATTTTATTATATTCATAACAATTTAATATATATTTTACTTAGTTTTATTATTTAGTAATTTGAAAAATTTGTATTATTTTGTAATTTGTAATAGTTGTATTTCTTAATTATTTATTAAATTCAAAACAAATTATAACAAAACATAATAAGAATAATAAGCTAGCTTTTAATTTTGATTTTATAACTTATTGCTTAAATTAAATAAAATTAAATAATAATTTAACAATATGGCAAACGCAAGAGCAGGTAAAATCATTCACCAATAATATAATCAACTAATAACATATATCTTTAATAATCCTCACTTACCATTTACTATTTACTATTTCCTTTTATAGAAAAACTCCGACTCCAACAAGAAGAAGTCGTTAAAAAAGTATACAGAAAAATTGCACGCAAAGTCCGCGACGAATACGAAGAAGAAGACAGACAAATCAATTACTTCCAACAAGAAAGAGAAAGAATAAATTACATATGGATGCTTCAAAAGAAAAAAATAGAAGAATCACAAGCAGAATTAATAAACAAAGAAAGAGAGAAGGAAGACCTAGAAGAAAAGCATAAAATCGAAAATAAGTTATATATGCAGAGAATCAAATATCAAATGTTAAAACAACAAGACGAAAATGTTGAATTACAAAAAGAAGCAGAAATTGCGTTAAAGCAACAAGAAGATATTAATAGACATAAAGAAAAAGATTACAAATACGATTTTAGAAGCTTAAGCAAAACAGAAAAAGAACAAGAAGTATTACAAAACGATTTTATATATGCTTTAGAAAAAGATCAAATTAAAGCTATTCACGAATTGAAAAATGATTTTGAACTAAAGGAAGAACAGATGAGACGATTTTATGGTCTCAAAATAAAAGAGTTAAAAAATAATATGGAAGAGAAGACAAAAAAGGAAATTAATTTTGTAACAGAAAAGAAACAAAAAAGAATTAAACAACTAACAGATGACCATGCGAACTACTTTAATAATATGAAGAATTATTACTATGAACTTAATAAGAAAAATCTAAACGAGTTAAAAAGATTGGCTAAAGATACTTCTGATGCATTAAATGATCAAAATCGTCTTAAAAATATAAAAATAAGTAGAATGGCCAAGAAGAAGAAAATAGAAGAGCCATTAAATGAATTAAGAAAGAAAATTGCAGCGTATGTTATAATATATAATTTTTACATATAAATTAATTTATTATATAGTAAACTTGAATACGAAAAGAAATGCTTTGAGCATTATGAGCAATTAAAAAATAATAACGATCAATATAAAGATTTAATGAAAGAGTTATTAGATTTTGAATATAAATATGAGGTTACTCTTCAAAATATTAGTTATTTAGAAAAAGAATTAAATAATATAAGAAGTAATTATAAAGGAAAGCTAAATGAAGTAGAGCAGAAGGCTGGCTTAAGGGTAAATATTTATAGTTATTGATATATATTTTATTTACATTTCTTACACTTTCTTAATATTTAGAATCTAATACTTGAGAAAAAACTCGAAACAATTGAAGATAATTTAGAAATAAAGGAAGTCCAATTGAGAGAACTTATTAAGAAAACAAATATTGATCCTTTAGCTATTGCTAATATAAATAGTACTTTAGAAGAGGTTGAATTAATGAAGGGAGAAATGATTAATAATTTGGAAGAGGAATTGAAGAAGATTAAGGAGGTTCATATTGATATGATTAAGACCTATGAGGCCAAATTAACAGAATTCCATATTCCAATTGAAGAAATGGGTTTCGAACCATTAATACCTGTAGATATTAAAAATTATTCCACATAAATAAATATTAAAATAATAAATATATTAAAATCATTTTTAAATACAGAAATAAGTTAATTTTATTAATGATAATAATATCTTTAATTCTACTATTATTTAATTATTAATATTTATTTAATTATTATTTGACTGAGATACACTTAATACCATAATTCAATTACTTATTGAATTAGTCTGATTCATCCTCTTTATCTGATTTATCTTTATCTTTTTTATCCTTCTTTTTATGTTTCTTTTTGTCTTTTTTACTTTTCTTGTCTTTTTTGTGTTTCTTTTTCTTGTCTTTTGATCCAGATTCATCGTCTTCGTCTTCTTCGTCTTCACCACTTCCGAAGCTATCACCACTATCGTCTTGATAATCATAATCTTCATCATCTAATATTTAAATATTACTTATAAAATTATACCACTAGGTAATTCCATTTCTACTTCTTTAGGTGCTTGTCTCTTTTTAACATTCTATTAAAAAATTTAGTATTTAGTATAAAACATTAATTATCAATTAATACTTACAACTGTTGTAGAATCAACATCCATTAATTTTACTGATCCTGTCTCAGACTTTACTTTTATTTTTTTAACTCCTAGATATTTAATTATTAGATCATATTCCTGTTTATCAATATTTAAAAATTGGTGTTCTTCTTCTTTATGTAAATAAACAGTCATATCGAATGATCTTTGAACGTTATTATTATTCATTCTAGAAAATTCTACATAATTAATAGTATCTAAGCTAATATAAATAACTGGTTTATGAATGTAAACTAATGATTTCTCTAAAGGGAATAAATAACCCTCGCTAGATTTAACAAAGCATTTAATTGAGCTTAGGTTCTTTGAACTAGGATAAAGGTTAATAAGTTGATTATAATATTATATTATATGATTAGTTATTTCTTAGTTAATTTAACTTACTTCTTAAAGTTACCAGGAATAATTACACCAACACCTACAAAGGCTTTAAATAATCTTGCCATAATATCATAAGTTGGACCTGAAATTGTATCTTCTAAATTATCTTTTAACAAAGCCTCTCTTTCATTTTTATCCTCAGGTAGGTTTAATTCTATTGTCTTTTCATTTTCTTTTTTGCATTGGAAAATAAGAAAAGGATAAGTAGTATTTCCCTGACGTAAAGGTTTCTCTAAAGCTACTACTAAGTCGATATGTACTCCATCTTGTCGGGGAAGAAGGAATACTCTACTTATATTCTTATATGTTATTTTATAATCATGTGAAGGTCCGTGTATTTTTAAATTCCCTTTAAGCATTTGTACGTCAAATCTACCTCTTGGGGTAATCATAGGCATTTCAGTCAGAATTGCATAGGCGTCTCCTAAAGAACCAATATTTGCATATTTTTGAATTTCTTCGCGAAGAGCCTCGGCGCTATGGGAATTTAACCCATCCTCTGGCGCTTTTTCTTGCTCTTCAACTTCCATATCATTTTCTTTGACTTCTACCTCGGCATTAAGTGAAGGAATAAATAAACGCATTTCACAAAGAATATCATCTCGATTACTATTTAAAGTATTAATAATATATTTACTTTTGATCTGTATCCTCATGATTGAATTCGATGTTTAAATCATTTTTGGCAGGGATAATAACATTTGAAACTTCAGTGTAAGGAATACTAATCCATGGTTGGTCATTACATTCAAAATTTATTTCTTCGTTTGTGACAGTAATATTTCCGTAATTCCATCCTTTTACAAATTGAGTTGGCTTAGTTTTGTCCATAAAATTATATGAATATTTTAGATAATTATAATTATAAGAATTTATGAATTATATGAATAATAAGTGGACTAAGTAAATATTTAAAATTTTATTCAAACATTTTTAGTATTAGGTGTATTTTAATAAATTAAATAATAATTTGAATAATTATAATATTTGAATTATTATATTCTATGAATTATTATAGAGTTTAAAACTTTGTTTTTTATTTTGTGAATGATAATTTCTTCAATCTTATCTTATAACTTAATATAAATGTTAAATACTATATTATACTTTACAATTTCATTAAATTATAACTATAATAATTAGTATATATATATATATATTATTAATTTAATAATTTTTATATTTCTCTTCTATTATTTTATTCTCTTTTTTGTTATATAATATATATTATAATAAACAATATATAGTAATTTGATTAAAATAACTATTAATGTCAAATAACGAAAATTTTATTGTAAATTTTAAAAACTATAGTAGAAAAGAAGTAGTAGTTGAACCAAAAAGGTACTTGTTATTAACTTATAAAACTAATTTAAGAAATTTAAACTCGTACATAAATATTTAAATACCTATAGTCCTAGAACAATACATATTTGGGAATTTAATATTCGAGATAAATTACATAAAGTAGAATTACTCCATTCGCATAATTCTGGTACAAGAAAATTACTTATTGACAACTTTGAACAAGTTAATCAAAAGTTTATTGGAAATAAGAAGTTCTCATATTCATTTATTATTGAAAAAACTTATTTCAACGTTGTTGAAACAAAGGAAAATAAATATGAATTTAGAATTGATAATTTGTCTCTTGAAAACTATAAAAAACAACAACAAAGTAATTAAACTAAGTTTACAATATTAATTATAGAAGAATCTGAATCAAATAGAAATACAAATAAAAAGTATATAGAACTTGACCTTAATGGAAAGTTTGAATTAGTTCAACCTATCAAACCTATTGATTTAAATAATAATAATTTTAATGTTTTGAAAAATAATTCAAGTAATCAGGATAAGAATGATAAACAAGATAATGTAAAAAAACAAGGTAGTAATAAGATAAACGATATGTATAATGATACTGATTTTGATTTTGGCGGTGTAATAAATACTGAGCCTAGTCTAAGTGTAAATCAAAATAAAGAGTTTGACAATTTTGAGTTTAATAATAATAATAAAAATAATAACGAACAGATAAAAAAGAATATAAACAATAAAAATAACAATATTAGCAATAGTCAAATGATTTCTAACAATCAAGTATTACAAAGTCAATCTAAATCAAAATCAAATAATAATATTAATCTAATACAATCATTTGAAAAAATTAACCAAAACGTTATTAATTTATCAATTAAAAATTACCAGCTGAAAAATAATATAAGCGAATCAAATAATACAAACATTAATTTATCAAGCAATAATAACAACCAAGTAATTAATGAATTTACTAATTTAAAAAAGATTAACTCATCTAATATTATAATAAATACTTCACATATTGATTTGGAAGAATTAAATGTTAAGGATATTTATCCAACTTGGGATGACGTAAACTCCAATAATATTAGTAAAATGAATAGTATTAATAGTAATAAAAATTGTCAGCAATTTGATCCTTTTTCGAGTTATTTAAATCCAACTAATGATACAAATGTTAATACAAACGCTAATACAAAGGTTAATAATGGAGTAAATGTAAATAGTAAGAATAATATAAATGTTGTAAATCAAGACGGGAATGGGAATTTTAATACTGTGTTTATGTTTAAAAATGTATATAATAATAAATAATTTAATTAGTGGCCTTAAGAAAATAGTAATTCAAACAATATAAGTAATCCAAATAATTCAAATAAAATAAATCTTGACTTCTGATGATAATATACTGATATTGTTAACTTTCTTTATAAATAAATTTAATATTAAAAACAGAAAGAACTTACAAAAGAACTTATAATTAATTAGTGTTTTATATAATCAATATATTACATCGATAATATCATACTACAGCTTAATATTTAATACATATATAAAATAATATTAAAATATAAAATACATATATAAAATATAATAAAATTATTTATTATAATTATCAAGACATTAATTAAAATGATTACTAAAATTATTTATTTTGATTTCTTAGCCAATGCTCCAGTATATGAATAAATGCAGTTTAGTAAAATTAAGTTTGCAAAATTCTCCACAGGTGAATAAGCTTGATGTAAAATTCTTTTATCAAAATTAATATTTGTTAAGCTAGGATCATCCTTTTTGTAAAAGCAACTTCCTTTTGAGTTTATTTTTCTTATAACGTTCGTGTTCATTATCTTTTCATTGTTCTCATCAATAACTATTTGAGTATTTAATTTTTGATCACAGTCAATAATATGGAACATATTATTATATCCTCCGGTAATAATTATTTTTCCAGTAGGGTCACTAGCAAGAGAGAATTTATCTGACATATAATTATTCTGATATAAGTAGCTTAACTTAGTAATAATAGGTTCATAAAGTAAAAATTTGTTGCTCGGAGCACTTAAGTTTCTTAAATCCCAATAGTTACAAGATAAATAATGTCTTGTTGTGATCATATGATCGTTTGCTACGTTGAAATTTATGTCATGAACTGCCATGATGCTACTTGCAAATACTGTTTTGTTTAGTCCTGAGTTTTCGTCGAAGCAATTCTTAGCAAACTTTAAACAGTCGCTGCTTGTACGTAAATCACATATTTTAAGGACACCTTTGCTTGTTCCGTATCCGAAGATGCTTGGGTTAAAAGCGCTATATCTTGCTGTTGTTATTTTTTCTGGATTATCAACCTAATAATACATTATTTAATTATAAATACTTCTAATGAATTAACTTCCAAATCAATCGGACAATAAACCTCTTTTGTACTATTCATATCCCATAAAAATACCTTAAATTCGTCTACTGAAATAAAGTTATTTGTAAATAGCTTATTTTCAGATAAACTCTTAATTTCACTATTATGTGCCTTAAACTCAGCCTTTGTTTTATGTTTTACTTCGAAATGAGATTCTTTTAACTTTGGTACTGTTATACTAGTTGGGTTTGAAGGAGTTGTAACAATATCAGTATCAAAGATACAAGACTTAGAGTTGAAAACCCTATCTAATTTAATATTTCTATATCCCGCTGATAATATGTCTATATTATTTATATTTTGATTTTCTAGAATAGTAAAGGCTCTAATTCCTTCTGAGTACTCACAAGATTTATGTCTATCAAATTCCTTTTCATGAGCAGCATATTCATAATGGTATGATAGTTTTGGATTTTTGTTTTTACTACTATTATGTGTTTTTCTGAAGATAATAAGTCGACCTCCTTTGTCACTGACTATACTATATAAACCATCAGGAGAATATTTAACATCTGTGACTAAAAAACTTTCGTTATCTGGATTGTTTTTTATTTCTTCAATATTTAGCTTTTCCCCAAGAAATTGATTAAACCTCCATTCCATAATTTTTAGATCTTGCTCTGGTCCTTTTTTATCCATTTTCTTTCTTTAATAATAATTTTTATATTTAATATTATTAATATTATTTATTACAATTAAATAGAAATTAATTTATGATGCTACGATTATATAATATATTATCTAGATTATTTTATGCTTATATTTCTATATATTTCTATATGATTGTGTAATTAATTCTATTTTAATGTTAATATTTGTTGCTCTATTGATAATTTTTCATTAACATAGACTTATAATTTAAATATACTAATTCTTAATGAAAATTCTCAATTGCGTAATTTCTTGTTATAAACATCTTTTTTAAACATTTCCTTTCTGATTCTGAAATTGATGGTGATTTAAAGTTTTTAATACAATCCTCAAATGATAATAAAAGTATTTCTGATTGAATTTTTATTCTGGAATATATTAAGTAATTGTTAATTAATTTAACATCAAATTTCGTTTTTGTGTTATTCGCTGATGACATTTTATTTATATATTTATTATAATTAAATTTAGTAGGAAATGTTAGTATTGTATTTAAATGACTACAATATAAATTTATAATTTATTAGGATTTATTAGGATTATTACTTATTTGGTTAGTTGTATACAACTTTAATTGAAATTTAACTCAACTCACTAATATTAGCTTTTCTTAATATTATTACTTAATTGATACTAATCATATTATTACAATAAAAATAAACAAAATATATGTATTGAATAAAATAATTAATTATATATTATATTATACAACTAAAATTAATTTTTTAAAGTATTTATAATTTAATAATAATGCGATAATTATATTCATTTTATTCATTATTTATTATTATTTCAACTCGTCTTTACTTTTTCCTTTTGAATCTTCTTTCTCCTTTTCTTTTTCTTCTTTTTCTTTAATTTTATCTTCGGGGAAGAGATCACCTAGTTTCATATTCTCGAACTTAGACCCTTTTTTGCTAAAGATTTTAAATCCGTAAATTTTGGGAACGTACACAGATGGTTTTTGCTTTTGGACAATATCTGGGAAGGTCTAATTTAATAGATATTAAAGAATTAAGTACTTGAATAAAAATATGAGGGAATGAGGAACTAAAATAGGCTCCATCAACGTCAACAAACTTAATTCTTGGAACATAGACATCTTCACATCGTGGGCAGAATACCTATTATTTATTAATGTTATTCATTATTGTTATTGTAATTATTAATATAATAAATTATATTATATAATATATAAATATTGTATGTTTTTTATTTACTTTGACTCTTGAGATACTAAGATCTTCACTCATACCAATTGGTAAAACTAGTGCTCTATCGCAAAGTACTCTTGGGCATGCCCCGTATACTCCGTTTAAAAATTTAGATCTCATTATATGTAGACCTCTTGGGGTTAAAATAAATCTAGCGTGAATTAGTCCATATAAATCCATACCGGATTGATATATTTCTAAAAAACTATAAATTGAGAAGTTGTTAAAAAGTAAAAATTATTACTTTGGGTTACATAGATCTTCAGAGTCTGGACTGTCAGAAGATAATATCATTTCTAAAGCCTCTCTTTATAAAATTAGTAAAAAGTAAATACTCATATTTAGGAATCAGTTGCTTGAGTCCATACAAATTAAAAGTATCTCTTATATACTCCTCATCAATCTTTTTTAAATATTTATTTTATTTTTTTATACCTCTGCAAAGAACTCATGTCCTTCAAGTTCGCAAAACCATGATATCCATCCAGAGTTTGAATCACTAGGCTCAGATTCTTCCATTATTTATATTTATTAGAAATTTAATCAATTCAAATTATATTATTTTTATTTTAAGAGTGTATTATAATATAATAAATTAAGTAAGTAAATAATAAATTAAATACGTCATTTATTAACATTTATATAACATTTATAATATTTTTCTATATTACTTAAATTATCTTAAACTAAATTAATACTTTCTATTTCAATATCCTAATAATTTTCATAGTCATCATAATCTATTGGCTTTTTAATAGATTTTAAGTCTAAGACTAAACTTGCAAGGTCTTTACAAATTAATTTATCATTTTCATAGGTGCCAATTTCTTCTACTCCCAAGCTATTGGTTGTCCTACCTTGACCGTGTTTTAAATTATTTACGAAAGGACCTTCGTATTTAGAGCCGTCTGGATAGCGTAGTAAGCCTTGTCCATGACGTTTGTCTTTTTGAAATTCACCTTTGTAAATAACTCCGTCGTAGTAATATAGAGTACCTTGTCCTTCGCAGATATCCATTACAAATTGTCCTATGTATCTGTCTCCTCGTTTGCTTGTAAATATACCTTGTCCGTGTTTTTTTCCGTTTTTAAAGTCTCCGTCATATTTAAACATATCTTTATTATAGTTAAATATTCCTTTTCCCTCATAGTAATTATTAACAAATGACCCTTGATATAAATTTCCATTAGTGTAAGAAAATACACCTTCACCGTTTTTCATATCGTTTTGCCATTCTCCTTCGTATTTATCTCCGTTTTTATAAGTATATACACCTTTTCCGTGTTTTTTACCGTCTTCAAGCTGTCCTGTGTATTGATCTCCGTTTGTATAATAAATCGTTGTTATGTCATCAAGTCTGTCATCTGTCCAAATACCTTCTACTACTTTGTCCTTAGTTTTGAGCTTTCCTTTTCCGCTTTTAATCCAGTTTTTAAAGTTTCCTTCGTAAACATCACCGTTTGAATAATATATTGATCCTCTACCTTCGATTCTTCCGTTCTTCATTTCACCCTCGTAAAAGTCTCCTTTTCTGTCGTCAGTATTCCATTTAAATACTCCTTTTCCGTGTTTTTCATCATAGTTCCATTCTCCGTCATAAATATTCCCATTGTTGTAAATATACATTCCTTTGCCATGTCTATATCCTTCAAAAAAGTTTCCATTATAACTATCACCTTCATACTGTCCTTCATTCCATTTAAAGAACCCTTGCCCATGCATTTTGCCATTTACATATTCCCCTTCATAGACTTCACCGCTATTAAGTTTGGGCTTAGCTATAATGGCTATTCTAATTGAACTACTCCTTTTTACCCCAATTCCATTACCATTACTTCCATTTATTCCGTTATTTCCGTTTATTCCGTTTTCATTATTCACATTGTGTAACATTTTACTGCTTCGAAATCTCATCGGCGCATTAATTTGATTATTATTTATATTATTATTTCCACTATAAAGAACACTATTCTTAATTACACTTTTCTCAGGTAGATTAACACTACTAGAAACATTAGGTAAATTTGAAACGTTATTAAGAGCAGGAAGAAATTTGTTAGACATTGAATACCTATGAGATATTTTTTGTGATTTGATTGAGGTTATAGAGTCAATTGTTTTTGTAGACTTTATTGATTGCGATAATACTTGAGGTTTATTTTCAAATGTAGAATTTGTTGACATTAAAGAATCTAAAGTTTTTGAAGACTTAATCGAACTTGAAAGTAACGAAGAAACATTTCCAAAAGACGGAATCTTTGGCTTTGTTGCTTTTATGGACATTTTTTATAAATTTTTATTTGCTTAATATTTTACAGAATAATATATAACTATTATATAACTTTACATTTTCTAATATATATTCAAAATTCAGAATAATTGTTAAATTTAATATAATTTCGATATAAATATTAATGGATAATAAAATATATAACATTTTTAATATGAAT
>Ga0100378_1004808_pt1 | contig 12508 bp, 13 predicted proteins | sample CryGeymeta201502_FD_81535 | JGI IMG/M metagenome (GOLD analysis project Ga0100378, IMG submission 81535) | Groundwater microbial communities from Crystal Geyser aquifers in Utah, USA - Crystal Geyser metaG 2015-02 | ecosystem: Environmental > Aquatic > Deep subsurface > Groundwater | place: USA...
AGAGGAAGGATCCTACGACGAATCAGATGTGGATTCGGAAGGTAGCGCTTCTGTGGACGACGAGACGCGTGGCCTACATACCACCAGTTATAATTGCGATGATGACAGCGATTGTACAGAGTTTAATTCCGATGTCGGATTAGAAGATTTGGGAGCTGCCATGCTGCAGATAGGATCCTGCCACTTCGAAGCCGAGAGCGATAGTCAGGACGAGGATGAGGACTATTCCTTCACGTCGAAAATGTTCCCCCCTGTAGTTTCAAAGTACATGAGTGATGTTCTTCCAGCTCAAAGTCAGATAGAATCGGAGAGTGGGCGGAGTGATCTGTTTCGAACACGCCTGAAGGGTCGAAATCGACCACCCTCCCAACAGCAAAAAGAAACCAGCATTTCTTCGTTCGTTGTAAGTACTACTATTTTTTGCTGATGAAGGTGTTTGAATGCATAGCTCTTTTAATCTCACTTGTTATTTGTCTTCTGTGTTGTTTCTTTCAGACCAGGGCTTTTAGCTGTGGTGGAGGATACGCCTGAAGAGTTGATTTGCCAGTGTCTTATCCCCTAGCGGACACCGACCAAATCCAGCCGAATACTTGTATCACTACTGATTAATAACACATACATACACTATCATTACACCCAATCATATTATTCTGTCCAGATCTTCGAAACCATTTATATTTCTTCTTAAAAATTCGAGAATGAGAGCTAGAAGACAGTTACCTCATTCAACTCCTAATCTGGTAAGCTAAAGAGGCATTTTCAATCTTGTACCGCTTATGATTAAAACCAGTTTATCATATCTAATCCTAGGAGTATTATTTTGTCCAGAATCCCAAAACCATTATTTCATATGCAGAACGTTGAACCTCCTTTTCAACCTTATGCTCACATGGAAGCCACGACCTTCACCAACCCTGAAGATACTTTTCTATGCAATTACTATTGCATGACTACCTCGTACTGTGGTGGTTGTCTCCTTCGCATACGCTTGTTTTTCGCTCTGGAGGCTGCACTTAGCGAAAATTGGGACCTAGACCTACGGTAACTGACTTCATCAGCAAACAAGGAAATTATCTAATTTGACGGGTTTTATTTCAGTCCCCCCCAAAACAAACCGCCTTTTTTTTGCTTCTGGTTCAAAACAGCAGCAGCCAACATCATCACAAACGGTTCACACCAGATCAAGCAACATACCATATACCGTAGTACCTCGAATTAACTTCCCTACATCACCTGTTCCCTTCTCGTTAGATCTATTCTCGAGTACAACATTTAAATTCATCGCGAGCAGTCTTTCTTGCGAACCTGAAAGCTAGCAAAAAAAGCGAAAATAAACTACTGGTAACAAAAACCGAAAACCTCCAACTACCTGTCGAAGGAACCCTACGACTACAGAACATAGCATTCCTCGCCAACCCTTTCTTTCCTACTAAGTCTTGCGTCAAGCTTACTTACCTGCAAACATGGTACGAAAAAGAAAGATTCTCGGTGTCTCGGGAGGCGTCCCTATTGATAGAGCACCGACTAAATTGGCAGCACCACCGCCGCCATATGATCCCATTTCTTCATCATCCGAGGACGACAGAGGGGTAACCATTGGCCACCAATCACATGTTTCCTCTAAACCGTGGACCAATAAAGAGGATACAGTTTTACAAGAGAAAGTGAAAGATTTCATTGAGATTTATAGATCATCCAAGAGTGACGATGTAAAGCGACAGAGCAAGTACGATCAAGTCGATTGGATGGCTGCGGCCAGGTTTTGTCCTGGACGAACGGGAGCGGAGTGCAAAGTTCGTTGGGAATCTTTGACAGGTTTGAAAACCCAACCGGCGGCATGGACCGAGGAAGAAGACCGAGCCATCGCTCGATTGGTCAAAGAAAATGGTAAGTTGTTCGTATAAAAATACTCCAGAGTACCAAAACACACTCACCAGACTCGTACTATATATCTTTTTCAGGCGCAAAAAGATGGTCTAAGTTTGCACTTGCGCTACCAGGCCGAAGTGGTAAGCAATGTCGAGAACGATGGCATAATCATTTGGATCCAAATGTCATCAAGTCTCGGACCTGGACCGAAGAGGAAGAGCAAATTGTCCTCCAGCAATATTGTAGGCACGGGAGCAAGTGGAGCGCTATATCTAAGCATTTGACAGGCAGGACGGACAACAACATCAAAAACAAATGGAATGCCTACTTTGCCGTCCGCATTGAAAAATATCTGATGGAAGTCTTGCAGTTGAAAAAAGACCAACTGCGTCATCCAATCACTGGATACTACATGATTCCCTCCTGTAAGATTGGCGAATGTGTCTCCTACATGCGCAGTCTCTCGCAAAAGGAGATGAAAGGAGTCAAACGACTATCAACATCAACACCCAAGGCTGCAAATATTATCGGTAGAAAACCCTCTTCGAAAAAACCAAAAACAGTCGCACGCAGTCCGTTTAATGCAGAGAAACGTTTGTCTTCCTGGTCAGCGAGCACTTTTGCGACGTCTATCCAGAATTCGAGTTCCGAGGACAGTGAAGGAAGACACGATTGTTATCGACTGGGGTCTCCACGGTCACCTGTAGCAGCATCGATCGGAAAGAGTGAGGAAGACAGTCCCTCTTCATTTCCAAACTCGACTCCTATAAACGCGGTACTGCTAGAGCACTTGGTAGAATCCCTGTCGACCCTCGAAAGCGGTTACGTTGGCGGTGTCTATGTTAGCGCTTCAGAACGACAAGCATTTATTCGAAACTCCAACCTGAGAGAAAGTGGGCGTCTAGAAGATCTGCAATTGTTGAATTTGTCGTACGAGGAAGTGTTGCGGTTGCCGAAATACTATCAAGATCTCTTGTTGTCAGTGGTCGACGAAGAGTCAGGTGGGAAACATGAAGATATTTCTTCTATTCCAAAAGCTGATTTGGAGACTGAAGATGGATACGAGGAGGAAGAGCAGCTTTACATCTAGATACTCTAGTAGTACGCATCATTTCATATTTTACCATTCACTCGTAAGCGAAATACACTGGTAAAGGATAATAGGCAATATATTATTTGTTTTAAATTTACGACAGCGTTGCGCAATAACCGTGGTAACAGTGTTTATTTCATCTTGTCAGCATTGGAGTTAGGGCCGACTCGCTTTCCTCCCATTCCAGTTACAACATTGACGTAACGACGATTGTATTGCAGTCTCTTCTTGGCACGGCCGCGAGGCAACTTCTTCTTGTCTTCTTGGGCTTCGACCTTTGGTGTCTGTCCCTTTACCTTACCGGCACGAGCTAGAGATCCGTGTACTTTTCCCATTTTTCTGTATTAAAAGTCTAGTGTCAAAAGAACAGTAATAAGATGAAGTGAGTAATCAAAAAGGATGCAGTTGGGCAATGGAATTTGAAACAACCAGTGCTCAGGCAAGACTGTGCTGCGACCGGAAAAAAGTGTGTTGCAGTTGTCAAATTGTTTTCCAATCCCGACCATGCCTCTCAAGCATGGTATACTCAATGCGCTGAAAATAACACTGGTCTTGCAATACCATCTCCTCTCTAGTGCTCGGTACCCTTGCATCAAAGAAAGAAACGGTACAACACGAGCGAGGTGCACACTCCAATCCGTTCTGAAAGGAGTCCCGTTCAAAGGAAGAGGCTTGAGCGGTGCCTCTTTCGTTAATCCAATACTGCCGACAGCCAAAGCTATCTGATACTTCTTGCAAGATCAGCTAGTCCAGTCGAGCGACCGACTAGCAGTGCTGCTCACTCATGTCAAGGGCTCAACTCTCTATTGCTACACCCGCCGCCAAACCAACACGATCCAACCATTCTTTTATCTCGATCGGTCTTCGTCCCTGCAACTTTCCGTTAACAGCCCAACGTCTTTCTACTAGCGATAACATTCATTTCGCAACAACAACAACAACAACAACAACAACAACAACAACACCATCATCTTCGTCCGTACTCACCGTTCAAATAGTACGCAAGATTCTTTCTTCCTTACAGCTGCTTGATTTGGTCTGCCCACTCCTTGTTGATGATGATTGTACGTAATGTTGGCTAGTTCGCTTGGTGTTTTTAGTAGATGGGTAAGTTCATGCGTCTGCGCGCTTGTTGCGCGACTTGGACTGTCTATCAGACTTTCACCAATCACCCGGACCGATAGTTGGTCCATCCGTTACTGCACATTCGTGACTCGACCCCTATTCCGCTTCACATTTTTCATTATTTAATAATATTAAATAGACGAGTCTACTATTATTTTTTTTTTCGTTTTGGTGGAGGAAAAGCGGAAGCGAATAGCTTCAATTTCCATTCATGCAGTTCGTTTTTTCTTTGCCGAAGAGCGTTCGTATCGGCCAGCTAAAAGCAGCAATCAGCTACCAGCTTGCTGGCAAATGGCAAAACTCTTGAGAGGCAGAACGATCACACGATTGGACGAAGATTCGAGAACAGTGCCAGAATCATCAATCATCATCCTGCCTGGCCCCTGGCCCATATATTTCAAAAAATAAATAAACTATACAACAACAACTGCAACTTTAGCACGATTTCACAGTATCAATGGTCTCTTGCTCTACTCTACTGGCGCCCCTGCTTCTCTCGGGAGATTTCCACACAGCGCGGTTCGTAGCACTACAGTATTGCTCGACACATCCTCTGGCAACCATCGACACGAATGCCGCGGATGAATGCGCCCGTGCGTGGGGCGAGAACGTAGAAATGCTTCTTAATGCCGACGACAGCAATGCCCTCGACAAGATTTACTCCATCCACGCTAAACACTATCGAAATGCCAACGAAAAACGACGCTCTTTGGAGCTCGTTCCTCTACCATCACTTCCGATATCACCGAATACAATAGCGCAGGATTTGACTTGCTGGGAAAGGTGCTGCAAACGAATTCATTTTGAACATGATGAGTTGACATTGTCGCTCTCGCCACAAGTTTGTGCTCCCGACAGAATTACACCGGATTCTATCGGCTGTGCCCTTGGTGTTGGATCAGGTGGCGCTCTGGCACTACCTCTGGTGAGCGAAATCTCCGTTCGGATCCGTTTACCAAGAACCGGTCGCGTTCTAGACGTTGAACAAGATGGATTCCTCCAACCTTATGACTCCGCAACTATCCTGTGGCCCGGTGGATACTTCCTCAGTTTGTGGGTGAATGATTTCTTTTCGGCCCTTGGCGCCGATAACAGTCTACCACTGTGGTGTTCCCAAGAACGCTGTCTGTGGCACCCTGACGAAAACATAGTATGTGTCGACAAGCGTCCACTTTCTATTTTGGAACTAGGGACCGGTGTTGGAGCTGCTTCCATTTCCGCTGCGGCCTCGGCGGAAGCTTTCGGAAGGGACGTTCGCATTCTTGCTACTGATCGATCCAAAAAGTCATTGGCCCTAACCACAGCAAATGCGGCAATGAATGGACTGAACGTGAATGTCAGTCTTCTTGATTTTACCGATCCCGAACGTATATCTGAAATTGTTTGTGAATTTGGAACGTTTGACCTTCTCCTGGGAGCCTCGCTTGAATTTGAAAATTGGGAGGACAGTCTTTCCGATGTTCTGGGACTTTTAACGCACGACGACGGCATAGTGGCTCTCGCGCACGTAACAGGTGGTATTGAGAAACCTCCAGCGGACTCGTCTTTTTGTGAGATTGGCAGGATATCAGGTCTGCGATATGGGATGCAAACGATGTGGGTAGAAGGGGAATCGTGTTTTGAGATCGTCTTGCTGAAAAAGACAAAGGATTGCCCAACAGCGACAGCATGATAACTCCTTAGATATTGCTAGCTACCTTCACCCGTAAAATTTACGTCTACTAATGTTATAGAGTAATACTGTTTCTTAGCATTTTATACTATCATCATTGCCGCTCCTACCAGATCCGTCACGTGTGTGTCGATGTATCGGATGATGCTCCATTGCTGGACGCTTCTCTGGACGGTGGTTTACTGGATACGACGCACCTACTATCGGTCTGATTGGCAACACAGGTTGTACAATCATTGTTACTGTTAGAAAATGGTTGGACTTGAACCGTCGAATGTTCAATGCCATTTGCTTGACAAATGGCAGTTATAGTTTTCAGAACTTCTTCGATTTCGACACTCTTGGAGGCTGTTTGAACGTGAACACTCATTGCAGTAATACCGTGACTAATGGACCAAATATGAAGATCGTGAACATTGGTCACTCCTGGTAACATTTCAATTTGATTGTGAACTTGTTGCCAGGAAACATCGGGAGGAACTTCTTCCAACAGGACGCAAATGGCGGACCGAATGACACCCAATGTCGAATAAAAGACCAAACAACAGAACAAAATAGTTGCAATGGGATCTACAATCCTCCATTCAGGATTGTACCAAATCACCAGGCCGGCAAGAAGGACCGCCACCGATTGAGTCAGATCGGCCATGACGTGCAAATATGCCGCACGCAGATTGACATTTTCAATATCATTTTTGGAAACTTCAACCTCGTTGGGACGCAACGGTAATTCCGGATCGCGATCTCGGTGCTCGTCGTCTTTGTCGTGATTGTGGCTGTCGTGCTGATGCTGATGCTGGTGATCGTGTCCATCAGCAACGTTTTCTCCTCCTTCATTACTAGTGTGTCCGTGATCATGACTGTGATCGTGCCCGTGACTTCCACCAGGCATGTGCACGTGATGCTGGCCCAAAACAAGCGCCAGTGCAATGTTCACAACGACTCCAATGGCAGCAATAACGCTCATTAGTTTTCCGTCCACGTCTTCTACTGCGCTGCTGTCATTGTTCTTTGCAACGAGTATTCCATAAATTCGACGCACGGCCTCCCCGGCCAATCCTACACTGATAATGGCCAGGCACGTCATGCTGAACAGGGCCGCCAAACTTTCGCTTCGTTTTAGTCCGTACGTGTGTTTGCTGGTAGATGGCCGTGCGGCCAGATAGGCGGCAACGATGGCCACCGCAAACGATGCCAGATCGGCCATCAAGTGTGCGGCATCACTGAGGACTGCCAGCGATCCACTCAACAATCCACCCGCTACTTCCACCAGCATAAAGGCGCAGCAGAGAGCCGTTGCAGTTTTTAATTTCCTCAAGACAGGATCACTAGCAAGACTGCTAAGGTTGTTTTCTGTGGCACCATCTTCGTTATTGTTGACCACTATTCGATGTTCGGTACCTACGTGACTGCTGTAACAGGATTCCAAATTGTTGTTGGAACCACCATGAGCATTGTTGTTGTTGCCATTCATAGCAGTACCGTCATTGTAATGTTTTTGATTATCAGATTTGGATAACAAACCACTTGTCTCGCCTTCGTGCCGATGCTGATGCGATTGAATTGTATCATTGGCCCCAGCAACATCATTGGCGGGAAAGAACATGTTCTTGAGAAAATTTGCCATGGCTATTATTCTTGTGGGATTCAAGATGGTGGCTGCTTGTGGGTAGATTTTTAAAAGTCACTATCAAAATAAACCACCAACTGAACTAATAACTACTTTTTGTTTTCGTTTTGATGCGTATGGATGACTGCTGCTGCTGCTGGTGATAGTGGTGGTGGTGGTGGTGAGATCAGACCTTGGTAATAATACATTATAATGCCGTATATTCTATATTCCCCTATTATAATATAGATATTCCAATAACAAATTATTATAATATATTTATTCCAAGCACTAGGAATAAGAATATACATTCTATATTCCTTCTTGTTGGGTCACTAAGTATACCTAATAGTGCGTTTACAGCCACAAATTCAATAGAAACTCTCATCGTCTCTCTCAATGTCTTCTTGTATGACTTCTTCTTTCATTCGCATGGCTTTGGCAACAGTGCTAACAGTCCAAAAGGTCAGGTTCTTCTTCAAATAAAGCAGAGCTTCGAACAAAATAGGCGACATGCCTCTCCTGTGTGGCAGCATGATGTACTTTGCCTCTGAGAAAAGTCTCTCGCAGCAATTGGAAGTAGCAACTACAATGTTTCCAACATCCATGTAGCCCTTGGTGATCAAGAAATTGTTCCTGGACTCGTCTCCTGGTGATACTAGTACCTTGCGACGCTTCGAGTTCATCTTCAGCTTCTCAGCAACAGTCAATTCCCTTGCGAGCGCATCTTCATCGTCTGAGCTGTCGAGTGAGTCCTCATCATTGTCGTTAATCTTCAACTTGATACAAGCTTCAGCTTCGCGATTGTTGAGGGCTTCACCGGCCATTATCTTTCTAACTCCAGACTCGAAATCAGGAAAGTCCACAATGGGTGCTTTGGGAGCAATATACTCTGCCATGGGTGCATAGCAATCATCTTCCAAGAGAGTATCGAATTGCTTCCGGCAGTGTCCAAGGTCCATTCCCTTGGCTTGTATCTCCTCCGTGATCATCTTGAAGACTTCAAAGTGGGTGACAGCATCTTGTAACTTCAGCTTCTCAGTTACAGTTAAGCAAAAAGTAGACAGAGCTGCAACACCTTCAAGTTGTTCCTTGATGCGAAAGAATCGTTGGACCATAGTAAACATGGAAGTCCATCGTGTATCGTTCATTTGTTGAGCTCGCAGCTCCCTCCCATGGGCATCAAAAGTAAGATCGCGAAGTACATGTGCAGCTCGCAGATTACAAGCTTTGCTCATGAGAGTGGACAGCTTCTTGATGATGTCATTGAGGCCGGGCTGTGCTTCCAACCATGCCTTCACCGCTAGGTTGAACCTGTGAGAGGCACACCCAACAAGTGGAACCTTCCATTGCCGGGCCAGACACTTATTCGTGTTGCAGTTGTCTCCTATAAGGCAAAGAATGTTTGTCTTGGTTAGTTTGTAAAGCTCAATAGTAGACTGCAACAACTCTTCATGAGCATCGGCGCCCATTGCTCCCTCTTCATCCAGTGTTGGCTGGATTGCCAACAGGACCACCTCAGTGTATTTGCCAGTCTCCGGATGCTTATACCCTGCAAAGATAGCAATGTAGTGAGTACTCGTTCCATCGGCAGTCCAACCATCAAGAAGAAGAGAGATTAGACCAGCCTTCTGAAGCTCGTCTGCAATATTCTCAGCAACCAAGTGGGTCGTTGCCAATATGTACTTTCGAATCGTTTTGCTACTGAAAGGAGCCCAGGACTTGGCAAGGTCCCGGGTCAAGGGGTTGTCGATCTCAGACAAAGGCATATTTCGACAAGCCAGCCAACGTATCCAAGTAAATGCTCTCAGTTCGTTCTTTCCGGTGTTGACAAAGCTGTTGATAGCCTGTTGAACAAGAGCTTTCGTTTGGTTGCCTTTTTCGGAGACAATGTTTCCTTTCTTGTCCACGATGCACCCAATCTTCTTCAAATGCTCCTGAAGCTCCACCTCGTAGTCTTTTCCAACACAAGCGACTGTATGGCAACGCAGATTCGTGTAACCCTTGGGGCTCAGCTTCTTTGCACCGCACTTCTTGCACTGGAAGCACTTGCCACCGCCATCTTCATCTCTAACTTCATCAAAGAAGAAAGAAGCCACTGCTTTTCCAGGAAAAAGATATCGAGGCTCAAAAGCTCCACTCATTTTCTTTCAGCCAAAAATGGCACCAAAGCTAGTACAGGAAATAACACGCAGAACGCCTTGTCTCTCCTTACCATCAGGAAGCCATCAGAAAGCAGCGCGTTGGTGCCTCCACAAACCGTCATTGTTGGCTTGTACATGGATAAAAGAAGTAGTTTGGTGTTTTCTAACTAGAAATGAGGACTTCCACGGATCAAAACTACCGTTACAACGTGAATCCGCGCAAGCCCCTGACGGTTGAAGCCTACTTAATTAGATGAAAATATAATAATATATTATATTCTTTATTATAATACACAAATTACTTAGAGAATACATGGACGGGCTGACTTGAAAATTCTAATATATTCATTCTTAATGTCCGGGAATGGCGTATATATATTCTACAGGTATGAAGGTAAGAATAAATAAGAATATATATTTTCTAAGGTCTGACGACGAGGGTCTCCATGGAGCCGGAACTTTGCTGAAGCTCGTGAAGCGCGTAATCCTCCTCCTCTTCTTTAGCAGTGACTGTGGTGATAAAGCAATATACGAGGATTATATGGAGGAGGTGTTGTTGTTGTTGGTGGTGGTTTTTGTATCGGTTTCGGCTGTGAAGCACTCGAGTAGTTGTGATGTACTAGAGTAAAAAATAATAGTGTGAAGGTAAAGTTTGGCGGCCGGGAAAAAATAATTACTCTTTACGTACAATGGATAGACTCCTCCTAATAGTACTAGTAGTACGGTACTACTACTACTACTAGTAGCTACCAGTAGTAGTACAGTAGACCTGCTACTACTACTAGACTTCTACTAGCTAGACCTAGTAGTAGCTAGCTAGCTAGTAGTATTACCGATAGCGGTTGCGGGTCTCTACTAGTAGACTACCAGTAGTCTACTACTAGCTAGTACCCTTTCGAATGCCGCTGATTCGCTCTAGGGTTAAAGCTATTAGAACTCTACGAAGTTATGCACCAGCCACCCAGTCATATTATTATCATCACCTAGCTCCCCCACCAAGTTCTTTTTCGACGCCGGGGTGGCCAATCACATTCATGACTCGAGGCTCATGCCAGCTGCCGAGATCCCAGAAGGGCAACACAATCTGTTGACGAACACCACCGGTAAATAACGCGCCAACAGGGCAACATCTGGAGTTGGATAAGCAGCGGATAAAATTGCATCTGGCCTCACAAAGAATTGACTATCATAGTGAATTAAAACATCGACAACCACAACCAACAATAGACATAGCACCACACACCGCGTCCATTAACCTCTCTTAATCACAATATTAAGACAACATCAACAAGTTTACATCCATAAAGTATACGGACGCATTACATTGCTTTGATACCGACCGCAGAAAACGACCTCCGGCCAAATCAGCAACAGAATGACAGACCTTTACGACGACTATGACAGCGACAATCTCGAGGTACGAATATCAAGAGCTAACCTGCTTGTTTTGTTTGTAACGGGATGATGATGGGGAGTCGCTAGAGGGACTTACATCCATTAACATTGCATCAAGAGACGATGAAAAGGCCGCCGCAGAAAGCACCATGGTCGATCGTGCTCTCCTATCATCTCTTGATTGCATACTGGTACTGGATGTTGATGGACGGCTTTCTCCGCCTCCTGCTGCCTATCAAAATATGTTGAAGATTGACGTCAGCATTTAAGGAATTTCGGTGACATAGTGTTATTGGACCTTAAGTCAAACTTTGACGTCAATGTCACAGCGACATGCAAATATCCCGAACTTTAATAATGATGGAATTGTTGACAGTGTTCGCTTTCTTTATTACAACACAGATTCTCACCGCTTCACTCGCTCATAATATTATTGTTCTCTACTACGACAGGACAACGATGACGATATTGGCGCCCTCGGATCCATACTTTCTTGGGACGATGAAGATGACCACGCCGGGAGAACATCGGAGGCCGACCCTGCGCCAACATTAGCCGGCAATGGCTCGAAGAGTAGTACCCCCATGCCTCCGGGCTTGGTAAGCTTTGCTCTCTCCAAGGATTCCAATGGACATCTATATTTCCCTCAGATGAATGCCAATGCTGCTGTTGCAAGCAACTCGGCGGATATCACCGCTGGTTTGAATCTACCCAATCCGACGCAGATCAATTTCGCTCAAGAACAGCAACAAGCTCCTCAAACCTCTGCAGGTGCGACTGTACCTCATGGGCAACAGCAAAACCACCAGCAGCAGCAGCTAGCGCCACAGATTACTCAGCAGCAGCTACAGCAGTTGTTGTCCGGAGAAAATCCTAATTTTGCCATCTTTCAGCAAAATCCTGCCTTATTGCAGCAGTTGCAGGCCCAAGCACAGGCACAGGCCAATGCCAATGGTAAGCAGCAGCCGATAGCACCCTCAACCGGCGGTCTGTTGCTAGCTGGACAACAGCAGCAGCAACAACCTTCGTCAGGACAATCGCAACAGCAGCAACCTTTGCAGCAGCAACAACAGCAAATTCCACAGATGCAACAACAGCAGATGCAACAACAACAAGTTCAGCAACAGTTGCAGACTCAAGCCACTCAACAGTTCTCGATCTCCGGTGATGCCAATGCCTTTCTTCGGCAGCTACAGGTAGCTCAGATCCAGCAGCAGTTCAATGCACTTCAGCAGCAGCAACAACAACAACAGCAGCAGCAGCACCAGCAAGCAGGGTTAGCTCAGTCATCTCTCGGGGCGGCACAGCAACAGGCAGCTCTGCAGCAACAGCTCCAGCAATTGCAGAGAGGGCAGATGCCTCTTGCTGCTTCCCAATGCCAATCGCAGCAACTGATGCCTTCTGGTGCAGCAGCATCTGCTCCCGTGAATGTTCCCAAGCCCCAGGCGCCACCAAACAAGACGACAGCCAAGAATAAGGCCGCGTCGCGGAAAAAGGCTGCCTCAGTCACTGGAATCGTATCTGCAAGCGATACCGATGGTGAGTTTTCGATGCGGAGTCAAAGAAAGACAACCATCACAAGTGCGTCGTCCTTGACCATG
>Ga0100378_1004812_pt1 | contig 12501 bp, 14 predicted proteins | sample CryGeymeta201502_FD_81535 | JGI IMG/M metagenome (GOLD analysis project Ga0100378, IMG submission 81535) | Groundwater microbial communities from Crystal Geyser aquifers in Utah, USA - Crystal Geyser metaG 2015-02 | ecosystem: Environmental > Aquatic > Deep subsurface > Groundwater | place: USA...
CTCCATCAACATTTTTGAGGACTACGAGAGAAAAATCAAAAGTTATGGCCTATACAACTAACCCTATAAAATAAAAGCTTATGAGTTGTTGTCAAGGGTGTTCGAAATCTGTGACCAGAGAACGGAGTACAAAGATTTAGCCTTGACTTGCGCAAGAAAGTTCAACCAGACCAAAAATGAGGACGTTTTCGAGCAAATGATAAGAATATGTCTGGCTTCGGTGATATTCAAATCTACAGCCGAAAGGGCAGAGTCCTTCTAGCTAATGATTGAGTCTCAGTACTAGACCCTTTACGAGTAGGACGGTCGCAGACTGCCTCCGATTGGATAATTGAGAAGAATGGGCTAGTAGATGATCGTAATGGAAAAATTCATGACGAAGTACGAATTCATCGACCGCAATTTTTTCGACTCCAACAACCGAAAGAAGCAGTATCTGCTGGAAGACAACAAAGATTTCGTCCACATCCTGAGGAACATCATTTAAATTGTGGGAATCGACTACCTCAAGGGCTTGATAGAAGAAAAAGTCAGTTGTGGATGAATGATTTTGCTTTTTTAAAAGTTAATGATTTATGAATGATCGAACTTTCTTAATAAATATCACTAATAACTCTGACTGGACCCCTCAGCTTTCATTGATCTTGAATCCCGCATCATCAGGATCGGGTTAGCTGGTTCTTTCCGAGAAAATGCCGATTTTTTGATAGCACGTTGAGGGATAATCTTTGAAGATAGTGAGTCATTCATAACTTAAGTCCGAGGCTAGCTGCCTGTATCGAAGCGCTGAGGAGCAGGCCGAACTGCCTTCTGAGGCATATAGTTAATGACATCCTGTAACTTTTATCTGAGTTTTAATTGCTTCCTGGTTGTTTCCTTTTCGCCCTTCTGGCTCTGAGTATCCAGATCCATCTTCATAATATGCTTCCTTAACTCATCCCTCTGTTCATTTGTCTGCGATCTAGTATTCTAGCTCTTCAAATTGGAGGTTGAATCTGATAAAATGGTAATTCGGTCGTTCTGGCCGTGATACCGGAGCATATCCGAATCGATCTATGCCTTGGAGGTACTCGAGTGATGTTCGCTGACACTCTTCCCTGCACTTTTGTAATCGCTGCTCGACAAAAATTGCTGTATTTTTCTAGTCTTCGAGTGTTCTCTACTATCAGCATGATCTGAGTATGTAGACCCCTCCTCACTCAGCACCATCTGGCTCAAGCGACTGATAAATTCCTCCAGCTATCTGATTTTATGATTTTTTTCTTAGACGACTTGTTTGAGTAGGAAAAGTTGTTTCATGATGAGTTGCTTTGAGGCACAAAAAAGACATTCCTTTGGCTGCTGGTGCGACTGTTCCCCAAAAGATTCCTATGGCTGGACTTGGTTATAGGTTGTGTGTTTTCTAAAGGTTTGCGGTTCATTCTCGTGGTCCATCTGATTCATCCAGGCCGTTATAAATCAAATTTATCTGCCTGATATAGATAGATAATAATATGCTGCACAGTAGCAGTTGTCTGCTCGATGTTTTCCATGATTCATAATTAAAATTTGAAGATATCTATAAATGGCATGATGGAGGATTACAATAAGGAGTGCTTCAGGAATGATTTTATATCTATTTTATCAACATCTGGATAGATTTTATTATTTGAATGGACAGTTCGACCAATTAGCTCCTGCCCAAATCCAGAGTCACCTACCGATCCAAATTGCAAATCACTCTCATCGTCCTTAACATCGCCCTCTCGTCATTCTACTTTGGATACTCCATCGCCTACTTCGGACAGCTTGACATCGAAATGGTCCTCAAACTCCTGGATTTTGAAATGGACTCCAGCACAGCCAAAGGTCTTCTTAATGGATGCATCCCTGTAGGTGCACTCTTCGGCGCCCTTTCCAGCTCCTTCCTCATTCGCATTTTTTCCAGAAGGTACACCTTCATCTATACAGACAGTCCATCTTGGTGCTGAATGCAGCTGCAATCGTGGTTGGCTGTCTGCTCTATATATAAAACTTCTACTCTCTACTCCTGCTTAGACTCTTGCAAGGATTCTTAGTTGGTGCCTACAGTGCCATCTCTCCTCTATATATCAATGAGATATCTCCGAGCTAAATCAGCGGAACTCTCGGCAGCTACACTCAACTTCTTGTTTGCTTCGGCTGCTTCTTCAGCGTTTTTTTCGCCTACATCCTTAAAAAAATTACAGGAAATGACAGTGGCTAAGATTTCTGGTATATTCTCTACGGGTTCACCCTCATCACCTTGGTCATCCAAACGGTCGTCCTTCTGTTTGTTTTCCCTTATGAAACGCCCAAGTACCTACTGTCGAAGGGACAAGATGGAGAGGCAAGAAGACTAATCGATATTTTGTACAAGGAGGAATACGCGAACGAGATATTTGAGCGAAAGAAGGCTGATATGTCTGGAGAGGAGACACGCAGAGACGTTGTCGTATAGAGTATAATTTCATAGGATAACGTCCCCAAAGGCAAGAGTCAAATACCTGTCTTTATCGCCATTCACCTAGCAGCCCTCCAGCAAATTTCCGGCATCAACGCCTTTGTCATCTATGGAGGAGACATCGCATCCAAAACAGCCACAGGAGAGCTACCAGCACTCATGCCCTCTATCATCAACTTCGAACAAGTTCTGGGAACTTTCATCACCGGCTTTTTGCTGATCAAATTAGGAAGAAAAACTATTCTTCAGATTGGCACTCTTGGAGCCTTTCTTGGGAATGCTCTCATTTTCATTGGCTTTTTACTGAACGGATCAGGCGATGACGCCACATCAGATGGCCAACCATTAATTTTGATTGGTCTATTTCTCTACATGGGTGTCTTTGGCATATCTCTTGGCCCCATAGTTTGGCTGTACATTCCTTAGATCGTTCAACCCAAGATAGTTCCTTTTTCAACAGCCACAAACTGGATCTCTGCCTCCTTGATAATCTTACTCTTCCCAATCATAACCGAAAAACTCCTCAACGACAACCCCGCAATTCTTTTCGTCATTTTCGGTGTTTGGTGCTTGCTTTCGTTCGTGTTGCATATGCGCTACGTCGTATAAACCAAGGACAAATCCGAGAGGGTAATTCAGGATGAATACGCCAGTCTTAAAATGTGTTGATGTTGCATATTCGATATTTTATAATATTAGTGCAAATTATGAAGGTTTACTCGCCACCTCAGAACCACCAGTTGGCAAAAATATTGTTCGCTGCCTCACTGTCAAGGACTACAGTCAGTCATGAACCTGTCCCCTATGGCTACAAACATCGCCAGTTCCAATAAAATAATGCACTCTTCACCACACCAGCACTATAAACTGCCCCTCATCAGTACGTCTTTGGCACACATTCCATCCTCAGAGCCATAGGGCCACAGACCAGCAACCTCACAACCTTCCAACAAGTACCATAATATCTCTAACATAGTCCCAAATCAATCAATGGTTGGAGCTCATCGAAAAGTAACTCGAGCCTGCAGTCGGAGTGCTTATTTTGCTGACCAACAACCTGGCTGAGGTCAAGGAGGAGCAAACCATCAAGGCCAAGGAAGCAGTCATTAAGGTTGCCAAGCAATTAGATGAAAGACTGAAACTAAACACTTTCCTGGTGGGTACTTCATTGACGATAGCCGACATCAGCGCATACTTCAGTTGGTCATAGATCTGCTCCCAGGTCGAAAAAGAAGCAAAATCCTTGACGAACCTCCAAAGATGGGTGAAGCATATTGCCTCGATCCCAAAAAAATGATATCTCCTCCCTATAATAGTAGATATACAACACCCAATGCTTTTAAAGTTACTCTTAGTGACCATTCTGGTGACCACAGCATTCTCTTGGCACTTTCAGCATCCCTTCGCCCCTCAATCTGACCAAGACTACTCCAATCAAGAAGTACAATATTTCGATCAGGTGGTTGATCACTTCAGCTACCTTCGACCTCATTTTTGGAAACAGCGATACTTCGTCAATAATGAACATTTCAGTCAAGTCGGAGGACCAGTCTTCCTCATTTTATGCGGATAGGGACCATGTGCAGGTCTGCCTGATAATTCCTGGGTATCCACCATGGCCAAAAACTAAAAAGCCTTGGTGATTTCTCTAGAGCATCGTTACTACGGAGAATCCCTTCCTTTCAGATCTACCTCTTTTGAGACTTTCAACCTGAAGTACCTAAATTCGAAACAAGCTCTCAAAGATATTGCCTTCTTTATCGAGCAAGTCAAAAAAAACAAGTGGTATGGCATCACTGAACTCAACAAGTGGATCACCATTGGAGGGTCATACTCGGGTGCCTTGTCTGCCTGGTTCAGAGCCAAATACCCTCATCTCACTGTCGGTGCCCTTGCCTCTAGTGCAGTCATCCTGGCTGTCGAGGACTTCAAGCAATTCGATGAGCAGATTTACTTATCGACCCTCAAAAGTGGCAGTTACTGCGTAGAGGCTATCCAACAACTTACTGAGTATGCCGAGAACCAGACTCTCGGTTAACAACGTGTTGCCTTCCAGAAACAGTTCAATGCTTAAAATTTGACTTCACGTGAATTCATGTTTTACTGGTCAGATGTCCTGGTATTCCAGGTGCAGTATGGCAACAGAAGTGGATTCTGTGCTTCTCTCAAAGATAAAACCCTTGAGCAACGATTCAGCATCGTCAAAGCTCTAGCTCTGAAGGTCTCGCCTCAATAATACGGTGCCTACTACATGTCCAATCCTCAGTGGGCACTCGAGGACAACAACGGAGCCCGAGCCTGGTACTATCAATGTTGCACTGAATTCAGCTATTTCCAAACCTACTCTGACAAACATCCAATGAGGTCAAAAATGCTGACCATAAGCTTCTATAGAAAGTGGTGCTCCGATATATACGGGATGAACACTTGGCCTTCCGTCGAAAGAACCAACGTCTAATATGGTGGACTGCATCTGAGAGCAACCAATCTCCTAATCACCAACGGCGTCTAAGGTATTTGATATAGATATGTAGATCCCTGGAAATGGGCCAGTCTTCAGAGCAACTACAAAAACGTGACGGCCAAGGTCGCAGACTGCACTGATTGTTCGCACTGCAAGGACCTGCTGACTCCAGAGAAAAAAGATCCCAAACAACTAACAGCTGTCCGCAGTTTGCAGATGTCGATGATCAAGAGCTGGCTGGGTCAGAAATGATTATAAATCCTCTTTATCAACATGAAGATACTTGTCGCATTATTGTTGCTCACAAGCATAGTCATCGCGGTCCGTCCGCCTGCTCCTCTCTGCAAAACAGTCACCATTCCAGAACTTCTACCCGTCACCATCGGCTAAGAGATGCGTTTTGACCTCTAAGATGTATTCTCAGGTATATTGCTTTTTACTCAGGATACAACCTGTACATCAACAGCACTGCCAAATCCCACATTACTGTGACGCCTAAATACGAGTACAAGGAATTCAGCTACCCCTCAACATACAATCTGACAGTCGCCAAGATCAAACCATGGGGACGTTTCTGGGGACTTGTCATCAACGGTGCCTATAGCAAACTTGTCGGAGGAACCAGCAGAAATAAAGAAGGTGTGACTTTTGAAGTTGAAGTTCAGCTGTAGAACAGAGACAATTTACACTGCTTCGATGTTGACTAGATATTCACTCAAGATGGCTCTCTGGTAGTGGTTGACTGCGCCAGTTTCTACCAGGGTCAGGTTCTCTTCAATTAGTTTCTCTACTACAACACAACCTCCAAAAAGGTCATCTAGAGCACCCACCTTCACGATACCTTCGTCAACTATAACTACCTCTCAAAGAGAAGAATATAAATCATCGAGGACCCCTTCACTCGCATCCCTTACCTCTTCCGCTTCCATCTCAGAGATGGTGTCTCTCCTTCCCACAAAGATCAGACCTATATGTAAATTTTCATGCTGGATAACCCATCTAGACCTCAGCTCTTGGATGTGGTCGACCACACCTTCTTCTAAATGAGCAAGTTAAGCATCGCTGACTATCAGGTTCACAACAATCTGATCTACCTGCTTATATACAATGAAGGAGTCTATCAGATGACTTTTACTCCTGATCAGCATCTGGTTAAGAGAGCCAGCTTTGATATGGCACTCGATATCACCAAATTCAGAGTAGACCAACTGGGTTTCAACGATGACTTGAATTTAGTGATGAGCAATGAAAACACTATCTATCAGTTTGAGTGGGATGTCTCGACTGCTCCCGTCCTTGTGACTAAATATACCCTCATTCCCAAGTCAGAAGTCAAACAAATTTTTGTTGACTATAATTTTGTTATAGCTGTCACTGACTCTGTGATCGATGGAGAGGTTACTCGTAGAACCTGGGTCTTCACCAAAAGAACAAATTCCTACCTCAATGCCTACAACGTCTTCCACGCTCCTACCCTAAGCAGCCCTCACATCATAGTCTGGGACTAACATGGCTCGACCCTCCATATCTTCCACGACCAGAATCTGATATTCGTCGACATGAGTCTGCCTTATCTCCACATCGCCCCTGTCAACGATTCCATGATCAACCAGACATAAAATTATGAAGTCCTGGCCACTTCAGTAGGCGACAAAGGAGACAGTACCCAATGCTCCATTCAATTCAAATTCCTCTATCTGTCTCAGGATGACAAGAGAATCATCAAGACCGGCTACTGGCCCAGAAGGAACATATACGTAGATTCGCCTGACAAGCGAGAGATCCCTCTAGCTTTTGAGTTTTTCGGAGCTAACCTGACATACAATGTATCATTTGATATCAACTCCTCCATATTCCCACATGCCTATGTCAACAAGGAACATCAGGCCGTCTTTAAGTGGCCTGAAGACATCGACCCAGCCAGCATCGTATACTATGAAATGTTCACTGAGGAAAGAACCAGAGAAGAGAAGCCGACTGCCATTTATGGTCTTGTACAGACAGCCAATATAACTGCAGACAAGACTGTCTACAACACATTCTACGTCAAGTGCACCATCAACGTTTTCGATCGAGATGAAAAACACAATATGAATTGCTAGAATGTATATAAAACTGTCTTCTCCATGGGCAGAATAATCAGCACTTCCCAAATGTACGATGCTGAAGAACGACGAATCGCCATCATTTTCGATAGTGCCCCTCATACGGTTTATATCTACTATTTCTGGCCCAGTGGATTTGGATCATACGGCAGGAAGGATTATGCTGGTGATGCTGGAAACAAGGTAACTGGTGTGGCCATCAGCTAGGGCAAGTTGTTCGTGGTTCTGGAGTATGGCAAAAGAGTCGACATGTTCAAGCTGGAAGACCTCCGCGGGGCCTCTGATCAACCAAGGAACCCAACTCCTAGGATGTCCCTCACTTCCCAATTGATGCGTTTCTTCGGGGTTAAATATTTTGCCCCTGTTAGCTTAAAGGTGTCCCGTTTCCACAAAGAAGCCATTTTCCTCAAGACAAAAACAGGAATCATGGTGTTCAACGTCAACGAAGACTTCCTCCCTGAGTTACTATTCACTGTCGACACTGTCAACATCATGTACGATTTCGAGGTCAATCATGACCACCTACTCGTCTTGACAGAATAATCCTCCAGCCTTTATGATCTAGACGCTCCTCTCAGAAGACAAGCCCTCCCCTACAAACGTCAGACGATTAAGCAACACTTTAAGCTAGGCGAATACGACGAGGTCTGCTCAGACAGGCTGTTCTACATCGTCGGCAATTAATCAGCACACATCATCAACCCTGGCTACAGATCTGTTTCGGCTTATTACTCGCAAGTTTGGGCTGGCAGCTAAATCATTTCTGTTGATGCTGTCAATATTAAAGATAGAGAGATCTTCTTCCTTAGAACGAAGACATAAATACTTGCTTATGTCTTTGCTGAGAATCCAACAATGACTCTAGAATGGACTGCCAACAGTCCCGATTTCAAACTGAGCCTCAGTGCTTACAATCCAACTGCTCAGTCTTAAGCCTACACTCTTGGCTTCTAGGTCCTTAACAACAATTAAACCTAAATCATCCCAACTGAGTATTTCAACGCAGATGAAGTCGCCAAACTAGGTCATTTGAAATCCCCCAAGAATGTTGCCACATACTAAGGAACGGTCCAGATCAACGATACCCACTGGTTTGACGGTAACGTCCTCAACTATTCCTTCCAGTGCAACACCACAGAATGCTAGGAGACCACCACCATCCAAAATCATGTTGAATTCACTCGCCAAGTCGTCTAGGGCCGTGCTATCTATGACATTGAATCTTCAGGAGATGGCATCTACGCTCAGCAGTACGCCTCTGTCTTCAAGACCTATACCCATAACGACTCCATTCACTTCATCAACATGATTCCCGTCACCAGATCAGGAGAGGTCTGCACCAAGATGGCCACAGGAGATAACGAGGAGTATCTCGTTTCGCTATGCTAGCTAGGAGATGAAGTCAACCTATACGTGACTACTCTCATCGCCAACAAACCCTTTACGTTTGGACCCTATCAAACCGACGCCAAAGCAGTTAACCACGCCAGAATTGAGGGCTCCATTTTGATGATTGTCGACAACGAGGACAATCCTTTCGTCAGGTCAGGTGGCATCCTGCTCTATCATCTCAACTTCGACTTCGACGAAAATGAGTTCATCACTCTGCTCGACTATATCGACCACGAGGACCTGCAGATTGAGGGATATCAGGGTACTCCCTACATTGGCTCTGCTGATATCCACATGCCTTTCTATAATCTCGACCATGAGTACAGGCTCTTCTTGACGGAAACCAGAACTGGAGCCATCTTCGTCTTCGGCTTCGAAGTGTCCGCAGATGGCGAGGAGATCGTCTACCTGTCCAAAAGATACATCCCTCTTGAGCAAATCCTTCCTCATGAGATCAAGTACCCCACACCTTTGAGAGTGCAGAACATCGCCATTCACTTCGCATTCGACGATCAGAACAAGACAGTAGAGTACTACCTCCTGCTTTCGGTCACCAACTGGCACCACATGGAGCTCATGCTTACCCTCAGCCATCAGGACTAAATTTTAGGAGCCAAGGTCGAAAGATTGTTTGAACGATTCCCCTGGTAGTTGCAGAACTACTTCAAGTGGAAACGCGGCTTTGGCTATCCCACTTACTTCGCCGTTCCCTATATCGACTATGAAGAGAGCAAGCAGCTCATCATGATATATGAGGTGCCATACATCCTCAGAAGAGATGCTGATAACTATCAAGACAAGTACAGCCCTCACAACTACGAGCTCTATGGTGGATTAGTCCCCATCCTCAGATCATTTGGAGCCCATTCTGTAAGCGATGTCTATGAGACAGCCTTCGACTTCCATACTTTCGGCACTGATAAAATGCTGTGGAGCGACATGTCAGGTACCGATATCAGCGAGTTCACCCTCAACAAGAATATCACTCTCACAATCAAAGGCAGAACGACACCCAACGACACTATTCTGGTAACTGCCTATAACCCATACACGAATTTTACCTTCTCCATCGACATCAATTTCAACAAAGATAAAGACGACGATGACGAAGCCAGAGAGATCCTATGGATTGGCATTGTGGTCATTGGTGTTTTCATGATCATTGGTATTTTGATAGCTTTCTTCAGACAGAGCAAGCATCAGCCACACCATCACTTGCCTGCTGATCTCAAGGAAACCTTACTGACTCAGGAAGAATAAAGGAACTAAGATAATATCAACAGAACATCAGTCGATCCTGGATCCATCAGAGGCAGCATCGAACCTTCCTTGACTCCTATCGTCGCCCCTCCAACGGCATAAAGGTAGGCAGAGCCAACAGCCCAAGTTCAGCCTCAGGAAAGCGAGCAAATGGTCCGAGAAAGAGAATCATCCTCTTCTTCTGGAGACTAAGTGCCTGACCTCACACACTGATGATACCCTCAATAGATAGCCCATAATTCAGTACAATATCAAGCCAGATACATTTTGATGACCTCATGCTGCTCATTATTCTTCTCGTAGCACTGTGGGCACTGTTTAAGTTTGACGTAACACTACCCGCAGGCTACGACCTTCCCCGTCCGTCTGCACACGACCTGGAAGTGCTAAACTTTGCAGCAGGGGCACAAGGGACTGATTGCCTTCTATTGCTATAGGTTGTCCCGAAAAAGTAAGATGACGTTCATCAGATAGTACCCTACTATTAGCCCTTCTAAGCCCAGCACCAGCAGTTCTGCCTGCGACATGTATCGTAACTGAGTGAGCACTCTGACCAATCGCTCTGTTTTTTGATTTCGGAAGTAAGGAATGAGATCGATGAGCTGTGCCATCATTTTTGGGAGGACTGTGTTCCCCATCTTATTTTAGTTTATAAGCGATGATAACCGATAAGTGATTACTTATTCTAAGCCAAAATAGATCAATCATCTCCATCAATATCCACCCCCTCCTACTCATCCTCTTCCTTCTACTCGTCTATCTTGATCTTCTTGCGGCCCCTCTTCTCTTTAGCCTTCTCAACATCGCCCTTATCCTCAGATTTGCTCTTTTTTGGCTGTCTCGAGGAGCTCTTTCTCAAAGGAAGAGCTACAATTTCGTCCTCTACATCGTCAAGAGCATCTTTCATGAAGTCATATCCGTTCAGGCCGATAAGTGCGTTTTTGAGGATTGCTGGTGTCAACCTGTTTGAGCCATGCTCAGCAGCCACCTATTATGACTTGTGGATGAGATCTGTAAGGAAGTATTGTAGTGCCTGCTAAACGAGCGGGGGTACTAAGTTGGACAATTTTCCGATCTCCTGATTTTCCTGAATAATCTTTTTGACCTTAGTCTGGATAGACACAGTGTTACGACGGGGAAGTGAGGGTTCAGTTTCTTGCCCTTTGCCTATCCTTATTACATATGTGATTATGATTATACGAACTATTTTATGATTCAAATTGATAAGCTCATATAAAAATCAAAGCTAAGGAAGACATAAAAATGCAATTCGAAATGGTAATTAGATGATTTGTGAATAAAATATTTTTTGAAGGAAAAGGGAGCATGAATAATTGCATGGCTTAGGAGATGGCAAACTTCTGTATCACGATGTCCAACCAGTGCTTGAAAATGATATAAGAGGAACTAAACAGAGGTCATTCAACCGGATGTGAAGTGAACAGATGCAAATAATAGGAAATGTCATCCTCGCTTAGCTCATAGAAGCAGGAAGAAAGGAAACCAGTCAAAAAAGCCAGAAAGGGTCTGACAGTCGTGGAGAAGCCCTTAAAACCCTAATTTATATCCTAAAGACCAAAAGCCCCAGCCTCATCTTACCTGATATTCCTACACGAGAACAAAGCAGCAATCGCCTTGAAGCACAAACTGACAAGTGTGACTGAAGTCGCCAAAGCTTCCTCGACAGAATGGAAGTCACTCTCCACAGAATAACGTGACAAGTACGTCCATCTGGCTTCTTTCTAAAAGAAACGGTATTATGCTTAGCTGGAAGCTTACAAGGAGAAGTACAGAGCGCAATTGAGCGAGTACAAGCTAAAGAAGCAAGCCTACTACAGGAGTCAGATGAGGGAGAAAAAAGGAGAGAGCAAGGCCAAAGAAGAGAAGGAAAGAAAGAACCTGATGGAAACACTAAAAGAACAATTCGACAGTGATAGTGTACTGAGCTCGGAGCACGCAGCTCGACCCCAATGATTGACTGTTGACTTTGCTATTTTTTGGTGAAATATATAGTTGTCGCATAATGAATGAAACTTTATTGTAATGCACGAGCAGTCAGAACATAAACATGCCTTCCTGCCCCTACCATAATAAACCCGCGAACTGTCCTGCAACCACTCAATCATCAGCTCAACCTACAACTCTCAAAACTCCTACCAACAATTGCTCAGCTTTTTTCAGACCCTCCACTCACCCACCATCGACATGAAGGCCCTCCATTCAGCTGAGCACCTTCGTCTCAAAAAATACAAAGAAGCTGTCTATTATGGATAGTACATAGATAATCGAAGGGAAGGAAAAGGAATCATGTTGTATCACAATGGACAACGATATGACGGGCAGTGGAGAATGGATCAGCGCTAAGGGCATGGACATTAGATATTTGCAAATGGTAGCATTTATGAGGGCGAATACGTGCAGAACAAAATGCAAGGGCAAGGCAAGTACCTCTGGCCTAACGGTGAGACATATGAAGGAGAGTGGCATAATAACATGAAACACGGCAGTGGCATGTGGCTAAACTAATAAGGCAACTCGTATGTAGGAGAATGGGTAGAAGGAGCAGCTACAGGATTTGGAGTATTCACTGAAGCTAAAGCTAGTAGATATGAGGGTACCTTTGATCATTTTGTGAAGGCAGGAAAAGGAACCTAAAAGTTCATAACCGGTGACTTATATCAGGGTCATTATCAGGATGGAAAATTTCATGGTTTAGGAGAGTATTTTTGGAAAGACGGAAGCACCTATAAAGGTGAGTTTCAAGAGGGTAAAAAGCATGGCTATGGGGTATGGCGGAAAGGAGACAGCAATGAAAAGTA
>Ga0100378_1004813_pt1 | contig 12501 bp, 9 predicted proteins | sample CryGeymeta201502_FD_81535 | JGI IMG/M metagenome (GOLD analysis project Ga0100378, IMG submission 81535) | Groundwater microbial communities from Crystal Geyser aquifers in Utah, USA - Crystal Geyser metaG 2015-02 | ecosystem: Environmental > Aquatic > Deep subsurface > Groundwater | place: USA...
ATGCAAGATCACAAAGAAAAGCTTATTCTACATATTGGTCAAACCATCGACCTCATCTGCAGTAAGATCAACATAGATAACTTCAAAAAATCTCTAGATAATTTTAATGAAGTAATGAAGAAGTTGATCTTTGGAGACGACTACGAGAATGCTGCAAGGAGAGAGTACTACGTGACCCGAAAGGCCTTGATGGAAAGTTTGTAAGCTAATGAGGAATGTATGAGCATCTTCATCAATATATTCTATACCAACTGATTTTATGTGTTTTTTCTCTTCACTTGTCTGCTTATCAGCCATATGTCTATGCTCTAGATGAAAACATTTTTCTTAATTTTATTTTTTTCTAATGACTGTCAATACATCAGAGACTGTCAGTCCGAAATATATAACAAGATTGAATAATACGAGCAATTAATAATCAATATGTTCGGCAGTAAGTTATACCAAAAAGAGTCCAAGAACCACCCTTCAGCCTAAGAAATATACTAGGCCCACAAAAAACTCAAGGCAGTCAAGTATCCAGTCAACGCCATCTCCATCGCCATGTTTGTCAGGAAGAAAATCAACCAACTTAGCCCCGCCATCAGAGAGGATCTGAACAAAAAAATGGACAAAAATATCAATGCTTATCGACAGGTTCGAGGAGATGGCAATTGTTTCTTCCGGGCACTCGCTTTCAGCTTCATAACCAATACCAAGTACACACATTTTGATGACATTTTCACCCGAATCAAGGATATATCTCTCGATTCATGCCGAAAGTAAACAATCCCGAAAGAGTTCCAACCTTTTTATAACCATAATTTGCTAAAAGCCGTCTTCGAGGCCTACTGGCAAAAATAGTATGAGTTCTTCTTGAAGATAACCAAAGAAAACTACGGATATTTAAACTATAAAAGAGCACTCGCAAGGATGCTGACTTAGAATCCTTACCTCGACTTCATCATAATTCTCTACTTTAGGGCCACCTGCTTGATGGCCTTCAAGAAGCACAAAGAGGAATACAAGTAGTTTTTGAAAGGAACAGAGGAAGAAGAGATCACCACTTATGGCTAGGAGTCAGAAGGAGTCGTCATCAATCTTATGTGCAAATTCTTCAAGACTAATGTAATAATTTATTAGGTCCGAAAAAATTAGATAGTCAGCTATGAGTACAACGAAAAAAGATTATCAACTTACGCCTCAGTATTTTCCAATACCAACATTTACCTCCTTTTCAACGAAAACCACTACGATCTCTTCGAAAACAACACAAATCCTATGGCTGAACTCGAAGACTAAAAAGAAGATGTCGAGTTCTATCAAACCTCCAACGCCAAGAATATTCCAGGAGTGTGTATTTAATGTGACAAGACAACATAAATCAACTAGGAAAATGGACTATGTGCAGATTGTTTCAACAAAAGCATGGCCAATCTAGACACCTTCAAGAAAGATCAGTTCAATGAAGGTTTCTGCAATCAGTGCAAAAGAGTCAGAAGCAAAGTGTCAGAACAGTTGCAAATATGCAAAGAATGTCTGGCTAACTTACAGTATGAGCCTCAAGAACCTCAGTATCATCCTGATCCTGCTGTTGCAAGAACTAATTATCGCTGTAAAAAATGCAATCTGGCAAAGACTAACTCCTAAATTGCATAAAATTCGATCTGTTATACTTGCATGTTTCCAGGTGATGCTAAACAACAGGAGGAGTACAAGAAATAAATGAAGACTTCTGTCAACACTGCTCAAATTTTCCATAAAGAAAACTCTGGTGAAAAAAGCTCTTTGAGTTCACCTTTTTCCAAGGAAGAGTCACTTTCTTCTTCTGACTTCACCACTCTCAAGAATAAACTTGAGTCGAAAATTGGAAAATAGAAAAGTCAAAAGTTAGATTAGGAGATAGAGCTACGTTCTCAGATCCAAGGAATGAGCATGATGAAAGCCAAATTTTACGAAAGAACCAAACCATTTCTTTATAAATGCAGAAAATGTCACACTGCTTTTGAATCCTTATAATAGCTTCCTGAAGAGCAGGTATACTGTTCATTCCATCTCAAGCATCTGACATCAGCTTCAGGTCTGAAGTCAAGCAACCCTATAGAGTCAGGAGTCAAATCAAGTGCAGCTAAGAGTAAAATTGAGTAGGCCATCTACAATTGCCTCAGATGCAAAAGAGTATTTTACACATATCTGACAATCATGGATGAACATGACAAAATTTGTGTAGATTGCCTTAGTAATGATAATTTTTATTATAGAATTGGAAAAGAAAAAAAATATGGGTCTTGGAAGTAGCGCCATTAAAAGTTAAGGACCTAAGTGTAAAATATGTCACAAAGATGACAATTTTTACAAAGTAATCAACGGTGTATGCACACGTTGCTCCAAAACTGCCCAGTCGACCCTTCCTCATCGCGTTTGACTATGATTAAAGCAATTATTATACACTAATTATCATGTCATTGCTATCACTATGGTCATAAACATTCGAAATCCAAAGATAAGTTGCAGATTATAGTTTAAACATAATTTAAATTATCCTTGATGAGATTTAAAATCAGACCACTGCAGTCGCAGAGCAAACATGAAGATATGTGCACTTCAGTCAGTTGGTGCTCCTTCAATTAACTCACCAGGTATGTCTGCTCCCACTCAGCATCGGTGACGATAATATCATCTATAAATGGAATGTCAACACCGGACAGTCTAGTAAATGGCTTGACCTTGACTCATACGCCATCGATCATGACTGGATGCCCTTCAGCAGAGGCACCAGTGATGTTGCAGCTGTCGGCTTAGCTGATGGCTCCATCAAACTTATCAATAAAAATGGCAAAGTTTAGAAGCACATCACCAACGAAACTCATAAAAAGTCCATCATTTCGGTCAAGTGGAGTTACGATGGTGGAGCTCTAGCGTCCACAGGTCAAGATGGCTCAGTCAAGATCTGGTCCAAAAATGGAAACCTCCGCACTAATCTCATTCAATCCGATCGCCCTATATACTCTGTCGCATGGAGTCCCGAAAGCGATGCAGTTCTTTACTGTTTCGATAAATTCATCTCCTTGAAGCCAATTTCAGCCAACCAACAAAAGAATCTCCAATGGAAAGCTCACGAAGGTCTAGTTTTAAAAGTTGACTGGAGCCCCAACAACAATTGCATCCTTTCTTGTGGGTAGGACTGCAAGTACAAGGTTTGGGACAATTTCGGTATGTCTTTAATTATGCAGGAAGGTTAATCTATTCCTCTTCGCCTTATGATTACGTTGTCAACTCGGTTAGCTGGAGCCCTAATGGATAATACTTCGCGGTCGGCGCCTTCGGAATGTTCAAGATTTGTGACAAGACAGGATGGACATACTCTTTCAGCAAAATCGATACTGGATCTATTGAAAAATTGGTCTGGTCAGCTGATGGAACTCTGTGCTCAGGAGCATGTGGAGACGGTAATGTCATTTTCGGTGAGGTTGTTGACAAGCAAGTCACCTATAACAACTGGGAGGCTAACCTTAATTCATAAAACAGAATAGAAGTCACTGATATTCTGTCTGAGAATGTTGAATTTAAGGAGTATCTTGACTTCAAGGACAGAGTTATTAACATGTCTATCGGATATGGCAATCTCGTAGCCACCACTGCCTCCCAGTGCTACATTTACAACATTCCAAACTGGAACACCCCTAACATACTGGACCTGAAAGATTCCGTGGCTTTTGTCCTCCAAAGTCATAAGTTCTTCTGCCTCATCGAAAGTACAAACGGTATCATGATATACAATTACGAAGGTAAGAACATCTCCAATCCTAAGATTGCAGGAGCAAAGTGTAAAAAAAAGTTTATTTAGTTGAATTCATGAGTAAAAAGAAAATTGCTATCAGCTCAGATATAATCGCTGTTGTTGAAGTGACTAATCCTAAACTTATCAAATTTTATGAAATCGCCACTGGAAAACCTCTCAATTTTACAGTCGATCACACGCTTCCAGTCATTGAGATTCATCTCAATCAAATTTAACAAACTCTTGAGAGAAAAATTGCATTCCTTGATTCCAACAGAGATCTCTACTTGACGACTGTCCACAAGAACGAAACCAGCCACAAGATCACCACAATTTGTGATTCTTTTGAATGGCATGATAAATTCGATGTCCTTGTCTCAATTTCAGACAGCAAGCTCAATACTTTCTTCTATCCCGATGTTGCCTTCATTGATCATGGACTGTTCAATCTCACTAACATAATAAAAGAGGTACCAGAACTAGGAAGATTGCCTCAAATCATCAACTATTGTGAGACTCAAGTCACCATTAGAAGAAGAGACGGAGGAGTTATGACTGTAGCTAATTCGCCTTATCCAACAATTCTCTTAGATTTTTGTGAGAAAGGAAAATGGGAAAAAGCCACTAAACTCTGCAGATTTGTCAAGGAGAATATTCTCTGGTCTATTTTGGCTGCTGCTTCCCTCAAGCATAGAAAATTATAAAGTGCTGAAACTGCATTTGCAGCTATTGAAGTTCCTGAAAAGGTTATATTCATCAGTGAGTTGAGGGATAATCCTTCTGAAATTGTTAGGAATGCCTCCATGGCCCTTCTGTTCCACAAAGTCAACGAAGCTGAACAGATCTACACTCAAAACAAACACTACTACAGAGCTATTCGTATGCACATCGATGGCTACAGATGGGAAAGAGCTCTCAAGTTGGCTAGAGATTTCAAGTGTCACCTTGACATTGTCGTCGCTTTCAGGAAAAAATATCTCGAGCGCATTGGCAAAGAAGAGGACAACAGAGAACTCAAAAACGCAGCTCAGGAAGTTGGAGATGTGGACTGGACCGCGATTGAAGCTAAAATCAAGGAAGAAGAACAGAAAAAATGATTTTAGTGATTCAAATTAAGTATTCAGATGGCTATAGTATATTAAAATAATATTTTCACCTTATCCTGAAGTATATTCAATGAACTTTTGACGGCATCTTTTATGTGGAGCTCATTGGTCATAGGACCTGAAAAATATTGAGTGATAAACGATAAAATCTAAGAAACAAGTGGAGGATGCAGTATGGCACAGCAAATTTTGTTATTAATTACTATATAGTGGAGGATCAAAAATCATAATGAGGTAAAAGCAATTAAATATTTATATTAACAAGTAATTGAAAACAGATAAAATAGAAAGATGTAATTTCCTAAATATAATGCAACTCAATATGATATGTATTGATATTTTCAAAACACACAAATGATGTAGCTAGCTCCTCGCTATAACTTTCAAATTTAATTGATTTTAAAATAAATACAAGGAGGGAGATATCAAATATCCTTTCCTATGGATGCATCGAAGAAATTAGACATTAATTAATTGAATTTTGATTTATAAAAGCACACATATTTTCATAAGAGATTCAATCAAATTATCATTAATCACAATCAATGGACATCAAAGAGGCTCTTCTCAAAGGTTGCAAAAAAATCAGATAAAGCGAGGGAAATGGAAGCATTGCCAAATAAAGCAACAATAACTCCGAAGAAAGCCCATAAACCAGCTCAATTCTCAATGAAAAAACGATCAGGTTAATTTCAGAAAAAATAGCACAGACAAGCCAAGCAAAACAAAATGAGTAAATATTGAAGCAGTTCTCAAAGATAGCAGAATCCAAAACTCCAAACAATAACCACTCACATCCCATAGATCTCGATGACGAAGATGTAATATTGACACCCTAACAAATCGAAGAACTTAATCCGAATATGGTAGATGAAAAAAGAGCAGAAACCCTAGAATAGACTCGACCGCAATATACACTAACAAGCACGGGTCTCGTAGACCTTTAAGAAATCGATGTGAGGGCACTTATTGAGAGGTTAGGGCTTAATAAGCCAGGAGACTTGAAATAATGGGCTGATGAAGATTATACAGACGACTTGCTTCGACTAGAACTCAAGAAAGCAGCACATCCTAAAATATACCAGAAAGTAGCTAATGGGATTGAAAAAGACAAACACACGAAGGAACACGAAATCTAGGCGCCTAATCATATACGAATGTTTGAACAAAAAAAATTTGTCACTCCAGTTCAAAATAATCAGCCACCAAAACCTAATAAAATAGAGCTGAAAAATCCGAATAGTAATATCGTTAACGTAAAACAGATTCCAAACTATCCGAAAAATTAAGGTAAGCCTCATAAAAATGGAGCTGATATTTCCCCTACAATTCGAGACTTTTTGAATGCTCCTAGTAAGACTTCGTCTACCAAGGTGATCCCAGGTCAAAAAATAGATCTAGCAAAACAAAGTCTACCTGGATTGGTCAAATTATGCTATAAAGATGGAGTCATTAAAAAGGATCTTTTTGACGCTTTTGTTAACAATCATCGAACTGAAAATATGCTGAAATTCATCGAGCTTTTCCAAAAATAAGATGTAGATTCCTTCGACTTCAGCAGCGCTCTCATAACTATCTTCGAACATCGTAGACTGACAGAAATACTGAGAAAAATTCACCCAAGCAAATATATGTTTACAAATCTATCCACCTCTCTTTCTAAAGTTGATAAATTTCTGAAACAAGTTTATGACATATAGGACTCAGATTACAAGTAAATTCTAGGACTGCTGGACTAAAAATCAGGAATCAAATGGTGGGAGCATGTGATGAGGGTCATATAAAGGAAAAGTAAGAGTCCTTCTTCGACATAAAATGGAATTAAGCAAAAATTTAATCAAATCAATAGCAAACCTCGAATGAATTATCAACTACAAAAACAGGCAAATGGAAAGGCACATCATAGAAAAGATGATAATGACAGTTCTTCTCTATCATCATAAGGAAACACAAATGGACACACATATGGACGCACAAACGTTTATCCCAAATCCTATATAAAATATAAATGATCAGATCAATTTTAAACAATACTTCTCATTGAAAATGTAAATCAATAAAATTTTGAAATGTATGTCTCTAGACCTCTTCCTTTTGATAGCAATGTCTTTCGTGCTTACATCTGGATAATGTCTCCTTTTCGTAGAAATGCCTCTTTTCCTAAGAAGTGACTTGCTGTACAATCTAAACACACTCTATGGAAAGGTTTAGACTCATATCTGCTTGGGATAGCTCCTAATCCTTCTCTCTTGGTTATTGATATTTTTGGCTCGATTGATACTTTAGATCTTATCTTGACTGTGCTGTTGTGTCTGACTTGAGGAGTAGAATGATATTTGCTTTCACTATTTTTCAAATTTTTCAATGAGCTGACCTTGCTAATCACCGATCGACGACCAAGTTCCGGTGCTTCTGCAATCTAAGGATCTAATGGTCTCACTCTTTGATTAAAAGTTTTCCTGAAACTGTTGATGACATCTGTGGATCCAAAATGTTTGAGAACAGGATCAGCACCAAGATCTGGTTTAATCTGATAGATAGGATCGAGCTGAATAGTATCCTGAGTAACTTCATGCTCAATTTACTGGTGAACCTCACTTTAAGTATTTTTTTTTGTTTATTGTCTTTTTCGAGCTTTTTCTTCCGAAATTAATTGACTAACCTCAGATCGATCACATTAATCCATTTCACTAATAAATTCCTCATAATCCGTAATTTCAGAATAACACATTTATGATTGTACTTCACTGACCTTCTCAAAACAATATTCCTATCTTTCCTATGAGTTGAGATATGGAAGTAAATTAGTTCTGAGATGAGTTATGATCATGTTCCTTTTCAGGCGTTTGATAGTCAGTTCGTTGTAAGCTCTTGAATTTAAAATATCTTCATTTTATAGAATTTTTTTACCTTTGAATATTTATTTCTTTATTTTTCTGGAAATGATGCCTTGTTTGTATCTACATTTCCTCATTTTCCGAGCCAGTTAATTTTTAAGTTTCTTTTGTAAAATTTCCTCAGATGCCAGTTAGAGTTCCCAATTTCTCATATATTTTTTCTTTTTGAAATCTTTCAAAAACTCATACTCCTCTCTTGGTGGTTCCGGTTTCTTCTCTTCTTCTACAACAACCTCAATCGGTCTGACTACATTCTATGCTTCTTCCTCTGATTCGATATATATTTCGTTGTCTATTTACTCCTCTTCAGAGCTTTCGTGATGTTCTGATATTTTCACTTCATGGACTGATTCTTAATCCATTTATTCATTGACTTCGACCTGAGAAATGTCAGATCCAAAAATATCAGAATCATCAGAGTCAAACTTAAGAGAATCTCGATATTCCTTTTTTCTTTGTTATCTTAGATCCAAATCGTTTATGTAATTTAGGTATTTTATTAACTCTTCTGAATTACTGATTCGATTTATTCTCTTTTCTGTCTATTCCAATAAATATGGCTAATGTTCTCCTACCATCTCCAATGCGTATTCCCCTATCTTTTACTTGATTGTTATGTACTATTCAGGGTTAAATAGAAGAAGGTTTGTGTGGTCAACTGTATGCTTCTTTGCTCGGCATTTTTACAGCCAAAATGGCACCTATTCACCTTCTTCAAGGAGGCCTTTTTATAGTTCAAAAGGACTCACAAATACTTGCTCGTAGTATATTTTTTAGTCAATTTGGTTGAATCTGCTTTTTAGTTCATATGGATATGGATTTGCCTTATCATCATGAGTCAAATAGTATTCTAAAAAAGATTCCCTTTCTTTTATTAGAAGTTCAGTATTGAGCCTTAGATCATCTTAATCTTCAGCTTTTTATTGATACTATTTCTTCAAAAGTTAATGTGTGATTTGAGGAAGTTTTTACTCCTCACTGTTTACTATTGATGTCAATTTAGCTCTATAGGGGTTGAAACTCATTGATTTTTCATTTATATTGCTCGACCAGAGAACCTATCCAAATGGACTGATCGAAGGAGACCAAGGTTCAGTCTTAAAATCCAGTGAATTCCAAAACCTTTCAATATGTTTCATAAGAACAAGATTAAAGTTATTGATGGGACTATTTTTCATACCTTCAAGAACCATCCAATCAGATACTTGCTCATTCTTTTCTAGTTGCTTTTTTTGCTTCTTTTTGCCATATTTTTGAGTATTTTTAACAATGTAGGCATACATATCGACACTATATCTCCTTTCAAAGAAATCAAAAAAGGTCAGCTGTCTCATGTTGTAGTAATAGTTCTGTTGAATTATTCCAAGATTAGGAAAAATGCTCTTGAATCTATTTATTTGATTTAAAATATAAATGTAGCTGGGATGAATGTCAAAGAGTAACTTTTCGGGTTCATATGTATAACTGTCAAAGGAGGCACCTTTTTTCTTGGACCAGTTATGAGGCAAAGGAAGACAATCCATGATTCTACCCATCCAATACAGCTCAATATTATCTTTGTCGATATTTAGTAGAAATATGTTCTTTAGGACATTTTAAGGAGTACTTTCAAGGTATTATTTGGAATGGATTACCCTCTTAGGAATTTTTTCTAAATTTCCATACTATATCTGATAAAAGTATGCAGCTTCCATAAAAATATTCTGAAATTTTTCAAGATCTTCATCAGCTTCATACTATTAATCAATGTCAGGTTGTAGTTGTTTCATTGTCTTTTTTACTTCATTTATAGTGTTCTGATATGCAGCTGCTCTTTTTCCTTTTCCAAGTATTTATTTCCTTGTGAATACTTTTTCAACTAGCATCCGAAGCATGTAACTTCTAGCAGAAAGCAAACTTTTGATATCTGGATTGATTCTTTGCAACTTGCTCATCACCATCTTACCATTTTCATCTCTTTGAAGGTTCACTTTTTCAGCATCTCTTCTTTTTGAGCTGAGACCAATGCACTGTCTTAACATTTTTTCCTCTACAAATGGCAAAAGTTTTGTTTATTTTTCGATAAATGTATAGACAGACTTGTTGTTTTCCAGGCATTCGTAGAAAAGAATCTTAAGCAATGTCATGCTCGGATGTTCCTTACTCTATTCATGTGTCTCCTAATTTAGATATATCACTTCATCTTTGTCATCAGAAAGAAATCTTTTGTAATTTTGTGGTAACTTTATCTTAGCGATCTGAGTCGATAAATACTTACTAGCTCAAAGAACCAGCTCATCTGTTTGATCTCATTGACATCAATACCGATGATCGTGGCAATCTTTTTGGCTTCGAGAGTGTTCATGATGGACTCTTCAGACTACTTGGGCCGTTAGTATTTTTTGAAGAATTCCTTGCTTTTCTGGTGGTATAGTGCTCTCATTTCTTATATTAATTTTATTAAACGCATTCAAACTATCTAAACTCTCTTTTAAGTTTTTAAAAATGACTTAAAATGAAGGAAAACCAAAAAATATTCAGTGGAATTAATCTCAACTTACTCTTGATTCATTTGAAATAATTTTAGTATAATTTGTTATGATTTTGGACTATTATCAAACAATAATCAGTTTCAAGTATTTTCCTCCTCCATCATACCGTCTGTTGGCACCTGTCCCTGAGAAAGCAAATGCAAAGTGTGAATGCTCTGGTTCAAAAGCATATTACAGAAATATTCACAGGCCTAAATTTATTCTGAATCGCCTTGATTGATCATCTACTCCAGCTTGTCGAAATATTTATCAGTTTATCGATCCAGCTTACGCAGTAGCTTTTCCCTCTTTCTTTATAGGTCCTCGGCCTTGGGTTCAGATTCTTACTTCTCCTCCTTCTTGATTTGCTTATACTTTTTCTTGTGATCCTGCATCACTTTTTTAGTTTTTTTCTCATTCTTTTTGAAGATAGGTATATCTGGGTTCTCATGATAGGAGCCAAAGCAGCTCCTACACAGGTACAAAGGTTTCTCCTTTTATGAACTACAAAGCTTACATATAGTGCATGTCCGTCTTGGTTTGGATGTAGGTCTGATAGTTGGGCACATTGCACAGTTTTGCTCTTTTGGCATGTTGAAGGGTATGTGAAAGTTATTTGAATCTTTGATGGGAGCGATAGTGCTCTCTATTTCTCCTTTCTTCATGTTATATATCTTAATAATTTTATTAGCAATTGAACAACGTTTGTTTCCTCCTGCTCTCCATAAATTCACTGCAAGTAAATCGATTTCGAGGTTTACCTCTCCAGGATTTTTTTCGCCCCTGAACTACAGTAAAAATTGTTCTTCCTCCTTAAGTTGGTTGATTAAGCTCTAAGTAAACTCGCTCGATACTAGGTCGGAGTCTTGAGAGGAGCGAGAGATGATTTTGATGAAATCTTTTTAGAACCGGCATTATAACTTATCACTACTGATGCGATCTGCAAGTTCAGAAGTCACCATTTGTAGTTTTTCTGGTGGGGCATGATGGATGAAGTAATTTATTGAAGGACAATGCCTGTAGATTCCTGAAAAATATTTTTTTTCCCACTCTTAGAAACAATAATCAAGAATGAGATGCCTACCTTCTGGGTATTTTGAGGCTATCTTCAATATTTTTTAATTCTTTTTAATTAAGAACACTTCAGGAAAATAGCAAACGACTTCTCCATTCAGACGAGTGACCATATCGCATCTGTTGTCAACACTTGGCTTGATCGAAGTCAGTAGTAAACTGTTAGCAGGAATCGACTTGCAGACTGTATTATGGTATATCTTTTTGAATAGTTGAGATGTCTTAGGATTGTTCTCTTCAGTCGTAACTGCATTTTTTGGAGTTTGAGTACTACAATGAATGCTGAGGTATTCCAGAACTTGTCTTTTTTTGAATTAAATCAAAGCAAGAGTATCTTTAGGTTTGTCTTCTGACTTTAATTTAATAAAACGGTCAAAGATTGCCTCCTCCAGCTTATCCCGCCCTCCGGCTTGACGTTCAGATGCCATCGATGGCTTTGCCTTCCCATAAAGGTGACAGACATCTGATGGAGATGATGCCTATGGATGGATCATCATGGATGGATGCTGTCCCTGATGCGATACAATCACTTCCTTTTCCTTTTATTATGATACATACTCTTTGATCTCTTCCTCCATGCTTCTGCTATTATATGATTTTTATTATCTACATTTAACAGCGTTGAACCCATCTATTGCCTACCTTTCCCATGCTGCTTTACCTACAAAAGAGACCCTCTTTCCATCAACATTCAACATTCACATTCACAAACCTCAAGATTTTCATACGACTTTGATTCTCATCACAAGACGATGAGAAGCAACCATTATGGGGAGACATTTTGAGTGGAGTGTCAACTCTTTGTTGGATGAAAATAGAAATGAGGATATTTTTGGGAGCTTTTAGAAGGATGGAGTCAGGTAGCTACGGTTGAAGAGACAAAATAAACATTTTAGAACCTCAAAAAGAAGTTATAGAAAGAGCTAAGCCTGCCTCAGAGTTGAATTTCATTCCAACTACCTCCTATCTGAAAGTATCCTGAAGTATAAAATTAATGATCATCTAAGAAATCAGCCGCTATAACAGTAAATTATATCATTCCAGAAATGATTGTAATTGCTATTTATACCGGTATTGCTATATTTCTGACTGATCGTTATAATTCAATTATTCATGCCACCAAGAACAGTCAAAAGCACTCTCAAGGCATAATA
>Ga0100378_1004816_pt1 | contig 12488 bp, 19 predicted proteins | sample CryGeymeta201502_FD_81535 | JGI IMG/M metagenome (GOLD analysis project Ga0100378, IMG submission 81535) | Groundwater microbial communities from Crystal Geyser aquifers in Utah, USA - Crystal Geyser metaG 2015-02 | ecosystem: Environmental > Aquatic > Deep subsurface > Groundwater | place: USA...
AACGACCCCCTCATCAGCCCATGCTCCTGCAAAGGTTCGGCTAAATACATTCATTTGAGTTGCCTCAAAAACTGGATAAAGTATAAGATAACAAAGGCCAACAACCACCAGCACCAACAATAAAATCCTGGAAACGTATTCCACATTGACAAACTATTTTGCTAGATCTGCATGCACCCCTTCCCGAAAAAGATCATCTATTGTGGAAAGGAACATCTCATGCTAAATTTTATGGAGACTGAGGTTGCCTTCATGAGTCTTAGAAATTTGCAAGAAAACCCCCCAATGACAGAGTATCAATTTTAACAATACCAAAATCAAGGAGGGTATGATCCCCAGATTTATATCACAATTCCCAAAGGTAAAACCATCAGCATAGGCCGACAGTAAAGCAACAATGTCCAACTACCCTAAAACTCAGTCTCACGAAAACATGCATATTTTTAAGTCATCCAAGGGGATTTCTATATCAAGGACATCCAATCCAAGTTTGGAACCTTAGTGAGTGCATAGAATTACCCCTTTAGGCTAAACACAAAGAATGCGAGAGTAGCGCAGATAGGCAACGTGATATTGGCCTTCAAAATAGTAAAGGAGTGAATGGAGGAAATAGCTGCTTTAATATATCATAACTAAATTGGTTGATCGTTCATATATCATTATATAGATAGTTTGAATATAACAAGATGGGCAACTTTTTAAAAGCCCTCAAGACACAGAATCATCACAACGAGGATTTCCTCACCTTCTTCCAAAAAATATCTCTCACCAAACTCAACTAATACTACGCCAACTTCAAACTAATATCCTAAACCTACTCCATCGACAACTAATAGTTCAATTAACTTATCGTCACATCCGAAATCAACACCAACGAACTGTTCGAGTGCCTCGATACTGACCATAACTTGCTCATTGACGGCCTTTAGCTATTCTCAGCTCTAGGGCTGCTTTCGAGCAATATCATCATTGTGGATAAAATTAGATTTTTGTTTAGCATATTCGACTTCAATGGGCTCAGAAGTTTATCACGGACAGACATTGAGTTCCTGGTTCTTTCCTGCTGCAGCTCCATTTCTAAAATATTTATGGTGTTTTATGAGGAAGGTTTTGTATAAAATTTTGTCAAATAGGAATTTTCAAAGGACGAAAGGGTAAACATCAGTCAAATGTTAAAGTGGGCCACCACTTCCAAATCGGTCTAAACTTTCCTTAATTTAATTGGAGACCCCTTCAAAATAGGCCATTAAAAGTTGTTAGACAGTAAAATATATCTCAACCTATCTGAGAGCAAAAAAACTCCAGAAATCATTGTCAACACCATCAATCGAAAGCAAGAATAATTCCTCGAAAAATCCTATAAAATGCTCAAATAAAATTAATAATAATTGCTTGACCCAGCCAGTGATAATCTATAGCTTGATCCAAAACCTAACTGGATATTCGGAATGCGATATCGAGATGTCAAACAATTTTTGTAGTTTGTCGATAACTAGCTGATCTACTATGTAGGAAAAATTGTCATTCTGTATGATCTTCACTCCCACCGACAACGCTTCTACCAAAGCCACAAAAATCAGATCATAAGCATCGCCACAGAAGGCCTTCTTTGTGCATCGGGAGAATATGCTCATGAACCAGACATCAGAATTTGGAACAGAAAAACACTTGAGACTGTCACGACTTTGAGAGGACATCGAAAGGGGGTCCATTTGGTGATGTTCATGAAGAGTCTGCTCGTTAGTTGCGGATGCCATCAGGAAAGTCCTGTCCTTGTGCACTATATCTAATCAGGGGAGATCATTTATAGCACCTATTGCAGTAGTCCAGCTGTCGAGATCATCCCTCTCTACAATTTCACAGCCCAAATGAGCTAGTAATTTGTGATTTGCCATTTGAACGGACTCAATCACTTTTCTGTCCAAAACAAAGAAGGGTAGATCGAGATCAACTGTCTCAAGTTAAAAGAACTGTCTTATGAGGATCGTTTGACATGTGCTTGCTTTTTCATGCTTAATAGTAAATTTCCAGGACTGGGAGATTACGATGACTAGATCACTAAGTTTCTGGTTGTAGGCTTTGAAAGTGGAAAGGTTGAGCTCTGGAATATGTTGGGTCAGAAAGATATTCCGATCAGCTAAGAAACAGGTTAGATTCTAAAAATTTTACCAACAGCCAAATACCTCTTAGTTGTTTCCAACTCTTCATTCATCAAAATATTCGATATCATGATAAACTAGCCTAACATCCTTAAAATTATCGATTTCACGCAGGTCAGCAAAGAGCTTCTTTCTTACGACATTTATGACATTAAATTTACCAAGGAAAGGGATCTTCTTGTTGTTACTCAGAAAGGATAAATTACATTCCTCACAGACTTCAATGGCAGTAGCGCCCCATCACTTACCTACCTCACACACCAGCAGTACCCCATCAAAAAGGTCGATGACATCATCAACATCGAAGCCAACATCCACTCCCAAAAATTGATCAGGAAGCTGAAAGATCAGGTGCTTTACATTGTTCAGGGCACCACTATCAGAGGCATTGATATGTGCACTCACCGCTACATATTTTAGTGGAATATTGGGCAACGTGTCAGAGCTTTTGATGCTGCTGTAGCTAAAAGCGGAGCATTAGAGATCATCGCTGCTAGTGAAATCAATGAATAGCAAAGCGTCTTGAAATCATTTTCTGATTTGAAGGAAAATAGTCCTTACGAATATGTTCAAGGAGAAGTGCTGAGTGTTCTTTTGATAGTTGAGGAAAATCCATACCATGTTGTAGTGTTGGTCTCCACGAGAAACGCGATCTTCAAGTACAATTTTATGAAGAGTGGCTTTATGAAAGCTGCCTACCTGCCTCTCAATACGATGGACAACCGCATCGGCTTCTTCGAGACATACAAAGTTATTCTAAACAGCCACCAAAATATCCTCAAAAGCGTAACTGTGGGCCGTCATAATCAACAGATGCATGCTTAGAGTATAGAAAACAATTCCCTCAATTGCTAGAAACCCTTGAAAGTCAGTTTTTATCTGGATAGCAGTAGCGAAAAGCAAGAAGTGCTGATGGGAATCATCGGGAAGAGAGTTAAAGGTATAGTTGCTAGCAGATGTGATGGTAGTATCGATATATGGAGAGGATATGACTAACTGATCAACAAAAATGGATTGAATTTGAGAGGACACACTGCTCCTGTTGGAGATCTCAGTCTCAGTTAGGACCAAAGATACTTGATATCTGGAGGAACTAGAGACAACATGATTGCTCAGTGGAGACTAGATCTCTGCAAATAACACAGAAGCGCAGTTTTGCCAGAATACCCCCAGTAATAATACATTTAGGTTCCTCTTGAAGGTCTGGCTCTCCGCAAAGCTAAATTCTGCATGTTCGGTAATGACATCCTATCTGACCTATACGACGAGCATCTTACAGTCAAAGGCATCATAGGTGACACAATCAAGAGAATGTTCAAGACAACTCTGAGCGAATGGCGAAATACTAACAGAGGTATCTAGCCATCTCTCAATCTCAAGCTCGACTTTGCTTTCGGTATATAAACATTCCATAAGAACAATACTGTCCACTATATCAGCAACCCGAAAAGAATCGTCTACTTCGTTGGCAAACTTGTAGTAGTTTATGACCCTGCCCTTAACAGCCAGGCCTTTTATCGAGGTCATAAATATAGGGTTACTTGTCTTGTACTGACTGAAGACAAAGAAAGGGCAGTCAGCGGATAGGCTGCCTATCGCCCTTGCCTTAACCTATGGCATGTTCTCACCCAGTAAACTTTAAGAGTGATCAACACTTCTCATTGCTGGGGAATCTTGTAAATAGCAGTTTCCAAAGGAATCCTCCTTTCTCATGGTTTCAGATAGAAAAGAGATGAGGAAGACGAGATCGACCATGCTCTCTACTCCTTCGAAATTCATGACCTTTAGACCGGTCATCAGGTGGCCTATGGCAAGGATAAGCATTTCGTCTATGCTATGTGCATCGACCCTAACAATTCACTAAATTTTGTGACCTGTACCGAAAGCAAAGTCACATTTTGGACTGTCGTTGCCAATACAACTGTCAAAAAAACCACATGTATCTTGCAAGATACTCCGACAGCTTGTGCATTCTATGGCGGTAAAGGCAGTTCTGATTTGCTCGTTGGTACAAAGAAAGGATCAATTGGCATGGTCGCCAGACAGAGATACTGGCATGAATTTCCGAGAGGCGTCAAAAATGGAATGCAAATAAACTGCCTTCTAGTGGTCGAGACCCCTGAGGAGTCTCTGATCATCACAACTTCCGAAGACCAGATGCTGGTTGTTTGGAATAGTACCTTCTCAGAAACACTAAGAGTGAATTTATCAAAAGATGATCATAGTTAACAACAGGGAAATAATAGTCTGGAGAGTCAAGATAATATCGGGAGTCAGAAAAGTATCAGGTCTCTACAGTCACTTTGTCTGATTGATACAAATGAACTTGTGCTCCTGACTGCCACCAGGAGCGGATAGGTCCTCGAGATGAGATTGAGAAAGCAAAGCCACAAAGGAAAGGACATTGAGGAAAGAAGCCTTTTGAAATTCAATGGAGGGGATGGCTTTCAGGGAAAAGGAAAAATTTTGATGACCCACCATCCGAAGTTGTAAGTCATGGCCACCCTTGGTGAAGATCAGATGGTCATGTTCTGGGACTGTGACAGACGCAAACTTCTTCTGACCTACGAACTGGAGCTAAACAAGGACAAAGCCAAGCCAACAGCTTTGAAATTCAGTCACAATGGGGACATGCTCATCATAGGCTTCTCAGATGGCTTTCTGCTCCTAATTGACTCAAAAATAACAAAATCGATGCAGGGCAAAGGCGACTAGAAGTACAACCACACCCAAATAAAGAGACTACAAGAGGAAAAAGGCGAATAAGGATGGAGCGTCATTTCTATTGAAATATCAGATCATGGTGAGTTCATGGCAGTCTCATATCACAATCTGACCTCAAAAAAATCCAAAGCTGAGGTGAAAATTTTTGCCAATACTAAAACAAGCAGCCATAACAAGCCGATGGGAACTAAAAAGATCTATGAGTTGCACTCTACTGTAGATAACCCTCACCTAGACTATGTCTATACCAATGCAAGCGGATTGCCCTGTGGCTTTGCTGTAGTTGCCATGGCCTTCGCAGAGCATGAAAGTAGTCACTATCTGCTTATGTTATTCCAACTTCTGGACAAGCAAAGATAAAGAACTCTCTCGAATCAGAGCGATGACTAGCTGAAAACCAAGATCAGACACGTGAACAACAAGACTGATAGCGCCAATACATCCTCCCTAAACTAACTGATCAAATGGAAGAAACCTCATCTCTATGGAGCCCTTTCAGCCAAATACACCATCTATCAGGGCGAAGGCCAGAATCGACTCGAAAACAATCATCTCATCATTCCACAATTCACTAGTGCCCACCAACTAGAAGGACACTTGCTGATGGGCTCATAAAATGGAGATATGCACATTATTGGAGCCAGCCTGGTAGAAGATGGAGGCACAGCTACCACCATCCCTGCTCATGCATGCCGAATCAGCCAAATTGAGCAGAACAACTATGGCAGTGAGAAAGGAGGAATATAAAAAGCCATGCCAATCATCTACACTGCAGGACAGCATGATCAGTCGATCTTGAAGTGGGTTGTCTAGATCAATCCCAACCCACCAGCTCAGCAAGCCATCGATGCTCGCTGCGATCTATTTTAGTAAATCCCTTCTCATGATTGGCTGGCCCTGAAAGAAAACATTTACTCTGAAAACTTTCGAAGACTGAGCGATATGGAGCCAGTAAAGAAACTGCACCATGAAATTCGACTTCATGACATAATAGGCAGGAGAGCCTTCAATTATAGAAATAACTTGAAAACTGATCGCCATGGTAGGGTCGTCTATCATACTGGGCAAACTATTGTGGTCAGAAACATCGATACAGAAGACAAATAATTTTTATTTGTGAGGGAGAAGATACCAATTGTTGAGGAAATCAGCACAATGGAAATCAGCCAGGATGGAGAGCTGCTGGCAGTTGCTTATGCAGGAGTCAAGAGTATCTTAGCTGTGTGGTCCCTTTCCTCAAAAACACTGCTAGCCACTCTTCAGCTGTAGGACATCATTCGGGTCATATACATGAGTGTAGCTTACAAGAACGATCGGCTTATTCTCTACGGTCTCCGTCGAGATAAGAAATAAAAAGAGGATCACTAGGCTCATGGTTGCTTACTCCTGGTGGATCTGCTCAGTCGACAGGTAATTGCCACTGCTACATATTTGCATAAATAAAACTGGCAGATTAAAGGAGTAGCCTTTTTCCCTGACTCTTTTGACAGATTCGTCACATGCGGGGTCTAACCTGTTAAAATATGGCACTATCAAGGAGGACAACTCATCAGCACAGCCCTTCCTTCGCCTGATGCCAACAGAATTAACACCTGCCTTATTTTCGCAGGAAACAATCTCATAACTGGCACTGACTAGGGCCAGCTCGTTCTTTGGAGGGATGAGCCTACAACCTACTCTGGACACCAGGAAATGGTTACTTGCCTAGCTGTGATAGTAAGCAACCCAGAAACAGCCAAAATAGCATCAGGCAGCAAAGGCAATCTTTAAGGAGGGATCTAGCAAATAGTGCTATGGACACTTAGCAACGGCTAACTAAAACAGCTACAGCAAGTCAGTGCCAGACAATTTTTTGGAAATGAGCAGTTGCTTGGCGGGAGAATGAGCACAGGCTTCTAATCAGCTTTGGAGATACAAAGTTTGTCCTTCTGGAAGGATTGCCTGATCATTGGACTGCTCAAAGGTGATATCTTTCGATACAAACTCAAAGAAGAGGTAGGGAAAGGATAGATGGGTCATGCTTAAATCTTAATGTCATTCGAAGATGACTAGAAGACTAAGGCTCTATTTTTCACTCACAACAATGACCGATTGGTGGATATTAGCGAAAGAGGACTGGTGAGAGTATGGAAGTTCCCAAAATTAGAGCTCCTATGGTGGCGGCATTTCGAGACTGAAGTCGTAGACATGGTTTATAGCTCAGTCAACGATCTGGTTCTCATTGGTTTCCGTGGGCAGCTGAGATTTTTGCGGTGGGGAATGGAGCATCAGTCTTTAGAGTAGATCGAATAAAGCACAATACAGTTAAATTTCCTAACTCACCTAGTACTCAACTTCCCTCAGAAGGTGGTCGCCCTTGGCATCGAGAACAACTCCACAAAGCAAAACATTATTGAACTGTACGAATTTTCTCAAAAATAATTCAAGCTTAAAATCAACCTGAAATTCGATACCTGCCGCATTGAACGCATCGACTTCAACAGAAATGTCGGTTAATATAACTACCTTCTGGTCAACACCACAAAAGCACTGGAACTTTATGACTTGAATAACAAGACTGAGGTCAAACAACCCCATCTTTTCCTGCATAAACAGCAGTGGCTCAACTATGGACTGACCCTAGTCTAGCATACCAAGGCCACCAGAGACATCCATACAAGTATTGCCGGATAGGGCCTAGCCATTAGGAAAATGGCATAAATCGGGAACGGTTTCATCCTGATCGTAGACAGCGCAGGAGGAGTTTACCTGTTCAGGGACAATTTGCTCTTAGACCGTGCTGCTCTGAACATTTCGGGCTGCGATAGCGTAGGTGTGGCAGTCAATGGCCACTGGCTGGGCGTTTCTTCTCGAGAAGACCACAACATTGTTTTGTGGGAGTTGGATTTAGATTGATGATGTTATTTTGACGTGTTTATCGTTGATATTATTATGAGTATCAAGTACATCCAACTACCAGTCTACTCGGTATGGAATTCCTCATACAGATAGCCGTGTATGGCGAGTATATCTACCTTGCCGGAGGTGGAGGCGGATCAACGGGTATCCCCAACGAAATAGTAAGATTGACCTCATGCAGAAAATATTCCATAAAATGATATCGCACAACCCTGCCAACTCTGTCGATACTGGGCGCTACATCATTGAAAATTTGTTAGTTCATGAGCAAAGGAAAATACTGGTTTGTAATGCTAATTAATTCCTGGTGGTGTATGCTATTGAAAATGAGGGAAAAGGGCTTAGCTAAATGTATCGATTCCAGGTCGACAAAAGTGCCAAGCATGGTAACGTGGTAAGACAAATATCATGTAGAACTCTTTGGTGCTGGACTCCAATGGACAAATAGTGGTGTCTGGCTGCTAGGATCAGAGTGTCAGGTTCCATAGATTACTAAACTCCCACGCTTAGCCCGTACACGAATACACCATTCACACCCACCAAGTCAAAAATGTAGACCACAACGGGCACGACCTCTATCTTTCGAATGACAATTATCTTGTCGTAGTCTGCAATCTCACCAAAAAGCAAATCGTCCGAACAGTCCACAACGATATGCTTTTACCCGAAAAGACCCTCATACGATCAGCTTAGTAACTATAAAAATAACCATAGTTTCATTGACAAAGGAGGAGATAAGCTTATTTTGAGTCATTTTGAACCCAGAGCAAAGACTTACGTTACCAAAGAGGAAAAAAATAAGTACCATACTGTTGAAGTTGTGAGTGACCAAGTTTCGGTGACCTCATATCACTCTCAGCATAAGTTGCTGGGCATCGGTTGTGCGAATGGCTTCACCACCATGGTATCATCCTCAGACCTTTCCTTCCAAGGAACCCAGAAAGGACACAAATCGGGAGTTAATGCATGCTTCATCAGCAAGAAAAAAGCCCTAATCAGCGGTACTTCCGATTGCACTTACCATATTCAACTGCCCTAGGGCAGTTTGTCCCTCCCTTGGGCCTTCATTCTGACTATTTTGCTGACAGGTTTATTCGTTTTTCTGATGGGAAGCGACATCAACATTAGTGGAGAACTGTGATGATTTGATATTTGCCCTTATAATTAGTAATAGTCAATGGAGAAAGCTTAAGGTCGAAGTCTCGAGACAAAGAAATTTTATGAGATTGGTTCTTCTTTGGGAAAACTGACCGTAGAGGTCAATTCCTTCAAAAGGTACTTCTTTGTGGTTGTAACCTATTCCGGCTTGCTCAAGGTCGATGGCTCACTCCAGATTGCTCAAAAAACTCCCTATGTACGTATCCACCTAACAAGAACGATCATCCAACAGTCCTGAACCTTTCACCCGACTGCCAGGTCTCATCTGATCGCATAGCTCGCGAAGTTTGTAGATAGGCCAGTATTCCTGTGGTCCTATCTCTTAACATATAGCTTGAACTTAGCCGTAAGGGAGAAGATGAGCTGATTACAGCTCTGAGCAAGCTCATTCGTCATACTATTGAGCAGCAGAAGCAGTGATATTCATGAAGCTACGTTAAAACACAATCACAGTGAATAAAACAGCATGTATGCGCACTTCGATAACCCTTTGTACCCCCACAAAGACTAGAGGAGGTAGTCTTCTGTCTAGCTGATTTCGTCATCGTTGAATATAAACCACTTCTGCCCGATACGAATATAGCTAATGTAGTGCCCATAGTTCTCCCCAGTTCCTAAATGTACAACTACACCCACCAACTTGTACAGACCTTCTTTGACGTCCTCCTCAGAATAGTTGGTCTTGATCTTTAACTTGTAAGGAAAAGGGATTTGCCAGTTGAGTTTAGTTATACCTTTCTTCGACTCGTCATATTTGAATCTTCTCAGGTGGATGCTCAGAAAATTTGGGAGAGTCTTGATGACTGACCACTTGTTGGCGTCTACAAGGTCACCACATTTGTCGCATTTGAACTTATCTCGACCTGTTAATTTCTCAGGTTTGCTGTAGCCTCCCACACAGTAGTTCAGAGATACGTTGGGTTAAGGCAGTATAAAGCTCATATCGACTTCCTCTTCTTCTCGCTCAGAAACTACCTATCACCTATATTACTATTTTTGCAGACAGAGCATTAAGTCCTGGTTACTCTCTTCGAGAAGAATTCCTCCTATAGGGGGGTAACTTTCTTTTACTTGCCCTTGAGCTGATCGTTTATACTGTTCATTAGCCATATGTAGAATTCGTGGCAATCCTGATGTCTCTCTCTCTCGAAAATCAGCGACTCAGCCTATACGAACTTCATCAGCTTGCTTGTCGAGACAGAGTCCATCTTTTTGCGTTTGTGCATCGACTCCAGTAACTCTCTCAGGTGAAACAGAATTCCCTTTTCGTGACTGAGTATTGGAGGTCGTACTTAGAGTGACTGACAAGATTATTGAAGACTGGGTGGTGGAAAAGCACTTGCAGAATGGAGTTAGCGTAGCACAGAGTGAGAGGTTTCTATATGATGAGAGGAGTACATTTTAGAAACCTACCAGAAGCTGATCCTCTGCACTTATTTTTTAGCGATTAGCTGGATTATTGCCCATTAACTCTGCCGATTCAAAATATTATCAATCCCACCACAGCCAAAGTCTATTCTTACCCTAGGAGCCATCCGGAGAATTACTGAGAGATAATAATGGGATCAAAGGAATGGAAATCCTGGGAAGGGATTTAATGTTTCGCGGCTAGTGTTCTCAGTTGATATAAATATCGATGCAGATAAAATAGTTATCAATACCGCCCAACTCTCGCAAAGTCACCTACGAAATCACTCCTCAGGGCAATTTGGTTATGGTCAAGAGTTAGCCCGACAGGCGATAGAATATGTTCAATCAGCTCTTCGGCAAATGGGAAGGATGCAAAATTGAACTGGGTCAGCTCAACTCAATCCAGCTCACCAAAAACAACCGCTTTCAAGACATGCTCAAGGACAACCCATTTGTCAGCATTCAGACACCTCCGCCCCGCACCAACGACACTAAGCGCAAACTCAAATGCAATTGCAAAAAATCAAAATGCCTTAAGCTGTACTGCTAGTGCTTTGCCAATTAGCTCTTCTGCAGCAAAGATTGCGAATGCCAAAACTGTGCCAACGTGGAACTGAATTCAAAGAAGTTAGAGATCATACGTGATGAGATGAATATAAAAAAAACGGAGCAGAAGGGGTGTAAGTGCAGCAAAAGCAACTGCCAGAAGAAGTACTGCGATTGTTTCAACAGAGGGGTTCCCTGTGGGGAGCACTGCTGCTGTGAGAACTGTTAAAATAGGGGGCATTGATTTTATAACCTACTTTTCATCAATTCAAATGATATAAAGACCTGCAGAACCAGCAGAGGTTCCAATCAACCAAGAAGAGCAGGAGATGAAGGATTTCAAGAAACACTTGACTCCACCCACCATCATGGCCGTACCTTTCCTAGCTTTCAACAACTACGACCGACTGTTCCTCATCCTCTACATGGCCATCTCGGTTGCTCTTCTTACCTACAAAAACCAAGTCTATCCTCTCCCAGGATATGCAGTAGCCTGCCAAGGAGTCATCCTAGCCATGTTACTACTTACACAGCTCCTGAGGTACACTCTAGCAGAACGAGCAGTCGGAGACAAGTAAGGAAAAATGGTTGTGGTGTACCTAGTTTCAAGCGTATTTGTTATTCTTTCGTATGTGTTTCAGCTGCGACTGCAGACCTACGTAGTGATGGCTGAGGTCATCATCAACTGGGTTGGCCTTGGCCTCGTCATTGCTGAGATCATCTGTGGAATATGGGTGACCGTAGTTTTGATGCACAAAAAAAGGAGATGATCGTGATAATAGTTCACTGTTTTCGTGAATAGTCATTTTTCCTGGGTCGATTCGACATAATTAATAACAAAAAAATATCATGTTTCGCAGACACAAGGAAACCGAAGATATCGAGTCGCATTAGAATTCCTCTGGTACTAGCTAGGAACCACAGTCAAAATCCTTCATGACAGGTGGAGGATCAAAGATAGTCACTCTCACTCTGCCAGATGTCCATCCCATCAAAAAATAAGCTTACAAAAAACAACCTTATTGTGTGATATGCCTTCGTAACTTCACAAATTTTTTCCGACAGCATCACTGCAGAGTATGTGCCAATGCTTGCTGCAATGATTGCTCAAGGTCGTTGATTAATAAGGAAAGAGCATGCGACTTGTGCGTGATGAGATTGAGCAATCCTGCCGAGGAGAAGAAAAAGAAATAAATTATTGAAACCCTAGAGACTTTGTGTGCCTATATGGTCTACCGCAGAAACTTAAAAATGGCTGAATTGTAAACTCTCAAATCAGCACCCAAGCAACATTCTAAAGAACTCACCAAGGAGCTAGACTCACAGTAGCGAACCATGAAAGAGCTCACGGGCGAAAACATAGCTCTCAAAGACGAAAAATAAGCTCTAGAGGCAGAGCTTTAAAAAGTAAGAGACTCAAATGCACAGCTCGAAGAATCTATAGGGCAACTGTAGCGATAACTTGGCACTGAAATCGATCGCTATGCATGATTCGTAAATGATATCGATCGATTTTTTATAACAAAAAGGAGTGGGGTTGGGGTTGGGGTTGGGGTTGGGGTTGGGGTTGGGGTTGGGGGTGGGGGTGGGGGT
>Ga0100378_1004817_pt1 | contig 12487 bp, 19 predicted proteins | sample CryGeymeta201502_FD_81535 | JGI IMG/M metagenome (GOLD analysis project Ga0100378, IMG submission 81535) | Groundwater microbial communities from Crystal Geyser aquifers in Utah, USA - Crystal Geyser metaG 2015-02 | ecosystem: Environmental > Aquatic > Deep subsurface > Groundwater | place: USA...
AAATGACCTGATTTATGCATTTTATATTATATCTATTCATGCAGCACACAGAGCAATTCAAGAACAATTCCGAAATGGAGGATACATACAAAACTATCACCTTCTGCATCGATCACTGTGGAACCGTCAACAAGAGCAACCTCACAGTCAACGACGGCAAGTGCTTGGGTATTTAAGAATTTATATAGAAAACTGTGGATACAACATGGGATTTCTGAAATCTCACTACCATAAGATATTGAAGGAGACGCTGCCCAATGCAATGATGGGTCTTAGTTAGGAATGATGATCATACTAAAATGATTGTTCTTATGAAATACAATTAATAAGTTAGCCTGATGAATATCTACCAAGTGCTCTTGCTGATGCTCTTTCTCTTCACTGTTTCTGGCCAGTTCTGTAAATCTAAGTGTAGCAGTTGCAGCAGTTCAAGTCCCGATAATCATTGCTCAATTTGCTTCTCGACTATTTTCTTTAATTGTGTAACACTACAGACTGGTCTGACTCGTATCTAAGAGTTGACAGTAGCCAACATAAGCACATATTGGACTATAAACACCAGAAATACTGCTATTCAGTGCACCTTTGTAACTATCTGGCTTACCACCTACATTTACAATTTTTACAATACTATGGTCGGAGACGATTATCTCTACAGAGATGTTCCAATCACCATACCACACTATCGACTCATCATCAGATTTTCAATAGCTTATGTAGGGGTATGGAGCACAAATCATGACTATATATGGATGCACATGGACGACACTCTTCAGACCTACGATGTCAACCTCACTTATTCTTGTGCTCTGACTACTGGAGGGACAGATTCTCTGTGCAGAAATGTCATGCCAGGTTCCACGACAAACGCCTACAACGGAGTTGACTGCATTTAAAAATACACCCAAGACATCTATCACAACACCACTTCTCTCTTGATAAATTTCACATACCCCAACAGTTAAAGAGATGCAACCATCAAATTCTGGAATCTGTATGATATCATTATAGTGGCATATACTTGTGATGTCTCTTGTGCAACTTGCTATGGAGCTGCCAATACTCAGTGCTTCACATGTGCTGATAACTATTATTATGTGGAAAATAACACCTGCCTGAATGCTTGTCCTGGTGGCACCTATCTGCTGGCTGATCCAACCAACCCTCTAACAGGATAGTGCCTGAATCCATGCCCTCAGGGGTACTACGTCAGTGGAGGCAGCTGTGTAGCTTGTCCTTCTGGGTGTCTTAGTTGCACCAGTGCATCTGTTTGCTCAATTTCCACTACAACTGAATCATAAAGCCTCCTTAAAAAATACATGGTCATCTGGGTCTTGTTAGTAATTCTATTTATTTTGCTGACAATCGGAATTGTGTACAAAATATGTTTTTCTCCAAAAACATTCATCAGCTAAGAAACAAATGTCATATCTCCAGAAAATAACAGAAAGGCATCCTATTAATAGAGAAGGACTATAAACGAAACAATTGAACCTCTGGAACCTTTCAATTTCCATATCGAATAAATTGACTACAAAGATAATGTTTAAGTTGATGGAAACCCTCGGATCAGAAAGCGAGTACAGAAAGACCAACTGAGAGTGACCACCTCCGAGCTCAACTGATATCATAAGTCCAAATTATCTGCCTAGAATTATGCATTGGGTTAGCTGTTGGTGCAACGGTCGATCTAGACTATAGTGATAAAATTTAGTTTACCTTATAAATTTATAGAAGGTTCCTCCAAGGATGCACTTTGTCAAGAGCAGCAACATTGTTTAAGAAGCTACCCAGCAGTTCCTTTAGCCACATCCTTGCCAATACTCTCTCGCCCCCGAACTCCGTACTTCTTTTTTCACTCAGTTCCAATGATAGCATCTTACCCTCAACTTACGCTTCAACACTCCTAGCTGGCCACTGCTGTGACCATCAGAGGTTAAAAAGTGAGCAACCAGGTCAAACTGCATCTGATTCGCAACAGTAACAATATGGAAAATTGCATCATCTATCTGCATGGGTTGGGTTCATACTGCATGGAGGCCAAATTTCTAGTATAGAAACTAGGAGGACAGTTCAGCCTATGCATGTTTGACTCTAGAGCTCACGGGAAGAACAAAAGCAACTACGTGACTTATGGACTTCTTTAGTCCCAAGAGCTAGGTACCAGTAGCTTTATACAGCATAAATCATTGCCGAGGTTGTAAGTTTAGGCTACAAAAATATTGTTCTTTGGGGAAGATCCATGGGTGCAGTTACCGCTCTTCGCTTCCTCCAACAAGAGAAACATAGTCAACTAGCACAACACGTTCAATACGTAGTTGCGGATGCTCCTTTCAGCTCCTTCAAAAGCATCGCCACCGATATTGTTTCCAAAGCCACTCATCTGCCTAACTTCCTCTCGCTTATTTTAGCAGACACCTTCGCCTAGAAGATAAAGGTATAGTTCGGTCTTGACCTAAGAGAAATTGACTTATCTAACCTTTCAACTCCAGTGCCTGTTTACTTCTTGTATTCATCCAAAGATGAGCTAATGGGACAGAAACATCTCGATAGCATAATGAAAACTTTCAGAGGGAGTTGTGATATCAGCGATGTTGGAGTCAGGCACAATGATTAAAGACCAGCTTGGGTCACTTCAAAAATCATGACGAAGATTTAAGAACATCTTTACAAAGGAAATTTTAAACATATTGCCCTGAAGAAAAGAGGCCTTAGTATAACCAAAGCCTACATGAAAATTCTACAACCCAAAGTCTCCCAAGTGACTGATGACATCACTCTCAGACATAGCGTCGAGTGCTACTCTAAAATACAACGCCGGACTAAACCTCAAACAGTCAGAGTACTCAAAGAAAACATTTAAGTAAAAAAATGTTTAGATTTGAGTTTCAGAGTAGGTCCTTCTGTAAGTATAAGCAAATCCAATCGAACAACCACCCACCTTATTCCGCCTCCAGGAAAAAGAGTTATGGTTAATCGAGGCTTGCCTTATTATTTTCCCTGATTCTCATATTTTTATTGTTTGTACCCTTGACTAATTCATACTTGATTTATAACTTTCAGCCTTAATAACTATTTAATAATAAGTTCCACAATGAGTATCCTTAATTATGGCCCACCTCGCAGCAGAGGGTCCAATCGGAACACATACCAAAATTACATGGGCTCGTCAGTCAATCGCCGTAACGATGTCAACTTACTTTCCCAAAACTACAATAACTACTATGGCAACCCCTCCCTCTCCAAAGAATACAAACCTTCATATCCCACTCCTCCTTCCTATCTTTCGCATATCAGCTCCAGCACCAAGGAACAAGCTACCCTGCCCAAAATCAGTAGCACAGCCGAAAAAGAAAAGGATAAGAGAAGAAATTTATACAGTCGAGATAGTCCCACCAAAGGAGCCGATAATCATCACACACCATCTCTAGTCCAGTCTTAGATTAGAAAAGTCGGATAGGCAGCTCGCCAGCAGCAATTGACTCGTAACAAGTAGAGCGAAACAGGTCTCAGCTACCTCAAGCAACTTCCTGAATAAAAGTAGGTCCCCATGAGACATTCCCGCAAAGAAATGTAGTAAATATTCAAGCCGTCATCGAGCAAGAAGACACTCGGTCTTGTTGGCCTCAACAACATCGGCAACACCTGCTTCATGTACTCCTCCCTTCTTATCTAGGAATTCAATTCTGCAATGTATGCTGAATCTTCCAAAATTCAATGACTACTTCCTCAACAATCAACACCATAAATAAATGACTTCTAGTAGCAGAGTAGCAATCGCCTATGGAAAGCTTGTAAACCTGATGAGATCTTCAACTAGTAGATCTGAGACACCGAGTGAGATCAAGCATGCGGTTAGCAGCAAAAAGACCAGATTTACGGGGTATGGGCAACAGGATGCACAATAGTTTTTGCTGGCTCTGCTTGAGCTCATCAGTTTGGAATTGAACAGAGTTAAAAATCCAAAATACAAGGAACTTAAAGCTGACCTATCCAAAAACACCCTCCAGTAAATAGTATAGTTATTATTTTACTCAGAGTGATGAATGGTGGGCCTATAACCGCGAACGCTAGAACTCCATAGTCTGTGATTTCTTTGCAGGTCAGATCCTATCGAAGGTTGTGTGCAGCACCTGTGGAAATGAGTCAATAGCTTTTGACAATATATGGGATATCGATGTTAACTTCAGTCACCATGACAATGGGTAGCTTCTTAGGATGATGGAAAATTTTCTGAAAGAGGAAACAATCTCTTCGGATTATTATTGCTCCAAGTGCAAAAGTATCCATTTTTTTATATCTTAGAGTTCAAGTAGTGCAAAAGACGACTGTTTCTCTATCGACTGCCTCAGATTCTAGTCATATAAATCAAAAGGTTTTCTTACGGAAAGTACAGCAAGCAAAAATTGAATCATCGAATCAGAGCCCCTACCACACTTAACCTTAGCAAGTTGGTCACTATCAGTGAGCATCCTACTGTCAAAAATCCAGTTTATGAACTTGTGGGAGTAGTGAATCACTCTGGATAAATAAACTTCGGTCACTACACAGCTGACTGCAAGAACCCTACCAACGGACATTGGTACCATTTCAACGATTCTTCTGTTACCTAGATGTCGATGGCGGAGCAAGTAGACAGCAGCAGTCCCTATCTTCTTTTTTATTCTAAGATGTGAGGAGGTGTGATGATATGCATGGCATCTTTGATTTTTGCCTCATTTTCGAATTATCCACTATAATGATGCACACTACATACAGTTAAATAATATTAATATATCAGTGGTAGTCGTATTTGAGCATGTCGCTAAACATCTCTTCAAGAGATCCGTACTCTCCACCGAACATCACAGATAGCATCAATAGATAAACCACTTTTACAGGTTCGTACCAGATTTATATGTTTCTCTTCCTCAAAGCTCCATTTTCTACTAATTTGCTTCTTTCCAGCCAATTCCATACGATTCTGCCCACCATCTGCACAGTCCTCCCTTCAAATCCCATTTCCATTGACAATACTCGATCCATATCCTTCCTAGATATTTATCCATACTCGTCAAAAGGTAAGTAGGATAACACGTATTTCATTGTTATATTTTTGTCGGCTACCCCATGTGCTGTCTCTAGCATTTACTTGAACTGTCCAAAGGTCAGCTCCTTCATTGGATGGCCCTTATTGTATATCTTAGCCAAGGTCGAAATCAGTGCCTTTATCTGGTTGTCCCTTTTACCCCTGAATATGGCATGATTCTGGATTAGATTAATAATGAGAACGGATTGAGCATTATCTGAGTTCTGAGAATAATTGTGTTCATATAGATCGTTCTGGACTTGTAGTTGAATAAACTCTTCTTCGACCTGTCTGCCGATCACAGTTTTTAAAGAATACTTATTTCGAGGATCCAGCACTTTTTGCAACCTTTTGATGAAATCTGAGTATTCTTTCTTTTATCTGAATTTTCTTTACATGTAGCTATTGTAGAGAGTCTGCTTGCTGAAAGTTGGAGTTGTGAAAGATAGCTCCCCAGGCGATAGTTCTCTTTCATTATCTTATACTTTTCCACATCTATGCAATCTAGTTTTTGACCTGTTGTTCAATAACTCTTCAGCTTACTGATAGCTTTCTCTTCTGTACTCTTCTGCCTCCCTGGGATTTTTGTTGTAGTTGACTAACTTATTGTCTATCTTATCCCTAACTATTCTGCTCACAAAATTGTGTCGGACACTTTCCTTGAAAGTCATTCTTTGTTGCTTGTCATGATCTTAGAGGATTTTTGAATATTTGTGGAAAAATTGTTGATGGTGGTGTTCAGGGCATATGTATAGTTAGCGGGTTGTGAAAAAGATTTCCGAGATGTGGCCGATGTGTTGTCCTTCTGTTGTCAATAGGCAGTACTACATATCCTTTCTGCAGTTTCTTGTTTCAAACATTTCGATTACCAGCTCATACATCATCTCATTGAATATTTTTGCTGCTTCTTTCTCACCAGGTATGCAATAGTATTTCACCAGTTCCTCGATCCGATCATACTCTCCTTAACCCTCCAAATCGTAAACCACGTCCAGCAAATCATTCTTTCTGCTGATAGCCTTATGACTGTTTTACATGACTATCCCCAAAGGATTAATGTATAGCTCATCATTTTGGATAATCCGCCTGATATAGTGCTCCATTTTCAGCATGAAATTCGAAGTGTATTCGCCCATCAACTGGGTGCTGATGAGCTTTTTGAATATTTTCTAGAAGGAGTAGTTGAAAGAAAATTTTGGGATTTATTCAACTGATGATATTTTGTGAATTATGTGAAGTTATATTGTAGGGAAAAGATAACTGTCAACGAAAGGGTTTATGGCTAATTTACGTTTGAGACGGCGGTGCTAGCTACCTCTTCGCAAGCGTTTGCCTTCAGGAGCTGTTTATAGCACCCTCATGGTTGCATCTTTGGCCACCAGAAGAGAATCTATAGGTCCATACCAAGACTTGTTACCTGTGTCCCCTCGAGACCCTATCATACTGTTCTTCTTACTGGGTTTGACTCTCCTCTGCCCTTCAGACTGCAAACCTCTAGCCTTGATTTTTTCCTTAGTGTGAAATTCCTGAGTTGTTGCATACTTTGAAGGAACTTTATCCCTGAAACCTTGTTCACTTTGATTGGTGCTCTAGTCATCTCTGGGTGTGGCATTGGTGATAAAGAGATTGTTATTGAATTGAGTTCCTGCCAAAGGATGTGAGTAGTGATAATTTCGAGGGAAGGGGGACCGATGCACGAACATAATTTTATTAATAGTTATAAGGACGCCTTTTGATTGGTTTTGGGAACATTATAATAGTTAAATAGATGATGCCTCGCTAATAAGTCAAGCATTAGGAGGATAACGACAATATCGATTTGGAAGATTCCTCAGGTATGAACGAAGATCAGCAAGCTCTCTTTCTCAACATCCAAAGAAGTAAATCAGTCGACTCAGTACTTGGTAAACTTCTTCCGCAGGCTGGAGATGCTCCCGATCGTCCTCTCATCTGGTAAATGGGCTCCCACTATACCAATAATATCCTTATTCCTCAAAGCAAATCTCTGTCGCGTGACAAAGCGCCCTAAGAAGATCCTAGAAATGGAGGGACCCCTGAGTTGAAAGGCCTCTTCAAAAGGGTAAAGAAACAGAAGGTCAAGGGTAAATGTGATTATGACAAGAACATCTGTGGATACATAACAAAGAAAGTCATTAGATAATTTGTCAGCAATGCTTACGAGAAGGAGGTCATGGAACTTGTCAGAAAGTACAAAAGCAGCTATCAGTAATGCAAAGGATATTATCTCCGCAAAGTTGAGCTAGTGACTGGTCCTAGTCATCTGCCTGAACTTTTCACTCCCAATCCTTCAGAAGGATAGCAGATAGCCAGCTGTAAAAAGGTATTCAAAAGTTTTTACCGTTGGTTCTTAAAAGAGCGATATTTGAGGTACTTGCTTCTAGAGGGAAAGATGAGCAAGAAGGAGGCCTACATCGAATACAAAAATACACACCTTTTTGCCTACGTCAAGGAAGATGAGGAAGAAGTACCGCAAATGCAAACTAGAAGTCGTAGTGCCATGAAAGAAGAATGTAAAGGGGATGATTGATATGCATTGGTGGGTTATTTCAGTATAATAAGCTATGCCGGGTTTATGGCTATATTCATAACAATGAAAGATGTGGTCAAGGGGAAGATGAATCAGCACGCCAAACATTTCCGGCTGATGTCCAGAATGGAAGCCTTTCAGCAAAAGAGAAAGACCTACGATCAGTTAGACTACCTTCGCTTCTATCCTCCAGAACTCAAAAGTCTCATCCTCGACTCCATGCAAGGCCCTCTTCCTCAATAACTTCCACCACTCAATCCTACAACCATCTCGCTCTACCGACGCCAAAGCAGGCCTGTTTTCATGACCCGCAACCCTAACAATCAAGATCTGGATGGACATCTCACCTATGAATCTCTGTGGATTTTGAGCAGTCTAGATGAAAAGCTATTCTAGGACTATTCATCAATAGTTAAATAATTTGAAAGGGACCTCCCTCTCTACTTGTCAGCTCAATCACCTGATATACGGGAAATGGCTATTGTTACAGCCGGCAACAAAATTATTGGCAAGGAGCAGGACATTCTTAGAATAGTATAGTAAGACAGTAGACAAATGTGGGTGCTGGTCAATCACATCCAGTAGCATAAAATTCCATCGTCTAAGCTCTTCACTTTCTTGCCTCAACACAACGAGTTTGCTTTTAAGTCGGTCTTCGAGTTAACTATGCTAGCTTTGGCAATAGGCCAGGAGATACTATAGGAGGAGAAGATCGTCTAGTGCATTGTGGGAGCAACAACAAACCCGAACGAAAATATAAGAAAGTATGCAATCAGAATACTTGGCAACTTGGTAGCCAGCAATGACGAAACATTGCGCATAATCAACAAATACTCTCTATTGGACAGTCTGCATGCCAACCTGAGCTGCTCAAATGGATAGGTCCGTAAAGATACTTGTTGGCTCGTATCCAACCTCTGTACCAAAAAAATATCAGCAACTCAAGTCATTCAACACACTCCTCTTATCACCAAACTCGTTTAACTGCTTGCCTACGAAACTCTGCCACACCTCAAAAGATAACTCACTTATGTTTTCTGCTACGTCTGCCATTATGCAGACAGAAGGGAGGCACTTAACCTACTGGGTCATCCCAATGTGATCGAAATATGCTATGGACAGTTGTGCGGAGAAGAGGGAGAGTTGGAAGTGATAACCTTGAGACTTTTGAGGGAGCTAATCGAATTAGGAGACAATTTTCGGCTCAGTGAAGGGCGGAATCGTATACTGGAGATGATGCGAGGGGCAACCGGTCTGTGGTCATAGATCGAGAAGAAAAGTTACTCATAGAACGCTGAAGTCAGTAGTATAAGTTTGGAGATAATAGGTGAGTTATAATAAGACGACTGATTTGAATAAAATTATAACTTTCCCACGCTTCAGGTCAAATAGCTTTTGAATATCTCGTCTTTGTTGGTCTCTGTTTTCCCTCAGTCATCCTTGCTTTTTTTTAATGGTATTAGTCTACTTTAATCAGTTCTACTGGCTCCTTTTATTATAATTTTTGCCGTATTTAAAGCTACTGCCACTGCAAACAACCCTCCAAACAATATGACCGTATCAGGGAGGGAAACATATAGTTCAATGAGTCAGAGAGATGGCAGTTGGAGTCTCTACCTTGATAGGAAGTTCAAAGAAGGTCTAGGTATTCAACTGTAGGCGCCTGAAGACCTTTATTATCCTACCTCTCTTTATAATTATTTTTCCGGAGTAAATGGAAAGCGCGCCCAGGTTGGAACTCTAAAACGATGTCTGTTCCATTCTTTAGGTTCCCAAGCGACAATAAAGCATTCTTGAACTTGCTGCCGAACCAAGCCCATCCAGCATCTCCCTAAATGAAGAACCCTCCGTTCTCATCGATAATTTCCTGAACGAGTGCCCGGTGGACGCTGAACATCCCCTTCTTAACACAGCTCCTGAAAGAGTGGAGTCTACATGTCAAGTCAAGGTCGAGGAAAAACACATTGTGAAGGACCAAAAGAAGAGGAAGATCAGAAAGAAGCGACGCTTCAAGAGCGACGATAATTCGCCTTTCCACAACTACCAGAAGCACTTGGTAGTGGCATTGAAAAGTCTGGTGATGTTTTCGGATCTGTAAAATATTTCCACAGAGGAATAAAAAAATGTGGCGAGGCAAATTTGGGACATCTACCAGCAAAGCGAAACTAGATCCAAAAAGGTCCTGCACTTTATCTTCAACGAAAACACCTAGTACACCCTTACCTAGGAATAACTCAAAAATTTTGGCTTTCTAGAGATTTATCAACAATATGGAGAGGAAACCTACCGTAAGGCCAAGGAATACCTTACCAGGTTAGCTCTAAAGCAGATCGACCTTCAGAACGTGAGGAGCTATATTTGGGCCAGCAAGATCAAAGACAAAAACTGTTTCCAGAACTATATCTTCAACTTCAAGGAAGAATTGCGGTCTGGCTTCCTCAAGAAAAGAATGATTATTGAATGAATAACTCACAAATTTGGCCATATCATTCCCATAGATGTGACAGATATCGCAGATGTCCCTCAGCCCAGCCACCTCCCCAAGGCGCTCCTTCTCTTTCAAATGTCCTCCATTACCATTCCTGAACTTAACTTTCTTGAGGACGAACCTTAAATTATTCAGATTACACTCTGAAGAAGACCACTAATGCAGCTCTTTTAATTTTAATTGATTTTTTGTCCACAAGTACACTCTACCAGACCATGAGGTCAATTTTATTGTCATTGAGGATAACTCTATCAGCTTGGAGACCAACTTATTCCTAGCATTATCTGAGTCCTCCTAGTAATATTGATTATTCCTTTTCCAGATGACCACCAGGCAAGACCCATTGGCCTCCAAAACTCATCGTTTGATGTCTTTGAGTAGCCAACAGTCGGCCTGATTTCTTGTCTTGAATCAGTACAACAGCACAAGGTCTAACAACTGAGTCAGCATTGACTGATATATCTTGTTCCATAAAAGGACATTTATGGGAGTGTCGAAAAGGCACTCCCTTGAACCACTACACTTTCCCTTCTAATTTATGTGAGGGTTTTTCTTCAGTTGAGGGGTTGATTTCAAGAGTAGCCCTTTAGAGATCCCATTTGAGATCAATGGTATTTCCCAGCAGCTAATGTATGCACTGTTAAGCCCTAAGCTCCTTTCCTTTGAAGAGAACAGCTGGAATTACCTTTTTGGGTTTAGGTTCAGGCTAAGCTTGCATATTGGCAAATGATGTCAGAGATTATATGAGAGAATTAATCAAATCTGATCATAATAAAAGTATTTTTCCTATTGAAAATCATGAACCTTCTTACTCAAATTTTTTGACTGTAAAAATATAATCATAGAGTCGTATGAGTGCAAGTCACACTCGCAAATTATAAGTGGATTCAAAAATTAGGCGTCCTCCAAAATAGGAGCACCTCGATACTTATTTCATGCCTTATGAGCGCACCGTCCAAGCGGTTCCTTTCTACTCCCGCAAAAAAAGATAACTGAAAGCTAAGAACATCTACTACTCCAAAATTTAATACGATCCGAATAACTATAACTAGTATACATAAACTGAGCAGTACGATGACTAACTCAGAGATCAGATTCCTCTGGCTGACTTCATCACTGATATTACTGTTGAACCCGTCATCAACGATAATAAATTCACCAACTTCAATCCAGAGCAGTACTCACTCAACGAGTCAGAAAAAGTGAAGGTTGTTGAGTAGAAGTACTTTCCTTTACAAAACTATTACAACTACATCTGGGCCATGAAGAGTAAAGAGGAAGTCTTCAGACTTGCAGAAACCACATAGCAAAAAGCCAAGGATATTTTAAAGGAAAGGCAAAGTAAAAGGAGAAGAGCCAACTACGTCGAGTCGACTGACAATAACAACCAACCTTTGATCAAGGAAACTAGAAAGGTCAAAGGATTTTATTAAAGCAGATTTGATCCAGACGGAAAAGCTTATCAGTCCAGACATAGAAGCAAAGAGCTTGCACCTGTTTATCAGGAATTCAAAGATGGCCACCCTCAGATAAACACTTTTGATATGAAGGAAAAAGAGAGAGAAAAAATATTGGGAACATTCGCCGCAAAATATTTTATGTGAATCATTCATTCATAAGGATCTATATCAGAGATAAAGCAAATAATCACTCCCTCAATGTATTGGCCAATTAATCCTTAGGAATCCTGGCTATCTTGAGCACATTTCCAGCTCCCTCTAGAGCACCGTCAGTAGCCTCACCAGCATCTCTACCATATTTGGCACCCACTATCTTGGTGGCACCATTTGCTACTCCACTTCCAATTGAGTACACTGCATCTACAACTCCATCGTAAATGTTGGCAACAACTCCAGCTCCTGTTTTGACTCCGTTTTTTACAGCTTCATAGCGAGGATGTTCCATCATCTCTTTGCCTTTCTATGAATTTTAGAACTTTTAACCTAGATCTGAGGCAACTTATTTTCCATATTTGAACAATCTTCCGACTTGCTTTGATGCGAAACCTAAAACTGTTCCTGTTGCTTTTTTAGCTTTGTTGATATTTTCCTTTGTGTTATCACTCACCTCAGTGTCTTCTTCTTTTTTGACACGGTTTGCAATAAAACCTCCCAAGTTATCGAACCCTTTGGACAGCATTCCTCCGGCATATTTTAGTCCAGTATTGACATGTTTGGATGCTTCAATAAAGACGCTTTTTTCTTCCTTTTCCTCGTCCTTACTAGCATGAAATACTTCCTTAGCTTTTTCTATTTTTTGGGGCTTAGCTGTAACAGTTTATGTTTTTTCATATTTTTCGTTTTTATTTTTCATGTAAGTTTTTTCTTCCATGCAAGAAAAGACAGCATCCGCATTCTCATTGATCTTTACCACCCACTGATCC
>Ga0100378_1004819_pt1 | contig 12485 bp, 10 predicted proteins | sample CryGeymeta201502_FD_81535 | JGI IMG/M metagenome (GOLD analysis project Ga0100378, IMG submission 81535) | Groundwater microbial communities from Crystal Geyser aquifers in Utah, USA - Crystal Geyser metaG 2015-02 | ecosystem: Environmental > Aquatic > Deep subsurface > Groundwater | place: USA...
AAATAAGCAAAGTTATTTTTCAATTGTTTGTTCACATCACATGTCAACAGTTTTTAGAATTCCCGTAAAGGTAAATTAATTATAATAAGTTTAAAGACTTTCTATCAACATTTGAATGAGAATTTACGTATATCTTTTGTTAAAGAAATTCGACAAAAACAAAAATTATTCAAGACAACCTTTTTAAATTCAAAAAAGAATGACAAACACGAAGAAATTAGTAAATTTGATTTACGAATAAAAAAATCTATATACCAAGAGCCAAAACCAAAGCTAAATATATTAGAAATAAAAAAGTTAGATATTATCCGAAGTGTTGATGTTAATCAAAACATGAAAAATATGAAAAATAATTATTTTAGTAATGATTATGATGAGTATCATTATGAAGATGAAAATGATATAAATGATGGAAATGATGGAAATAAGTCGATTAAGTCACCAGGAAGTGTCCTTAATAGATCAGTGAATCTTATGAATAGTAATAAGAATACGTTTAGTAAGTTAAGTATGAGTCAAATTGCTTATATTAACGCGAAGAAGATTTTAAGTAAAGACAAAGAAAACCCTGAAAACATAGATATTATCAACCCCGACAATATACACAACCTACTACCAAGACAAAATGAGATCAAATATAAACCTCTTGAAGATATTACCATTACTAACTATTACCAAGAAAGCAATCGGGGCTCTAAGGTCAAACTAGGGATAGATCTAGTCTCTCCGCTAAGTTCTATATCAAACAATAATTTACTGAACAATATTTCAAGCACAAAAAATACTAGAATATTTTCTTCAAAAGCAAGGCCGATAACATCTATTGAGTCAGAAAATAATGAAAATAATCATTTAACAAGTACAAAAAATACTAGAATATTCTCTTCGAAATTACGTGAAGTAAACTCATTAGAGTCAGAAATGATACAAAATTTCAAGAGGGACTCAATAAATGGATCGCTGATAAAAAAATTAAAGCCGACGATATATATTGCACCTATTAAAAAGGTTAGGGTAAAATCAACAAAAACTATCACAAAACTATTTGACAATCCAAAAAAGAAATGCGTAATAATAGTTGACGAAGAATCAAAAACTAAACTGAATAATTATTTCAAAAATAAAAACAGATTTTTTATGCGTACTGAACTTCTTGCTTTTTCTCCAAAAGATAATTTAAAATGTCAAATGAAAGAAAATAATAAAATGTTAAATAAATACAATATTTAATATAAGTAATGTAATAATGTAATAAAAGAATCTTAAAATATTACAATAAAATATAAAAAATATATATAATTTACAATATGATAAATAAAGACTTAAAATTAACAATAAAATAACTAAAAATATCTAAAAATTACTATATGATTATTAACTTACTAAACTTACTAAACCTACTAAAACATACTAAAACGTACTAAAACTACAGAAAAATATAACTTCAAATTCAAAAAGAATTTATCAAAATTTTTCCTTTATTTGTCATTTATTTCCTATTTTCATATCCAATAGGAAAATGCAATTACTTTAGCTTTATTATTTTTTAAATTATAATAAAAATGAAAAATTTATTATCTGTTATTATAGTTACTCTAGTACTTTGGAATGTAAACACAATTAAAAACACTGTGGATAACAATAACCTTAAGCCTTCCAGTAAAGAAAAGGACAATGCTAAAGATGCTTTAGACAAAGCTAACAAAGATAAAATTGATTGCCAAAATAGAGCTGATAAAGCGTTAGCTGATAAAAATTATTTAGAAAAGAAACTTGATGATGCTGTTAAGAAATTAGCAGACCTAGGAAAAGTTATTACCATCAAAGACGGCGAAATAAAAAACGAATCAGAAAAATGCCATAACAAACGTATTTTTGAGCTCCAAACCCTTATAAATGATTTAACTGCTAGAAAAACTGAAGCTGACTTAAAACTAAGACAAGAAAGAGACGCCCTTATTCAGTTAGAAATCGTTTTAAATAGCATTGCAGTTGAACTAAATACCAATCAAGAGTATGTTAACAACGCTCCAGCAAAAATTACAGGAATAACCAACGAAATTAACACTTTTAATACTAAAATTGCAACTCTACAGGCTTATAGACAAAATACTCTAGATGTCAACAAAACTAAACTAACAAGCGTAATTCTAGTAAATGCTAACAACAAAGTCGCTGATGACACCCAGAGCTTAAACAATGCTAATCAAAAGCTAAGCGAATGTAGAGTAGATGTTGTAAACATCAGAGCTACCTTAGGACAACTTAACTCAGTTGCTGTTGAAGACCAAGAAGACTTCAATTTTAAAAGTCAGTATGTAAGAACTATTAAGACAGCTCAAGTAATCCATCCTAATTTAGTAGACGAACATCTTCACTGCGTTGATGTCTTAAATACTTTAAAAACAAGACTATTTGACCTCCAAAACTCAGTCGAAAATAAAGAAAATGTAGCATTACAAAAAGTCAAAACTGATATAGTAGCTCAATACACTGCTTATATAGAAAAACTAACATTAGATTTTGATAATCTTGATATTAGAATTGACCCATTAAATTTAGTTATCAGTACTAAAGCTCAAGATAGAGATACTAAGTGCGCTGACATGGACAATAAAATTAATGATTACAACACAAAACTAGCCTATACTAACGACAGCAACAACGCCGATGGAAAATCAGCCGATAAACTAAGACAATTACAAGCTGCCTTATTCGAGAAACAAAAAGCTGAAGTAATATGCACTGACAGTCAAAATTCTTTATTAGTAGAAACTAACAGCCTTGCAGCAATTCAAACCTCAATGGCAAATTTAACTACTGAGATAAACACAAATACTTCAAATAAAGCCGCAGCACAAGCTGACCTTGATGTCATTACTGGAGTAATTGCTGTTTATACACAACAAGTTGCAGTTGCACAGGGAAAAGTTGATGTTACCACTTTAAGATGTAATGGTCTTCTCGCTACTAGGGATTCTAATCAGAATATTTTGACTAAGTTACCTGATATCAACATTACTCTAGAAAAGGCAGAAAACGACGAAAAATTAGCAGCTGAAAAACTAAAAATCTCCTTAGACATCATCAAAAAAGCTGTAGACAGAGTCAACGACAACTGCCACATTGAAGAGACTGCCGTAGCCGCTGCAACAGCTAAGCTTATTGTAACTAATACTTACTTAGCCCAAGTAAATTTAACAATTGAGACAGTTGATAAACAGATATCGGATAATACACAAGAGATTACTGACTTAACTAATAAAATCGCAGCAAATAATTCTTTAATAACTCAAATTAATTTCAATAAGGATGAAAAAGTAACAGTAACAATACCAAATCTCACTATCAAAATCACAAACCAAAGAGAAGTAATCAAAACCGCTGAAACAACTACATTAGTTGTCACAATTAATAACTCAAACAACATTAATAAACTACTTAAAGAAGCTCAAGACGAGTTAGCAGAAGAACTAGCAAAAAAACATCCAAAGAATAAACATTACTGTGACGTAGAAAAAATAATGCAACAATATCAACTATTACTAAGCGAGAGTGATGCTACTAAAGCCCAAAGTATAATTGATCAGCAAAACTTGAATAATCTAACAGCTAACTATGTCCAAATGTTAAAAGATTTAGATCTTGCAATAACTAATTATAATAAAGCCAATTCCTATTACAAATCTTTGAACTAATGGGAAGATGAAGAGAAGCATGATTTTTAGTATAAACTTTATTACAAGTTAATTATTTTAAACTACTTTCATTTTTAATAATATACTTTAAGTATAATAATATATATTAATGTAGCCTATTATTATATAATATTATATTATTATAATATTATAATAAAGTATTATTATAAATTAAAAATTAAATGAAATCAAAAGTAGTTTTATTGTTAAATTAACATTAACTTTATCTTATTGTTTAATAAAATAGCATTAATATCATTCTTCTTCAATTAAAGATGATCAGGTAATACTCTTAGCTCAGTAAAAGTTGCTTCCCAAGAAGCATTTTTAAATGAAATTAAATAAAACGTACCATCTTCCCTTCTGTGAAATAAATCTATCTCGGTACTTTGTGCAAAAGGTGATACTGAAACTACGTTAGATGCGCTTTCAAAGGCAGAATTGCTCCAGCTGCTGAAATTATTTGTTACATTATCTGAATAACGGTAAATGATCTTTTTACCAGTGTCAACTGCAAACAAATCTACATATTTAAGTATTGATAAATTGTCACCTGATGCAAGAAGGTGAACACATACTTTTGGTTTGAAATTGACTGAAACAGGGTTAGTTTTTAACTCAGGATATAATTTCCAATCGAGGAATATTCCATCCAGACCAGCATTTTCATTGTCTTGTTTTAATTCCCAAAGGTAACCGTCAGCTTCTCCTAATGCAAAAATTTGTAATCCTACATTATATACACATGTTGGTTTTGCGGCAATTCTTTTTTCTTTACTTATATCTTGCCATTCCTGCCAAGCAGTTCCATTAAAATACTTACGCATTAATGTATAATTTGGGCCTACTGCCAAAACTGTAATTTTTACTCCATCAGAACATGCAGAAGGAGAAGAATATAAAGTACCTCCAAGATTTTCAGCTGTTTGCCAACCTGACCCATTTAGAAAAACTTTTCTGTAAAGTGCAAGGTCTTCACCTCTAAAGTATACACTAATACTAGCATTATTATCAGTAGTAGCTGATGGGCCACTAGTTAAGACAAGGGGTGAAATTTCTACTTTGGTCCAAACTGACCATTCTGATCCATTTTTTGACATATTCATTAAACCTCCATCAGATCCCCTAGCAAACAAGTCTGTTCTTTTACTAAAGCTAGGAGGTACTCCAGTAACGGCTACTCCTAACATATCAGTGTAGTTTTCTTCACTAGGAATTACTGTGTCATCTTTGAATACTAAACCTGGTGCTAAGTCTGGATTTGTTTTTATCTCATTCATTATAGCAATATTATGAGCTCTTTTTTGTAGATCAGTAACCAATATTTTCATTTTCTTATTTGCATAATCAAATCGTTCTTTTGCAGCATCTAAAAGTTTTGTAGCTGCAAGCCATTCATTGTAATATTTGTTAATCGTACGCTTGCCTATATGTACAAATTCTCTTCGATCTAAAAGTGCTTGATTAGTTGTCATATTAACAACTGCTGCATCATAAGCTATTTTAAGAGGGTCAAGAATAGCTTGATTTTCATTGATTAAATTTTGATTTTCTAATCTTAACTTTGCGTATTCGGTTTTATAAAGAGATGTGTATATTCCTACTCTTACTTTTGCCTTTATTTTTTCCTCTTCGGATCTTGGGTCTGTATATAAAATTCTTGGAACATCACATACTGGATAAATAAAAGCTGCTGCTAAAGATACTAATCCACTTGGATCAAACATTGCAGCTGTTTGGAAAACACTTTTTACACAGTTAGTTACATTATCTGGATTAGGATCACCATTAGCTGCTTTATCACATGTGTTTATTGCGGTTGTTATTCCTATAACATCAACTACATCTATAATATCATCTGTATTTATTAAATCTTCTGATTCTCTTCGCTCTATAACTGCTTCAATGTTAAACTGCGTTGTTATATCACATAAAGTATTAAATTGGTAACCAAAGTTTACTTCACTTCTTTTAGCATTGCTAAAGTTTGCTAATGCTAAGCTTTTAGCGCTATCATTTGTTTGTTTTAGAAACTTTTTTACTACGTTACTTACAGGGTTTTGAGGTTCAAGTAAACTTTCTGCAACATCTTTGAAGTAGTCACCCACTTTATCTAGTGTGTCCTCAATAATTGCCTTTTCTACAGTGGCTATTCCTTTTTTAACTAGATATTCAAATTTAGATACTAATTTCTTGCTAGCTCTTTTTAATGACGACTTAGCAACTGATTTAGTTGGTAATGTAGCTATAGCTGAAAATCCTCCACTTAGAATAAAACCTACTAAATCATAAACTGCAATAGCAATATCTATCATCTGATTAATATTAGCGTTATCACATGCAGCCTTATTAATAGCACATTTATCAATTCCACATTGAACCATGTAAATGGCTTGGCAATTTGGATAACATAGAGCTCCTATTTTTACCTGTTTATCTGGTTTCTCATATCCTCCTAATTCGCTTACATCACATTTTACTTGATCGGAATCATTATAATATTTTACTGGGTCAATAACAGTTTTCATAATACTTTGAGTAGGGCTTGTGCAAAATAATAGTGAGTCTGAATAACCTGCTCCATAAAAAGCGCTGCAGCTTGGATAACATCTACCACACTCATGGTAATAGCCATTAGGGCAAGCTTGATAACATATTAGCATTTTTCTTTCAAAACCTGATGGACATCTATAAGGTATTTCACTGGTAGCTATTCCATTTGGCTTTACATAACAGACTGTAGGAGGAAAAGTAGCGAAGAACCCTGCGTTACATGATTCTATAATGTTTTTGATATTATTTATCCTTGTGTCTGAACTGGGGTTTAATTTAGTTTTAGCTTTTTCATTGGCTCTTACTCTCGAACTTACTTGTAGAAGAATTGATGTAAGAGGATCATTTTTGCATTGAGCTTTATTTAATGCTGCAGCTTTTAAAACTGCTAACTCTGCTTCGACTCTTTGTTGGTTTTCATATTGTTTTTGTCGGTTTGCTTCGAGAATTGGGATTTGATAGTTTAGTTGATTGTCTAGTATTTGTTTTTCCATACTTTCTACATGAGATTTTATGGAACTCATGAGGGTGAGACTATTTGAAATATCAGTAGACAAACTAGCAAACATAGTAACATACGTAGCACTTAAGCTACTTATTTCAACTTTATTTTGTAAGAGAAAATCTGTTACACTTTGATAAAATGAAAATGATTTATCAATGTAAGCTTTTGAGTTTTGGTCTATGCCTTGAACTGATGTTCTGTAGTTTTGAGATATTAAATTAAGACTATCAATAAGGATGTTGGCATTTGGATCTTGTCGGTCTAATTCTATTCCATTCTCGTAGTTTTCGTTTATCTTAGCTAAATTCAAATTAGATGAAGCACTAGTAATAGCTATGATAAAGCAAATCGTTATGACTATCTTGTAGTTAAGAAACATTTTTTATATTTATTAAAAAATTAGATATAATTAATTTATTTTTTACATTTACAAAAAATAAAACTTTAAAAGAAAATACCAGTTAATATTTTAAACTTAAATATTTACATTTTCATATAATTTATAATTTATAATATTTAATAAAATAATAAAATGAATATTAAGTTTATTATTACCTAGTAATATTAACTATTTAATGTCTGTTTAACCTATTTCAGTCTTCTATATTCTTTGGACAAAACTATTGGAATGCATTTTATGTTTCTTATCGCAGTTTTCTTTTAAGTCAGCTAATTTTGCTAATTGAAGATTATAATCCAATATTGCACTATTTAGGAAATTTACGAAAGGAGCTAAGTCTGTTTGGGAATTTTCTACAACAACATTAAGTTGATTCTGTTGTTTAACTGTAAGCTTAACATTATCTTCTTGGGCAAGTTGGACATTAGTATTTATCAAAGCAATTAAGTTATTTTGTTCTATAACTAATGCTTTTAAAGCTTCTATTTGTGCGTTTTCAATAACAATGTTGTTTTCGATGATCTTAAGTGAAAAACTACTGTCGTCAAGGTATCTCTTAGCATAGTCATTTTTGTTTTGAAGACCTTGTGTAGCAGAACTTAAAGTGTTGCAATTTTCTTTATGAAATAATTTTGCATCGTTTATGGCCTTCTCTGCCTTTTTTAGGTCCCATAAAGCTTGTCTTTCATTAGCCTCTGCTATTTCTATACTTCTAGGATCTTGCTGAGTTAATTGGTAGTTTTTTTGGAAGATGTTTGTTTGAATATTGTCGCATTCAATTCCTTTGGCTGTATAATCATTTCCAAGTTTGACGATTGCGGCTTGTCGAGAGCTTATTGTAATAGGTAAATTAGTCATGAAGGTGTTGTAAATCTGCTCAATTTCGAATTTCTGATTACTTGTTAGTAATTTATAAGCAATCCATTCTCCATTTGTAATATACAAGTCATCAGATTTTGGGTTTTCTTCATCAACTATTGCTTTATAACCTAGACAATCCGAGGCACTAACATCTTTAAGGCATGTGAACTGATCGGCTTTAATAAGTGAAGTAAAACTATCATCTGTAGGGATAGTTTGGGATTCTTCTTCAATCAATGTCTGTAAGTCAGTAGAACAAAAGTCAATTAGAACGTTATTAACATCGATTACTCTATCAGAACTTTCTTTGGCTAAGGTAGTTTTTGAAAGATTATCCAAAGCATAGTTGTAAGCCTTAGTAATGAGAGCAATTTTACTCTGGTGAGGAGAGGTTTGTGCGTTTAGAATTGGTAGAGAGTTCTCTAGGTAATTTTTGTTGATTAGTAGTCCATTCTTTAAATCAATGCATCTTTTGTACTGGTCTTCTAATTCTTCAATTGGAGGCATTTGTGCTTTAATTGCTACTGTTATAGCTTTTTTCTGGTTAAGAGTTGTAGTTTTTGTGTCAATATCAAAGAATAACTTCAATTTTGAATCTATCTGTTCATCAGTTAGGCCATTTAATTCAAGCTTAGTTAAATCACTTTGGCACTTAACTAAGTCATCTTGATTTTTCTTAAGAGCTAAGGCTGCAGCATTAAAGTCATTTTCATAACTAACTGCAATAGGTTTAAGAACATCGATTTTAGGTTGATCAACAGTAGTAATATTGTTTAGGATGGCTTGTTGTTTAAGATTAAGTCTCTGAATTTCGGCATTGGCTTGGGCTATTTTTGCAGGTGCTTCAGCAATTGTTACTAAGTTATTGTTAATAGCTATAGCTATGTTGTTTGAAACAATAAGGTTTTGATTGACTATTTCTCTATTCTCTGCTTCTTTTTTCTCAGCTTCAGTCTTGACATTGAGAGAAAAAGCAACTCTTTTTTGTTGCTCATCGATTTCGTCATCGCAGTGATTTCTATGTTTATCCATTCTCATAGAAAGAGATATTTGAGATATTTGTTTAGGCGAACCACTCTTTCGAGAGTCTTGGCTTTTCTTTAATTTAACTACCTTTATTGCTAATTTTGGGTTTACTTTGTTTTGACGGTTAACTTTATCAGCTGTTGATATTGTTTGTTTCATGTTGAAATCATTTAGTTTATTACTAGTTTTTATTGGGTATAGCACTACGCTATATACAAGAGGAGAAGATAAAAGTATTACAAAGAACGATATGCAAATACAAAAAGCGGATTTCATTAGAAATTTTATATTTTTTATATTTTAAATTTCATATACAAATTTTATTAGAATAATATTTAGACTTAGTATTTAGTTAAATTAAAATATAATTAATTATATTTATAATTTATAAGAAATTCTTTTCTAAAAAATATATAATCGTCTATATAGTATTATATAGTTATATTTGTCGAATAATCTAGTATTAATAGCATATAACATTATACATGATAAAAAAGTCAGAAACAAAGTTAATAATTTATGATCGATTATAATATACTATCAACCTCAATTATATTTCTAAACTTATATTATATATAATCATTGAATTACCTTTATTCAATATTATAATTAATATTATTTCTTATAAATTAATATAAAAAAATTAAAAGTGAAATGGATAATGGTTCAGAGTCCAATTCAATTATAAGTTTAACACAAAAATTACTAGATTCAATTTCAAATAAGGATTGGGATTCTTATCTGGCTTTATGTGATGAAAAATTAACTGGAATAGAAAAAGAAAGTGATAATAGTCTGGTTGAAGGACTAGAATTCCATAAATTTTATTTTGATATACCAAATGATAATAATATTGCAATAAAGGAAACTATACTCCAACCAGTCATAAAAATACATGGAGATATAGGGATCATATGTTATAAGCGACTACGCACAACTGTAAATATAAGTACTAACATTACAAATTCTGTATCTATGATGGAAACAAGAATATGGAGACATTATAATACAGGATGGAAGTTAATTCACTTTCAAAAATCTTAATTTATTCAATTAATATATAAAATAGATTAATAATTAATGAAATAGTCTTTTAGAAACATTATTATATTCAATAAATGTCATAAAAATATTAATAGAAGTATTTAATTTAGTTTATTTAGTTAATTTAGTTAATTTTATGAAGTTTTTTTATTGAAACAAAATTATATAATAAAAAATTATAATTTTAAAATAATTATTATTAAGTAGATATAATGAAAAATGAAAAGAAGCCGAAAGAAGCAGAAGTGCAACAAACCAACATGTGGCAGGAGATACTAAGAGATGCTATGACTAATAAGGATCTTGAGGAATCAAACTTATTTATTTTCGGTGATAAAAACGTTGGAAAAAAGGCTATAATACGAGCAATAAATAAAGAATATTTACAAAAATATGAGTATGAAGGTAAATAAAATAACTTAAATAAGAAAAAAACACTTTGAAAATTGATGAGAATGGTGGTAAATATGCTTTAATAGATTACACATATATTCATATTAAAAAATTGAATGAGTTGGATGCTGGTAAATAAAATTTTAATAAATCAGAATCTGTGGGAAAGATTAATGTATGGTATGTCAACGACTTACTAGATAAGTATTAAATATTTTTAACATCAGAGAGGTATTTGAAACCATTTTTAAACCTGAATACATTTTAAAAGCTGTACTTACAATCATAGTTGATCTAACAAGAGTATGTTATTTATATCAACTTTTATATTAATTCTAATAACTTTTGTAATAACATATAGCCATGGGAAATAATGGAAAATCTTAAAAAGTGGACTGCTTATATTTATGAAATGTTCAGTAACTTAATTTTAAAACTACCCTTTGAGAAACAACAAGCCTTAAGAGAAAGGGTCGAAAGTTTTATAAAATTATATGAAGATGTTCAATTTGACGAAGATGGAAATATTAAAAATGAGCCATTAAGTGAGGAAACAATTAAACTAAGAAAAAATATGGCACTTAAGGAAGGAGTATTAAAAACAAATATGGGAATTCCAGTTATTTTCTTTGTAAATAAGGTATATAAATTGTTGAAAGATTAAATGTTAGTCAGATGTAGTAATGGGAACAGGAGAGAAAAAACGTTACGAAGAAGATTCAGAATTTATTCTAAAACATATTAGAAGCTTTGCTTTAAACTGTATAATACATTTTTTTAACATTTATCATAAATAATCAGATGGCGCAACAACAATTTACGGATCAGCAAGGCAAAATATAAACTTAAATATCTTTTATGAATATGTACTCAATCGAATATATGATTTTGACTTTTTATATAAGCCTAACTTGTCTGATAAGGACTCTTACTTTGTCCCAAGCGGTTATGACTCTCTACCAGTATTAAAAGGTTATGATACTAACGATGACTTAAGTAAGTTTTACGAAGATAGAATACCTCCAAACAAAAATAAAGGAACGGTAAGTTATAGCACCTATATATAACATAATAATAACTTTAAATATTAGTTCTTAAAAGAAGAAGAAGTTATATGCGAAGACCTACAAGTGTTCTTAAATAAGTTTAGAACGGTTAAAAGAGATACTACAACTGAAAGACCTACTATTTCTAATTATGGCTCCACCTCTGGAAGTAAAGATCTTAATCCTGATAGTACAAGAAATAGGAATTCAGAAAAACCAGACTTCAATGTATTCTTAAAACAGGAATCTCAGGTTATAAAGCCATCAAATATGGATAGACCTGTTATTAACGCAAATGATTATGCATCAGAAACTGGTAAGTCTACAATCAGTATAAGTCCTACAAAGCCATTAAGTGATATGAAAATGGTAAGTTATTACTATATAACATATAACTTATATAAATTGTTACTAAATTATATAATAAAATATTAGGATATGGTAAAGAAAAGAGAAGCTGATAAATTGGGACTATTAACATCATCAACAGATAAAAAGAAAGATGAAAAGAATGAAAATCTTAAAAAGAAAATCGATCAACTTAGAAATATTAAAAAACCATCTGCCACGCCTGCTACTAAAGAAGAGGAAAAATAAAAAGAAGAAATAATATATTTGATAGACTATTTTAACTTTTTTAGTCTTATTTTATATTTTATTTAATTTCTCATTAAAGTTTACATGAAAAGGTTATTTATAGTAATTAATTTAATTATTTTATTTGTTTATTTTGTTATTAATTTTTATATATTTTATTATAATTACTATTATAATATTTATCATAATGTTTATTATCAGTTATTATCAGTTATTATTTTTGTTATTCTTAATGTTAATAATTATATGAAAAACAAAGTAATTAAGTAATTATTTTCTTTATTAGTTTAGTTTACCGGAATTTATTATTGTTCAATTTAATTTTTAAATTTATATTTATACATGAAACTTAAAATTAATTT